>Ga0206868_10280_pt1 | contig 11769 bp, 16 predicted proteins | sample Alteio_BWOrgCont_38_FD_152901 | JGI IMG/M metagenome (GOLD analysis project Ga0206868, IMG submission 152901) | Enriched cells from forest soil in Barre Woods Harvard Forest LTER site, Petersham, Massachusetts, United States -... | ecosystem: Environmental > Terrestrial > Soil > Temperate forest >... | reverse complement strand
CCTTTTTCGGGGTCTATCTCTCTATACGCAGGCATTCTTAAAAGGTTACGGGTTTACGCCGGTTCAGATTTTTTATGACTGGACGTACAAATTTAGAAGTTGTATCCGCAATGCGCACCCAAACCTTCCAGTTCAGAGAGGAAATAGAATGAAAATTATTCCACTAAAATTTCATGAAATCCTCGATTATGTGACGGTTATAGCGTTCCTCTTGATCCCCAGTCTTTTTGCCCTAAGCGGCACACCGGCTTATCTAAGTTATATTCTTGCCTCGGTTCATCTACTGATGACGCTTTTAACAAATTTCCAGTTTGGTATTTGGAAGGTTATTCCGTTGCAAATTCATAAGATTGTCGAAAGGATTGTGGGGCCTGTTCTCATTGCAGTTCCCTGGATTTTTCGTTTTTCAGGCGATTTAACCGCCCGTTACGTTTTCATCGGCGCTGGAATTGTGATCTTGATCGTTGGAGCAATGACTAATTACAATAATGACTAATGACGTTTAGACAGCTTCCTAAACTATCTTGTTAAGGGAGACGCCATTCCATCCCTGTTGTGCAGGGCCGTTCACCACGAGATCATGCCATTTCTTTTGTCGATCCTCCGATATCGACGCAGATGTTGCGCCGCTCGTTTTTTCGGAATTAGTTTTGAAGTGATGGTTCAGTCCCGTGTGTCTGTGAGACGTCGATTTCCAATCCTGTGAGGCCGATAAAGCGGGTCGGATCGTAGCGGTATCCATGTGATGGCTCCTTTTCGGGGTCTATCTTTCAATACGCAGCAGCCAGGAAAAGGTTACAACCGTTACCAGCGTAAAAAGCGCGGAAATACCAGGCGCGAGGCAACGTACAGAATTAATTGCGGCAACCCATAGGCAACGACAATGAAAGTTGGGCTGTCGATGGGGCAATGGATCGAATAACCCAAGGCGCTTATGGCGGCTGAAGAAAATCCTATGAAACCAGCTGTACGCTCATAATGAAACGGAGCAGCATTCTTGATGAGTAAGAAAATGGCGATACTGACGAACGATCCAAAAAGAGTGACATAGACAAGGCAGCTTTTGAAGTTAGGCAGCAAGAACAGGCTGCCAATTTGGGCAACCGGCGTCGTTACCCATTCGTAAACCAGCGCGGCACTTAGAAACAGAGCCATAAAAACCGCGAAATGTTTAAGGGTGAATCTGCCAAGGGGAACGGACGATGATTTGAGGGCTTGGAGAGTAAGCACAACAAGCGAGCTAAGGACCACTGTTTTGAAACAGAACGACATAGGAATCGTCATGGCTTCCAATTCAGGGCGCAGACCTAACCAGAATTTGGTCAAAAGACCGCACAAGGCAACCAAGAACGTCGCCAATGTTCCCAAAGCTATAATCGGCTTTTTCGGTTCCGATCGCACAAGGATGTTGATGAGTTCCTCAGTCTTCATGGCGTTCTCAGCCCTTCTTCCATAACCAATTCCGAGAGCTTGGTAAGCCCACGGTGAACAATGACTTTAATGTTGTTTTCACGCAGTTTAAATTTCTTCGCCAATTCCGCCACGCTTGCCCCTTCGACTTTGAGCATATAGATAATTTCGCCTGCCGGTGGTTTCAGCCGTTTAAGAAGAATGTCGAGATCACGCGCTGCCGTGGTATCCTGCTGGCTCGAAACATCTTCCAACTCGATGCCGTTTTCTTCGTCCAGAGATACCGTTTTCATGCGGTTTTTACGCAGAAAATCTATGACCTTATGCCGCGTGACGGCCCGTAGCCACGGCAGAAATGCATATTGGCTGTCGTAGGTATACAATTTCTGATGAATGGCCAGCAAAGATTCTTGCACCAAATCCTCGGCAAAGGCTTGTTGTCCGAAACGCGATAGGTGAAATCTTACGCTTTGCCTAATCATGGGTAAGCACTCTTCTAAAAGTTGCCGATAGGCAAGGCTATCCCCCGATCTCGTCTTCTCGACGAGGTTAACCAGCTTTTGTTCGGTGCCGATATTCACTGCCTATACCCCCTTTACGAATAAGAGCGGCGAAAGGTTACATGGGTCATACATTATCTTTCTAATCATGCGGCGTATGCTCTTGAATGATTAATTCGGCTATATATTTAGCTTGTCGAGCAGCATCTTCCATGCCCGCTACAAACCAGCTCGAATAGCACCCCGTGATCACTGTCACAATCCGTTTTGCCACTACACGGGGCTTCATAAGGCCAGCCTCTCGCGCAAATTGCTCAAGATTTTTTGCAATAAAGCCGAAATGAGCTTCACAGATACGATGAGGAATACTCTTTTTGTCCGTATATTCTCCGGCAGCATTTATAAAAGGACAGCCACAACAATCGGGTCGTTTAAAAAAAGCCTCCAACTCATCGAACAGCACCGTCAATCTTGTTATGGTGGTTAGGCCTTTCTTGTTCCATGCCTTGACTAAGTAGGCATGAGATTCAGCGCTCAACTGTTCGAGGGTTTCTTTAATAAGCTGATCTTTATCGGTAAAATGATGATAGAGGGTAGCTTTTTTGATGCCCGCTGATTTTGCGATCAACTCAACCCCCGTCGCCCGATATCCATGTTTGTAAAACACGGCAGCGGCGATACGGAGAATTCGTGTTTTTGTGTCTTCGGTTTTCGGTGTTTTCTTCATTTTTTGATCGCTTCAAAAGCCATTTTGCAAAACTCTATTAAATTTACCCTACCATGTAACCAATGCTGGGTGAACACCGTATAGGGGGATACATAGCTTTTCTTGCTCCCCAAATAGGTAAGATTCTTACTTGCGCGGAGGGTTTTGAAAAATTATAGTGGCCAGACCGAACATTCGGTCGGTTCTCGCCTATCCTTCCAACCCCCACTAAGGAGTTCTACAATGTCAAATACGAAAACTTTAGCCGCTGCCGCCCTTCTCGGGCTTTTTGCCGGTGGCGTCGCCGCCGCTCCCGCCATGGCCTTCGATGGTCAGAGCGGAGCTACGATGCAGAAATCCGGCATCGTCAAGGTGGATGACGTCGTCAAGGAAAAGCATGCCTGCAAAGGTCAGAATTCCTGCAAAGGCAAAGGCGCCGATGGCAAGAATAGCTGCAAAGGCCAAGGCTCTTGCCGTACCGATGGCGGCCCACCTCCCCAATAACGGTCCTTTCCATGGAGAAGCGGAGACACAATGTGTCTCCGCTTTATTCAGGCAAAACAAATGGCTTCTTCTTTTCCATATCTTGGTTTCGGTCTTGGTCTTCGGCACCAGCACTATTCTCATATTTTTGAGCATTGGCCAGAAATCGACTGGTTTGAAATCATCTCCGAAAATTTTATGGATACGGATGGAAGGCCAAAGCGCAACTTGGCGCGCGTCGCCGAGCGTTATCCGATTGTGATGCATGGTGTGGCCCTATCCATAGGCACGGTTGACCCGCTGAATTCCGAATATTTGCAAAAACTTAAAAAACTAATCGAATGGATAAAACCAGCATGGATTTCCGACCATCTTTGCTGGACAGGTATCGCACATCGCAATACGCATGATTTGTTGCCTGTGCCCTATACGGAAGAGGCATTAAAGCATGTCGTGAAACGCATCATGCAGGTGCAGGATTTTCTTCAACGGCCTATCGCGTTGGAAAATCCATCCACCTACCTCGAATTTAAAAGCTCGGCGATACCGGAGGCCGAATTCATCGCCTGGATGGCCAAGGAGTCCGGCTGCAACCTTCTGCTTGATGTGAATAACGTATATGTCACCTGCTTCAATCATCGCCTTGATCCCAAGGCCTATATAGATACCTTGCCGCTCGAACATGTCGCGCAAATCCATCTCTCCGGCCATACTAACTACGGCACCCATATTATCGACACGCATGACGATCATGTGGTGGACGAAGTCTGGGCACTTTATCAATATACCTTGAAAAAAGCGGGCCGTATTCCAAACACGATGGTGGAATGGGACGACAATATTCCTGAATTCCCCGTGCTGCATGCCGAACTCAATAAGGCCAAAGATGTGGCGAAGTCCGCGCATGGCAGGCCTTTGCCCGATTTGCTCAAACCGCAAATGCCTTATGTTATGAATCATTCCATCCCGATTGCGGATGAACAGCAGCGCATGCAAACAGCTATCTTGCTCGGCCATGCCGCAGACAGCCAACCGGAAGAATGGATTCGCACCAAAGAACAGTTTGCATCGAAAGACCAGCTCGGCGTCTATATCGATGCTTACCGCGCGCGTCTTTACAGCGTTACCGAGGAAGATTATCCGGTGCTAAAGCACTATTTAAGCGACGATGTGTTCGACGAATTGTTAAGCGATTTCGTCAATACGCAGCATTCGGAACATTTTAATATCGGGCATTTTCCAGCCAGGTTGCCGGAATTTCTGGCGCAATATGGCTTGGCTGATAATTTTGCCCTCGAACTTTGCGAATTGGAAAACGCACTCTCGCAGCTTTCCGACCCCGAGGAAACCACCGCCCTAACATCGGAACATATAGCCAATCTGACATCCGAAACGCTGCTTGAAACCGTCCTGCATCCGCGCGCGGCGTTACGGCTCTTCACCTTCGAATACAAGGTCAATGATTATTACCGCATGGTGAAAGAAACCGACACAGCGCCATTCGCCCAGCATGAAAAAAGTTATCTGGTCGCCTTTCGGCATGAAGACATCGTATGGCGCATGGATTTAGGTGATCAGGAATATGCCGTGTTGCAGATGCTTTTCTCCGGCATGACGGTTGGCGCTGCCCTGAAACGTCTGGAAAATGATAATTCAGAAAACGAAGTCGAGCTAGCAACCAAACTTTCTCAATGGTTCGCGCGTTGGATGCGCAATGGTTTGCTGGCCCAACCTAAAAACAGAAAAATTGAAACTGAAAAGCGTGCGGCATGAAATCCAACCTGAAAGGACTTGTTATGTTTATTGCCAATCTTCTCATCCTGTGGCCGCGGCGGATTGCGATGTTTTTCCAATGGGCGGGGCCACTTTTTGCACGGCTCGTTGTTGGCTATGTCTTTTTGCTGTCAGGCTGGGGCAAACTGCACAATCTGCCGTTTGTAACAAAGAATTTTGTCGAATGGGGGATTCCTCACGCCAATATCTTGACGCCGTTCGTCTCTGGTGTGGAATTCTTCGGCGGCCTCTTTCTCATGCTGGGTTTTCTGGCGCGCATCAGCGGTGGCGCTCTATCGATTGTCATGATCGTTGCCATCATCTCCGCAAAATGGGCCGATGTGCAATCGCTTGAAGATCTTTTAGGTTTCGAAGAAACGACCTACCTTGCCGTTTTCTTCTGGTTGGCCGTAGCCGGTGCCGGAAAGGCTTCACTCGATTATATCATCGAACGTAAGCTTATGATGCACGACTCGTCACTTCTCAAATAGGGAGAAAAAACGATCAAACTGAAGTGGATATGCATTGAATAACACCAGCACGGTCAAGACCAATCGGGCCCACCTACGCGAGACTCACAAGCAGCAAACAACGTCCCATCTGCTCTTTCCAACTAATGCGCAGTGTTAGCCCGACATTTATTGAACTTTTGGCTTCTGCCCGCGATAGAGGCTTTCAAATTCTGACAACTTCGCAGGATTAACGTCGGAAACTGCCCAGAATTGCAAATCGCCGTCATGCCAATGACGCATACTATAGCCTTGCTGCGTGGGAATGGATTCTATGTCGATCTTCGATTGAGCGGATGGCCAAACGAAAATGTTGATAACGTGCTTATTGTAGCGATAAACGATGACAGCGACGGTATGATGATCGAGGTAATCGAGTCTGCCGCCAATTAAGGGAAATCCGTCCGCATTAAAGTCGGTGACCGGTGGTGAAACATCCAGACGGCCATTGAACCACGGCTTCACCGTATGCTGATCGGTTGAGATCACATCGGTCAGATGCCCGTCCTGCAGCGAGCGAATGTGGCTCGCGATGAGTTCCTGTTCAACAAGGTACTGCTCATTCGGGCTGGCTATCATGAGGAAGGCAACGCAAGCTGCCATCGCCAGCCCTGCTCCGGTTGTTCCCCATTTAAGCGGAAGCCATTTTTTCGATAATGGGATAACATTTGGCCGATCCGTAGCTGTCGCGCGGGCAATTTTGGCAGACAATTCCGGCGGCAGTGCATGACGTGTCGTTTGCGTTTTGATGGCGTGCCTGACCGCAGACAACGCTTCCAATTGTCTGGCACATGACGGGCATGCGGCAAGATGTTCGGTAAAAGCACGTGTATTAGCCGGATCAAGCTCCTGATCCACGAAGGCATGTTGAAGTTGTTCAATATCTTTACAATTCATTTCAATGCCCTCCCTTCCGTAGTCTTGTTCCAGTGCTCTTGAATGGCTTTTCTTGCCCTAGCTAATCTCGACATCACGGTGCCGATGGGCATTCCAATAACTTCGGCAATCTCTTTGTAGGACAGTTCCTCAATCTCCCGCAAAATTACAACTTCACGATATTGCACCGGCAGCGCCTCGATAAGTTGATCCATCGTTGCCGCAGCCTCTTTTTGAATAAGGTCAAATTCGAGGTCAACCTTATCGTCAACAATTTCTACTACTCCACCACCATCCTCTTCATTCCCCGGTTCCGGTAACGGTACAGTTTTCTGACCTCGTTTCTGCGCCAGCCAGTTCAAACTCGTATTGCGGACAATGGTGAGCATCCATGCCCGCGCCGCGCCGCCGCGATAGCCGCTGAAAAATCTCATCGCACGCAAATAGGATTCCTGAACCACATCGGATGCATCATCCCGGTTACCCGTCAGCCATTGCGCGAGATTATAGGCCGCTGCCATATGGGGCAGCATCAAAGCGTTAAACTGATCCTGATCGTCATTCGCTCCCATGTTTTCCATCGCCCATATCGTCATCTGGAAGTACCACCAGCCCGTCTGGCTGGGGTGACAATGACCATTCTTATCATTTATGGAGACAGAGTACAAAATTACATTTTCTCCTCATTAAAAGAGAGGACTATGAACCGCCGCGCATATATCGCAAAAATCTTTCAAGATAACGCGGCGTCATGCGCAACAGAATGTCATCGCGTTCGATAAAATGGTGTTTAAGCGCCGCGCCGGCATGCAACACGACGCAAGCAACGATAACCCAGGCCAATGTCCAGTGAATATTTTCAAATATTTCCCGGATGTCTTTCTTATTAGGAAGGTCGTGCAAAATCGGAAGGTTCGGGATGGGAAACAGGCCGAAAAACAGCGCATTGTGGGGGAAGGTCGATATGATCGTCCAGCCGACCAATGGCATGGCGATGAGAAGGATATAGAGAACGGCGTGACCCCCAAGTGCCGCTACGCGCTCCCACCTTGGCATTGAGGAAGGAAGCGACGGGGGCGGATTGAAAAATCGCCACATTAATCGTAAAAGGCCAAGCCCAAGAATGATCATGCCGACGGATTCGTGCACACGCAGCGCGACCGATTTTCCGTGACCGTCCAGAATATCACCCGTCGTCATAAGTACACCCAGCAACAGCATGCAGGCAATCAAAGTTGCCATAGACCAATGGAAGGTTTTGGCTACGGCATTATAGTGGCTCGGACCATCGCTCATGGATTATTTTCCATCAGCGACGACAATTGTGGCCACCATCTTTGGATGCAAGGTGCAAAAGTAATGATAGGTGCCCGGTTTCGTGAAGGTAAAGCTGTAGGTATCGTCCGTATCCAGCGCAGCCGAATGAAAAGCTTTATCGGTGTCCACGATCGTATGGGGAACATCGTCGTGATTGACCCATGTGACTTTTGCACCGGTGGTGACATTGAGCGTCGCAGGCATAAACATATACTCCTTGATCGAAATCTCGTTCGCAGGAGCATCTGCCGCGAATACCGGCGAAGCTAACATCGCAAAGATGACGAAGGCCGCTATGCGTTTCATGTGAACACCTTTCCGTAAGAATTAGACGAGCGTTGAATCTGTAAGTGCGAGCGTATGGCCACCCTCCACTATATTGACGCTGGTAAGGCCAAGATAAGAACGCAACTGATCTGGAGGCACCAGCATCGGCCCCGGCGACGGCGCTTCGCCGGGTTTAGGTTGCGGATAGGCCGTTCCTCTTGCGGTATGGAAGGTGATATTGCCTTCCACCTTCTGAATGACCTGATGGATATGGCCATGTAACACAGTCACCGAACCAAAGCGCCGCAACATGGCAATGGCCTGTTCGCCGTCTTCCGTTCCCCAGCCCCAAGGTTCATAAACCGTCCAGAGGGGAATATGCGTGAAGACCACAAGAGGTGTACTGGAACTGACCGCGCTCAGATCGTCAGCCAACCATTTGAGCTGATCGGCGCCGAGCTTCGCTTCATGCCCTGCTTCAAGATTAAAGACATTCACCAGCGCGACAAAATGCACACCATGATCGTCGTAGCTATACCAGCCGTTGCCTTTGGTGCCTTTGCCGTAGCGATCAAGAAAAAGCTTTCCGCCGCCTTCGTCCAGCGTGTCATGTTCGCCCGGAACATAATGCACGGGCGCTGGCAAACCTTTCAGGGCTTCAGCGGCGGTATCGAATTCTTCGGCCTTCGAAAGATGCGTAATATCACCGGTATGGAGAATGAAGGAAGGCTTCACTGGCATGGCGTTGATGCGGTCGATAGCGATTTGCAGGAATTTGAGCGGCTCAGGGTTAGCCGCCTTATTGAAACCGATATGGCTGTCACTAATCTGGACAAAGTTAAAAGCGCTGGCGCCAGCTTGGGATGCCGCCATGGCTCCGGCAGCATTTGCAGCAAAAGCGCGCGGAACACCGCCAACCAAAGCCCAAACCACTCCTGTACCCGCCCATGTAGCCACGCATTTGAGCAGCGAACGACGATCCACCGGCATCCCATCGGATAGTTTGTTCTTCACATCGTCCATGTCCATTTTATTTCTCCGCAGTTCGAGGATGTTGCCTTCTGATAAGTAGACAAGCGAACCCGGAGATTTATTCCCAAAATAATGTTCAACAAAAAAGTATAGGCAGATCAGTGACTTATCGATAACAGGCGGCTCAAGGGTTTGTCGCGCTTTTTTAAGGCTTGCTGGCTGAAAACACCCCATATTTTACGCGGTTCTGGATAAAAGCTTCCTGCATCATCTGGGCGTGTTTTCCGAATATCAGTCCGCGCCAACCCGACATCTTGAATATTTCCAGGAAAGAATAAGTCCGCAGGTTTGCCAACCCAGCTTTCCATGTTTCCTTCACGTTTCCCGACCAGTCCAGCGTTTGCTTTATGATAAATCCCTGTTGCTGCAAAAGTTTTGCATAGTGATTGATGGTCGGCATATAGGGCAGCTGCAATGCAATGCACAATTTTTTATATTTCTTTGCCTGTAAGCCTTTGTATTCTTCCGCGCCAGAGCACCATGTCGCTAAAATCAATTTGCCGCCAGGCTTTAACACACGAAACGCCTGCTGAATGAATAACTGTTTGTCATAAAATTGTTCACAGCTCTCCAACGACCACACAATATCGAATGTATTATCAAGAAAACTCGCAAGCGATAATGCATCCTCGACTTTGAAGTTTACATTCTTTATCCGCGCTTTTTTGGCTAAGCCTGTTGCCATGTCCACTTGCTTCTGGCTCAGAGTAATTCCTGTGACATGCGCGCAATATTTTTTTGCGAGATAAAGGCTACTGCCCCCTAATCCACACCCTGCATCGAGAATTTCATCCTGTGGTGAAATCTCCAAAAGAGCCACAAGCCTTTCGATCAGTTTTTCTTGCGCCTGGACCGGCGTTTCTCGATGATTTTCAAAATAGCCATGATGAATATGCGGCCCCCAAACGGTTTGCCAGCCATTTGATGTTTTGTTCCAAAAATCCATAATACGGCGTGTGGTCTTCAAGCGATCAGGCCCAACCGGACTGTTGGTGTTTATTTTTTCCATAATCATCTCGCCACGCTTAGAAGGACTCGCCATTTTTAATGCCCCACCGTTCGAAACAACATGCTTTCGGCAGTCAGACCGGGGCCGAACGCCATGGCGCACCCCTGCCCGGCTGGGGTGTGAGGCGTCATCATTTCTTTCAAAACAAACATTATGGTTGCCGACGACATATTGCCAAAGCGCCGCAAAACATCACGAGATTGCCGCAGCTTTTCATCTGGAATCCCGACACTTCTTTGCACCGCATCGAGAATAGTGCGGCCACCTGGATGAATCGCCCAGTGCCGGATATCGTGGTGCGTATGGCCATTTAGAATTGCATCCACATTGGATAGCAAACCCTTGGTCACGGTCGCTGGTACACACCCCAGCAAGACCATATCGAAACCAAACCCTCCAATGCGCCAGGTAATCTGGTCGGCGCTATCCGCTACGACTGCCGCATGGAAACTCTGCAGCTCGATGCCGCGTGGCTCCGCCGATACGATGCTCGCGGCGCAGCCATCGGCGAAAATCAGAAAAGATAGAAGCCGTTGCAGGTCGTCTGTTTCTTGCAGATGCAGGGTGCAAAGTTCGAGATTAAGAATGACAACTTTGCTTGCCGGTTGCGAGCGCACAATATGTCGCGCCAGCTTCAATGCATTGATAGCGGCATAACAACCCATAAACCCGACAATCGTGCGTTCCACCGAAGGGTTGAGGCCATAATGTTCGACGACCTGAAGGTCGATGCCGGGAGCGTAGAAGCCGGTGCAGGTCGTAACGATAAGGTGGGTTATGGCATCTTTCTGTTCGGCCAGATGCAGCTGATCCAGTGCGCGTTTTGCCAGGGTGAAGGCATGGCGCTCGTACAAACGCATTCGCGTCATGGTGTCGGGAAACGCGCCGCGTCGAAAAAGACCATCGGCATCAAATCCTACTTCATCGGCGCCTGGCGGCTTCAGGAAAGAATAACGATGTTCTATTTGTCCACGATCCGCCATGCGTTTTAATAAGGCGCGTTGGCGGCCTTCCTTAAGCAGCCAAGGAGCGCGGGCGACAAACATACGGTGTATGTCGTGATCGGGCACGGCTGTGACGATTTGATTTAAATAAGCCTCAACCACAGCCTTGCCCTCAAGGGTTGCTCGTTAAATCCCGGATCCTGTTTCCCGAATTATCTGCTCATCTTGTCTTTTTTGTAGTCGGCAATTGCTTCATCAAGGTCATCAAGCTCTTCGCAGCCTTGTGGGCAAAAGGTTTGCAGCCTTGCTTGTATGATTACAGCTTTGGGGAGATCGTCGAGCTTAAGATAGGTTTCCCCCAGATACTCAAGAGCACCTTTGTGTCCGGGATTAAGTTTAAGGGCTTGCTCATAGCTAACCAATGCGGAATGCATATCGCCTGCGTTGCGCTGACTGAAGCCAAGCAGATTAAAAGCATCTGCGTTGCGAGGGTGTTTGGCCGTTTGATCCTTGAGAAGCATAATCGCTTTTGACCAGTCCTTGCCGGCAATAGCGGTTCGCGCATCGGCGAGAGGGTCTTGGGGAGTGCTCGGGCCTTCATCGAAGGCCAAGGCCGGAGCTACATTCATCAACAGCAAAACGGAAAAAAAGTAAGGCAGTAAAGAACGAAAACGCATGACTCTCTCCATTGTTAAGGCGGCAAACTGTTTGCCTGTCTTGTAGACAAACGAAACTGAAGATTTATTCCCAAATTCTCCATGCAATAACGCTGCCCTCCTCGACTCAGAAATATTAAAGTTGGCAAGATTATCTTTGGAATAAATCTTCGCGTTCGTTTGTCTATTCAGGAGCAGGTCGGAAAGGCAGAAAACATGGGATTAAGCATCTGGCATCTTTTGATCGTGTTGGCGGTCGTAATCGTCATTTGCGGCGCCGGACGCTT
>Ga0206868_10253_pt2 | contig 11777 bp, 8 predicted proteins | sample Alteio_BWOrgCont_38_FD_152901 | JGI IMG/M metagenome (GOLD analysis project Ga0206868, IMG submission 152901) | Enriched cells from forest soil in Barre Woods Harvard Forest LTER site, Petersham, Massachusetts, United States -... | ecosystem: Environmental > Terrestrial > Soil > Temperate forest >... | reverse complement strand
ATACATTGGGCCCGATTGCCTCTGCGAGGAGTTTGATTGCCGATCATGAATCGTTGGATGACAGTTGCTGTTTTTTTGCTGTTGCTCTTTTCTGCTCTCGGCCGCGCGCAGAGTTCACCTGCCGATCTCGTGCTCAACGGCGATGTCACAGGTAAGCAACATCAGACCTATTTTGGAATTCCCTTCGAGGTTCCCCCCGGTACGCATCGCATCAGCATCGACTTTCAATACACCGGCAAGGAAGAGCGCGCGACGCTCGATCTAGGCATTGCCGACCCGGAGCGTTTTCGCGGCCAGAGCGGCGGCAACAAAAGCCACTTCACCATCAGCGAGACCGACGCGACCCCATCTTATCTTCCGGGGGCTATCCCAGCGGGCAAGTGGCAACTGCTCATCGCGGTGCCGAATATGCGGTCGAAGACGGTCGCGCATTACCGCGCCGAGATTCGCTTTAATGACCGTGCCGAGGACGCAAGCTTCACTGCGCACCCGCTGGAGACCGGCAAGCGTTGGTATCGCGGCGACCTCCACATGCATACCGCGCACAGTGATGGCAGTTGCCCAAGCCAGAGCGGACGCATGATTCCATGCCCGCTCTTTCTGACCGTGCAAACAGCGGCCTCCCGCGGGCTGGACTTCATCGCCATCACCGACCATAACACCGGCTCCCAGAACAATGACATGCGCGAGTTGCAACCTTACTTCGACCGTGTCCTGCTGATTCCCGGACGAGAAATGACTACCTTTCATGGGCATTTCAACGTCTTTGGAGTTACTCAATTCATGGACTATCGCGTGACACCGGGCGGACTCGATTTGAATACCGTACTGCGTGACGCTGCCTCGAAGGGCGGAATCGCATCCGTCAACCACGCCGAATCGCCCGGCGGCGAAGCTTGCATGGGCTGCCGGTGGGAGCCGCCTGCAGATGAGAACATGAATCTCTTTACCGCTGCCGAAGTCATCAACGGCGGTCGAACTTCGCATGCAAAGTTTTGGGATACGCAACTACGTGATGGCCACCGTTTGGCAGCGATTGGTGGAAGCGACAGCCACAACGCGACTTCACCGCCCGGACCTCACGGATCGATTGGCTGGCCCACGACTGTTATTGAAGCGGATGAATTATCTGTTCCAGCGATTCTCAACGGTATTCGCACGGGACGCACGTTTGTAGATCTCACTGCTTCGCATGATAAGCAGCTGGATTTCGAAGCCAAGTCTGGTGACGCGCATGCGCACATGGGCGAAACGCTCCACACTACGGCTGCGGGGCCGCTTGAAGTGCGGATTCATGCTGTCGCCTGCGCCGGTTCCGTCGTTCACCTCTTACTCGATGGAGAAGAAACGAACGCTGTACCGTCGACGCCGGTGGACAAAGCAGACTTCGACCGTACAGTGACCATAACCGTTGGCGCAGGCCGCCATTGGCTACGCATCGAAGTGCGCGACAGCGACGGCACACTCCAATTGATGAGCAGCCCGCTCTACGTCAACTTTCCCGGTTGATCGAAAACAACTCATCCCTTCTAGCATCGAGCGCTCACGGGCAAGAGATGCTTGCGCTAGATCTTCTCCGTGGGCAACGTCTCCTGAATAATCTGTGCAACCTCGTCGATGGATGTCTGCTGGCTCAGTTCGCTGATCTCCTGATCCTGCGCGATCTCTTTGAGCCCGATGTGCTGGGCGATGCGGCGTTCCATGCCGAGGACCGCAGTTATCTCCCTTTCCGAGAGCAATAGGACCTGGAGCATAAGTTGATCCCGCTCCTCAGATCGACGGCTCATGCGCGACTGTCGCATCAGGATAAAGCTGGCCACCAAAATCGCTTCGAAAGCGAGTACAAGGTCCAACAGAGAAAATGGCGCCGGATCAAAGTGAGGCAAGCTCATGAAAGGCTGCGTATTCCACAGTATCCAGACAGCACAGACGATCACATGAAGTCCTACGTATGTAAGGCTGCCAATGAAGGAGGCTATCCGATCGCCTAGCCGCTCGGTGTGCGTTCGCTTAGCCAGAAACTCCTGCTCGTGCCTGGCGATGAGATCGATGTGCTCCTGGACGTGGCCTTGTGTATAGCTGGGTGGCATTCTTACGCATCTCCTCTAGTCCGAAGAACAATTGCTTGTGCATGTACGGGCATTTCCTGGGCGGTTCTCCATCTACCCCAATCATCATAGGCTGTCGCAATCGAGTCGGCTCAAAAGTGAACTCCCGGAACATTCTTCGCACACTGCGCGTAATACCTATTGCTTTCCCATAGGTATCGATGTCACTATTCCTATGGGAAGACAATACGAGAAGCGGAAAGGCTTACGTGGGCGATCGCGCGGATGTATGGCAGGGAACTCTGGCACTGATGGTGCTCAAGACCATCGAGATGATGGGACCGCAGCATGGATACGGCATCGCGCGGCGGATCGAGCAGACCAGCGGCAATCTTCTCTCCTTGAACTACGGAACTCTCTATCCAGCCCTGCTGAAGCTTGAGCAGGAAGGCTCGATCGCCTCCGAGTGGGGCGTCTCCGAGAACAATCGCAAGGCCAAGTTCTACAAGCTCACTCGCGCGGGCAGGAAGCAGCTCGAGCAGGAAGCACGCAACTGGCAACAGACTACAGCCATCCTGGATCGGTTTTTGTTGCCAGGTGAGGAGCAGGCATGACGATGATGCGACGAATTCGTGCTTGGGCGCTGCGGCTGACCGGTATCTTTCGCAGCACACATCGCCAGCGAGGATTTGCCGACGAAATCGAGAGCCATCTGCAAATGCATATCGATGACAACCTGCGGCTCGGTATGAATCCAGGACAGGCACGAAGAGAAGCGATCTTGAAGTTAGGCGGTGTTGAATTGACCAAGCAAGTTTATCGTGAGCGAAATACGCTTCCAATGATCGACGACTTACTACAGGACCTCCGATTCGCCTTACGGCAGTTGCGCAGAAGTCCGGGCTTTACGATCACTGCGGCAATCATGCTGGCCCTTGGCATCGGAGCGAGTGTAGCCATCTTCGCCTTTGTCGACGCGGCGTTGCTCAAGCCTCTTCCCTATCGTGAGCCTGTGCGTCTTGCAGCAGTTACTGAATCCGTGAAGCTCTTCGGCCGCGCCAATCTTTCGTATCCGGATTATCTCGATTGGAAACAGATGAACCACAGTTTCAGTTCGTTCGATATCTATGGCGGTGGAGGCGGCTTGTTGAATACGCCGACCGGCGCTCTTCCCGTATCGAGTCTCCGCATCACTGATGGATTCTTCCGCACGCTTGGCGTCACTCCTTTCATGGGCCGTGATTTTTATCCCGGAGAGGACCTGCCCGGCACCGGCGACACCGTAATCCTGAGCTATGAGGGATGGCAAAAGTGGCTTAACGGCAGGCCGGACGCAATTGGCCAGAAGATCAATCTGAATGGGCTTCCGTATACCATTGTCGGCGTGATGCCTCAAAGTTTTGATTTCGCCCCGCGCGGAGGCACACAATTCTGGCTTCCATTTCATGCCAAGGGAGAATGTGATCTACGACGCAGTTGTCATGGCCTCGAAGGAATTGCACGCCTGAAGGATGGCGTCACGATGCAAGCCGCGTTGTCCGAGATGCAAGCCATCGCAGCTCAACTGGAAAAACTATACCCAGGCGACAATCGCGGTCAGGGTGCGGCTGTCGATCCACTCTCTGAAGTTGTTGTCGGCGACATACGTCCGATCCTGCTCACATTGCTCGTTGGAGCTGGGCTGCTCCTGGTGATTGCGTGTGTCAATGTATCCAGCCTGCTGCTGGTGCGCTCCGAAAGCCGCCGTCGCGAGATTGCCGTCCGTGGAGCTCTTGGAGCCTCGCGAATACGGTTGATTCGCCAGTTCATGACCGAAGGTATCGTACTCGTGACTTTGGGAAGTTTACTCGGCCTCGGAATTGCCGCGGCCGCGATGAGGATTCTTACTAGCCTGATCCCCAAGTTTATGATGTCGCGCACGCCCTTCCTTGTAGGGCTAGGGCTTAATTCACACGTACTGGTATTTACAGCCGCAATAGCCTTCGTAGCTGTGATCCTGTTTGCATTCACGCCGGTGCTGCGGCTACCCATGACGGCGATGCGCGATGGACTGACGGAAGGTAGCCGTGGCTCCGCGGGAACGCTTTGGCGGCGCTTTGGCGCAAACCTGGTGGTCTTGGAACTGGCGATCGCCGTCGTGCTGCTTGTTGGCGCAGGTCTCCTGGGCAAGAGTTTTTATCGTCTTTTGCGCGTCGACATCAATTTCAACCCCGATCATCTTGCCACGGTGGGCATCATGGTACCGGAAAAACTCTATCCCAAGGATGAGGACAACGTTCGGCTACAGCGCCAGATTATCGCTCGCATATCCGCGTTACCTGGCGTCCAATCTGTCGGACTGACAAGTACGCCGCCGGTAAGCTTTAACGGGAACACGGACTGGATTCGCTTTGTAGGCCGGCCGTACAACGGAGTTCACATTGAAGTAAACATGCGTGACGCGAGCGCGGACTATATCAAAACCCTGCAGGCAAAACTTCTGCGCGGACGGCTCTTTACCGATGCTGAAGATGGAACCAAACCCAAAGTGGCGATCATCAATCAGACATTGGCGAAAATGTATTTCCCCGGGCAAGACCCAATAGGGCAGAGATTTGGCAACACGGACCTGGCCCCAAATACGATCAAAGAAATTATCGGTGTTGTCGACGACATTAAAGAAGGATCGTTGGATTCAGAGATATGGCCGGCCGTCTACTATCCGATCTATCAGGATGAAGATAACTACTTCACGATGATGGTGCGCACTTCGCAATCCGAGGAATCGATGCTGCCGACGCTCGTAAGTGCGATTCACGAAATCGATCCAGGCATAGGAACGGCTGATCCTATCGGCATGAAGGCGCGCATGCACGAGTCTCCAACCGCGTATCTGCATCGCTCTTCAGCTTGGCTGGTTGGCGGGTTCGCCGCACTCGCCTTGCTTCTCGGAGTTGTCGGCCTCTATGGCGTGATCTCATACTCCGTAACTCAACGGACACGCGAAATCGGCGTTCGCATGGCGCTGGGAGCACCACGATCTTCAGTGCACGGGCTGGTCATGCGTGAAGCCAGTCGATTAGCCATTGTCGGTATTGGCATCGGTATCTTAGCTTCAGTAGGCGCAGCAATGCTGATGCAAAAGTTACTCTTTGGCGTAGCAGCTTGGGATGCTACTACGCTCCTTTCCGTTGCTGGCGTACTCGGAACTTCCGCTATGCTGGCAAGCTATATTCCAGCGCACCGCGCGGCTTCAGTGAATCCAGTCGAAGCGCTTCGATCGGAGTAGAGCCGCGGGGTTTCTATCGCGAATGAGCGATAGAAACCCCGCAGCCAGCTATTCGCAACGCAGAACAATTTGTGGATTGACGCGTGCAGCACGTCGCGCAGGCAACCAGCAAGCCAGCAAAGCAATCGCCGTGAGGAAAATTGGAACCACCGTAAAGGTCAAGGCGTCATTGTTGTGAACACCATAGAGGACGCTGGTAAACAGCCTTGCCAATGCAAATGCCGCCGGCATACCGATGGCCACCGCAATCAGCGTGAGCACCATGCCTTGGCGAACAATGAGACGTTGCACCGCGCCAACCTGCGCGCCGAGCGCCATGCGTATGCCGATCTCACGCGTGCGGCGGCTTACCGAGTAACTCATCACTCCATAGAGACCCACCGCGGCCAGCACCAGACCAATCGCACCGAAGACACCGAAGAGCGTCGCGGCCAGGCGCGGCAAGAAGAAAGCGTCGCGCAGATGCTCCTGCATGGTCTGGATGTTATAGACCGCCATGGAAGGATCGGCGGCGCGAATCTGATTGCGCACCGACGCTACAACGTCCGTTGGGTTGGCCGCCGAATGGACGAGTATGGTATAGCCCATGAAGGCCGGATCAGAAGAGACTGTCTGATCGAGAGAGCGAAAGAGCACCGGGCGAAGGTCCTCGCCGAGAGAACGGGACTTGATGTTACCCACAACACCAATGATTTGATAAGTGGTGTCACCGTCAACGACACTTTGACCGATCGGATTCTCAGTACCGAAAATCTTCTGCGCAAAGATTTGATTTACGATCGCGACTTTGGGGCCGGTTGGCGATTCGTTGCTGAAGTCACGACCTGCGAGGCGCGGGATGCCAAGGGTTTCAAAGTACCCTGGGCTGGCCATGTACATCTCCACAATGGGGTCTGGCTGATCGGGGATTGATGCACTCGATTTGGGTTTTACCAGCGCGTGGAAAGCATCGCTGCGATTGCCTCCGTTGAGTGGGACGCTATCTGTCAAGACAACAGAAGTTACTCCTGGCAAAGCGGCCACACGTTGACAAGTATCCTCAAGGAACTGAACTGTGCGTTCAGCCGAATAGCCGTTCACGCGCGGATCTACCTGCAGGCTTACGACTCCATTGGAGCGAAAGCCGATGTCGATGTTGGCGGCCTGTTGCAGACTGCGCAGAAAAAGCCCCGTGGCAGAGAGCAGGACCACGCACATCGCGATTTGAGTGACGATCAGAGTGTTGCGCAAAGTCCATTTGCGGCCAGGGCGAGCCAGCGCGTCTTCTCCTTTGAGTGCATTCGAGAGCATCGGGCGCGAGGCAGCCCAGGCAGGAGCAATGCCAAAGAAAAGGCCTGCGCCAACACTGAGCGCGAAGGTGTAGGCGAGAACTCGCCAATCCACGCTCAACGTAAGATCGAGCGGCACTGGTGCGGGAAGCCGGAAGGCAGAGAGCGCCTGCGTTGCCCAGAGCGAGAGCAGAACGCCAAAGAGGCCGCCACCGAGAGCGAGCAGGACCGACTCAAGAGTCATCTGACGAAGGATGCGCATGCGCGTAGCTCCGAGAGCGAGGCGAACCGCCATCTCCCGCTGACGTCCCACGGTTTGCGCAAGCAACAGATTGGCCACATTGACGCAGGCGATGCACAGTACAAGCAACACAACGACAGAGAGTGCAGCCAGAAAGAGCAGGATAGAAGACTTGTCGCGCGGAGGCAGTGAGCCTGCTTGTTCGAAGCGGAAATTATTGCCTTTATCCGTGGCAGGATAGGCGATGGCCAGCCTCTGGGCGAGTGTGCCAAGCTCAGCGGCAGCCTGGTTGCGACTGACTCTAGGCTTAAGCCGCGCTATGACCTGCAGCCAGTGCATGTCGCGAGAGTTGCGGCCTTCCAAATTGGTAACAAGATCGGTGACATGGCCAAGCGGCACCCAGAACTCGGAATCGAGAATCAAATCAATTCCGCGAAAACCTACTGGAGCAACACCGACAACGGTGTAAGGATGACCGGAAAGAGTTATAGCTTTGCCTGCAATAGCAGGGTCTGAGGCAAATCGGCGCTGCCATAGGCGATGGCTGAGGACGATCACCTGATGTTGTTCTTCTTCTTGCAGGAAGCCGCGGCCAAGTGTCATTGGAATCTGCAGCACGTCAAAGAAATTCGTCGAGGCAGCCTGACCCCATACGCGTTCCGGCTCTCCACTGCCGCCAATCGAGGCTGGGACGAGCTCGTTGTATGCGGCTACTCCGGAGAAAGATTTTGCCTGATCGCGAACGTCCTTAAAGACCGGCTCGGGAAAGCTATTGCAGCAGCGATCGCCATCATGCAGCGTATGTAAGGTGAGTAGCGAAGAGGGATCACCGACCGGCGCAGGCCTCAGTACGAATCGGCTGACCATGGAAAAGATGGTGGCGTTCGCAGCGATGCCGAGGCCAATGGAGATGATGACCGCAAGCGCAAATCCAGGCGACCGCGAAAGCCGTCGAAAGGTATAGGCAAGATCCTGCTGCAGAATTTTCATGGGCGCACTCCGTGATGCCGATGATACGAGGCGCGCCGAATGATTGTTCCGCGAATTTGCAGATTTTAGTTTGCCGAGATCGATCTACCAAGCTCCCAAACAAGTGAGAGCCCGGCAGACGCAATCACAAATGTCAGTTATTGCGAAGAGCGACCATCGGATCGATGCGTGAAGCCCGACGCGCCGGAATATAACCGGCCAGCAGAGACACCGTTCCAAGCAGAAGTATCATGCCGGCAAATGTTACTGGATCTGTCGGAGCTGTGCCAAAGAGTAGAGCCGCAATCCCGCGAGCGACCACGACAGATGCAGCCGTGCCTGCCACGATACCAATCAAGGCGAGCTTCACCGTATTGCCGATGACGCCAAGCTGTACGCGCCCGGCCGTTGCTCCAAGCGCCATGCGGATGCCTATCTCCTGGGTCCTCTGGGTCACCGAATAAGAGATGACTCCGTAGATTCCGAGAGCAGCGAGCATAACGCCAAAGATCGCAAACGCAACCACCAGCATTACGAAGAAGCGGCGCGGTGACACCGAGTGATCCACAATCTGTTGAATCATCCGAAACTCTGCTGCTGACTGATTCGGATTCAACTCGCGCAGTTTAGCCATTACACTCGCTGCCAGTGTTTGCGGCGGCAGCTTGGTGCGCACCACGAGTTCCGCGCCTACCGGGTTTTCCTGCATGGCTGAGAAGTACACCTGCCATCCCGGCTTTCCTTCTACATTCGCCTCATGCACGTCTTGAATCACGCCAATGATGCGGCGGTCCGCCCCATTCATTTGCACCATGCTTCCAATTGCGTTCCCTGCCGGAAAAAGATAATGAGCCGCAATCTGGTTGAGAATGATTACCTGTTCTCCTTTTGGACCATCATCCCAGGTAAAGTCCCTGCCTTGCAGATGCATCCCCATGGCTCGCAGATAGCCCGGCGTAATCATGTAGACGAATGCACCAGGGAGTTCCCCTGGCTCATAGTGCTTGCCCTTGATGCTTGGGCTGCCCCAGCTCCGGTTATGATCCAGCGGCAAATAGTCCACAACACCAGCGCTTTCGACTCCCGGTATCGCTTCCACCTGGCGCAGCATTTCGCGCAAAATAGTGCCGCGACGTTCTCCGCTATTCGCGTTGTGACCGTCGTCATAGTCAACCTGAACGGCTGCAGCATGGCTGGGTTCGAAGCCCAGATCTATATCGAGCACCCGCAAAAAGCTGCGCAGCAACAGCCCCGCGCCCACCAGCAGCACACAGGCCATCGCCACTTCAGAGATAACCAGCAGAGCCCTCATGCGTTCGTGCTTCCTGCCCTCACTCATGCCCGGCCCTGAGTCCTTGAGTGCCTCCTGCACATCATTTCTCGACACCTTGATCCCCGGAACAATACCGAAGAGCGCAGCCGTGACAACCGCGATCGCAACCGTCCAAGCAAGCGCCGCGCCATCGACGCGAATGCTGCTCAACATCGGCAGCGCGATTGAACCCTGATGCGCAAGGAAATTCGTAATGCCGTAAGCAATACCGAGACCCAATGCTGCTCCTGTGAGCGATAGCACTAGGCTCTCTGTGAGCAGTTGGCGAATGAGCCGAACCCGGCCTGCGCCCAGCGCCAGGCGCAACGCAAATTCCTTAGTGCGCGTAGCCGCGCGCGCCAGCGTCAGGTTGGCAAGGTTCACACAGACAATCAGTAGGATAGTTCCCACTGCACACCACAATACGATCAGAGGAGGCCGCAGCTTGCCGCTGACGTACTCCTTCAGAGTCATCAGTTGCATAGGCTTCTTGTAGAAGCCCATCGAATCCGCGGACTTGACGTTGAAATAAAGATGCGGGAGAACGCTGGCTGAATCTGCCTGCGCCTGCGCCACAGTAACCCCGGGCTTGACGCGTCCTACAAGTGCGAGAACATTGCCCCAATCCCGCATGTCGTCCAAATTTGCCGGGCTGAACATATCGACCTTTGTGCCAGGCGAGAAGACCGAGCCAAAGTCGAATCTATCCGGCAGCACTCCAACCACTGTGGTGGGAGTGCCGTCGAGATCAATCGTTCTGCCCACAATCGCCGGATCGGCCGCGTACTGCCGCCGCCAGAATGGGTTGGCAAGCAGCACCACAGGCCGCGCTCCCTTACGCCCCTCTTCACTCAAAAATAGCCGCCCTGACACCGGCTCCACGCCGAGCGTTTGAAAGAAATTCGCAGTGACCCAGATCGAGGTGGCCGGCTTGGGCTGCCCGCTGCCTGTAAGCTTCACATTGTCGCCCGTCGAGAACGCGAAGTAGCCTGCGACGCCCTGAAACGCATGGTTCATCGCCTGAAATTCTTCGTATGCATCCGCGCTATACGTCTCGCATGAAAAACCGCACTTGCTCGCCGCTGGTGCCATCCAGACCAACTGCTGCGGATCACGGAATGGCAGCGGACGAACAAGAATCGCATTGACCACGCTGAAAACTGCAATGTTTGCGCCAATCCCCAGCGCCAGGATCAGAACGGCGATAAGAGTGAACGATTTGTCGTGCAACAAAATTCGGCAGGCATATCTGAGGTCTTGCATGAAGATGTCCAGACCGGGAAGGCCACGAGCCTCGCGCTGCTGTTCTTGTGCTTGCATAACCCCTCCAAATCGAATCATTGCCTGGCGCCGCGCTTCCTGTGGAGAAAGGCCGCGGCGGATGTTATCTTCAATTGCCAAATCGAGATGGCTCTCCATCTCTTCACTGAGATCACGATCGAGCTGGCCTTTGTGAAAGAACGCTCGAGAGCGATTGACCGCCTCCCGCGCCGATCCTGTTACCGACTTAGGCTCTTTGTCACTCATCACTCACCGGCTTCCATGTTGAGCATCCGACCCATCATCTCTGAAAGGCGCTGCCAGTACATGGCATCTTTCGCCAGCTGCTTCTTGCCCGCGCGCGTGATCGAATAGAACTTCGCCTTGCGGTTGTTGTCGGAGACGCCCCATGCGGCTGCAATCCATCCGCGATGCTGTAACCGCACCAGCGAAGCATAGATCGTTCCCTGGTTGAGCAGGACGCTATCATCGCTGGTCTGCTCGATCCGGCGGGCGATGCCATAGCCATGTAGCGAGCCCATGACGGAGAGCGTCTGCAACACCATCAAATCAAGCGTCCCTTGCAGTAAGTCCAGTTTGGATTCAGTCATGCTCTACTCCTGTGCGTTTACCACATGAGTATTGCACGATTCCTGTGGTTGTGCCACATAAAACATGTGGCATTGCCACAGGAGAAGTGCATTGTTCAGGAAATTGTCATTCACTCGCCAAACGGAAGACTGAAACATGCCCTGCAACCGTGGCTGTCAGTGCGATTGACCAGCCGTACCGATCCGGAGTGAGCCAGCGCGATCTGCTGCGCCAGCACCAGTCCAATCCCTGTGCCTCCCGGTTTGGTTGTATAAAAGGGAACGAAGAGATTGCCCGCGTTCGTCAGCCCAGGACCGCTGTCGAGTATCGTAATCAACACTTCAGAGTCCGCAGTCCTCCAACCTATCTCAACATAAGGCGTGACCGCATTGCCTTCCCGATCTCCGGCAGCTTTCGAAATAGCTGCGGCATCGGGACTGAGCGAGGCTTCGGCAGCGTTGCGAACCAGGTTAATCAGTGCCTGGGAAAGCTGATCCGGATCGGCCACAATCGTCACATCCGGGCCACCAGAAACGGTAACCGCGACGCGCGTTTCCAGTTGCGCGACACGCCGAACAATCGCACCCAGCGAGACGGGCTGCAGCCTTGGTGCAGGCAATCCCATCAGCTCGCGGTAGGCCTGCAGAAAGCGATTCAAAGATTCAGCGCGATCCTCAATCACGTCGAGACCCCTGGCGAAATCCTCTCTCTCATCCGAATCACCGGCCTGGTTCGAAACTGAAGTGAGACGGCTACGCAAGCTGCCAGCAATCGATTTGATCGGAGTCAATGAGTTGTTGATCTCATGCCCCAGCACACG
>Ga0206868_10279_pt1 | contig 11799 bp, 13 predicted proteins | sample Alteio_BWOrgCont_38_FD_152901 | JGI IMG/M metagenome (GOLD analysis project Ga0206868, IMG submission 152901) | Enriched cells from forest soil in Barre Woods Harvard Forest LTER site, Petersham, Massachusetts, United States -... | ecosystem: Environmental > Terrestrial > Soil > Temperate forest >... | reverse complement strand
TTTTGGAATTCTTGCCAGCCGATTCGGGAGTTGAGTTCAGACATGATGCGTCTCCTTTAACCGTGGAGTTGCGATGCGGGAACAATCAGCATACTGGTTGCCGGAGCTACCTCATCGGGCGTGTCCTTGTAGTTCGGTCCGACGAAGGCGTAGAGGCTCGCCAGGCCCATTCCGGCAAGGATGATTCCGATGGCCAGGCAGACATAGCCGAAGCGCTTGCGGGCCTTGTTGCCGGGCGTTATGCCCCACTTGGCGCAGAAGAGCCAGATGCCATACGAGAAGTGCCAGCAGACGGCCAGCATGGCGATGACGTAGACAGCCAGCATCCACGGATTGGCCAGTTCATGCTGTACCTTCGCGAAGGCCGCGCCGGGATGCTCGGGCAGGCTGATGCCCATGAACCTTTGCCGTAGAACGTGCTGGATGATGTAGACGAAAGCGATGTAGCCGGTGATGCGCTGGGTGTAGTACATCCAGTTCCCTGCCCAGGGGTAGTAGATGACATTGCTCTTGCCGCGTAGCGCGATGTAGACACCATAGAGAGCGTGGAAAGCGAGCGGGATGAAGATGAATCCCCACTCAAGGACGCGGACCAGTGGCAGGCTATTGAGGAACTTGACCTGCGCGCCGTAAGCGGCGGAGCCTTTGAGAGCCTCAAAGTTCGAGAGAATGTGCTCGATGAGGAATGCGCCGATAGGGACTATTCCGGACAGACTATGAAGCTTGCGCAGCAGAAAGGAGTAGCCCTTGCCGGCGCGGAGGGGTTCTACACCTTTGCCCAGCGTGTGAGATTCGCTGCCGGCAGAGTGAGTGGCGGTGGCCATGAAGTTTGAACTCCTTAAAACAAGGCTCGGAAACGAATGACGCGACTCGGCGAGAGGATGGCTCTGGAATGTCGAATCTATAGTGCATTATTGGTGGCCGGTCTTAGGACCGTCAAGGAAGCGGGGTCGCGCTTTGCCGCATTGCGAAAAAGGGGTCGAGGCGGGAAAGAACACCCCCTGGAAGTGGAAAGGAATTAGACAAGACTGAAGTTCGAGTATTTCGACTGGAGAGCATCCAAACCGTCCGATTTGTCAAGATCAGGCAGCGAGTCAAACCAGCGGTAGAAAGACTCGTCGAATCTGTAGTTGTCTTTGATCTTGATATCAATCCGTGGAGACCGGTCGTCGTTCGGTTCCAACACCAGATGTTGAGCGGGCGTCGAATACGGATCGGCTTTTTCTGTATATCTGCGCCGTCCCTTGATTTTGTCGAACGGCAGCACTTTGCGTCTCCGTACGGTGGAGCATTCAATCGAATCCTCTGACAGGCGCACAAAGGTGCGGCGGGTTACGATTGCGACAACGCAGATAAACAACAGATAGATTGACGGAAATAAGAAGTCAGATAAACCCGGTTTTCTTGCACCGGAAAGAATGCGCCACCAGTCATCGCCAAACATAAGAGCGGCGATGAAACAGTAAAACATGGACGAGCGGGGGTGCGACAGCCAGTAGGTGCGTGGGACAGCAGCCGATGATTCAGGAGCGTCCATAAGAGATTATCGCGTTAAATCACCGACTGCGGCAGCAGACGGGTGGAATTGAGAATAAACGTTAGTTCGGATGCAACGTGGATAAATGCTGCCAGCAGCGGATTCAGCACACCAGCCGCAGCCAGGCCGATGCCGATCGCATCGACGATCAACGTACCGTAAAAGTTCTGGAAGATGATCGCACGGCATCGCCGCGCGATACGGACAGTCTCGACGAACTTTTCAAGGTCGTTTCCAATCAGGACGACATCTGCGCTTTCGCGGGCAACATCCGTTCCGCTACCCATGGCTACCCCGACGTTGGCTTTAATAAGCGCGGGAGCGTCGTTGATACCGTCGCCCAGCATGGCCACTATTCGTCCATGTTTTGTGTGCGCTGCTACTTCAATCGCTTTCTGTTGGGGAAGAAGGTCCGCATGCAAATGAATGATTCCCAACTGATCTGCAACCGCTTCAGCAGCGGATTGCGTGTCACCGGTGAGCAGAATCACACGGATATTCATTGCTTCGAGCGCCTTGACCGCAGCTGCCGCGCCCGGGCGCACCTGATCCTCGACCGCGATGGAACCGTAGTAACGATCTCCGCCTGCTACCAGAACTGATATTCCGCGAAACACGAGAGTTTGAGCAGGTACTTCAACTCCAAGAGAGAGAAGGTGAGCTTGGTTGCCCACAGCGATGCGTTCACCCTGCACCTGGGCCACGATACCGCGGCCAACCTCATAGCGGAAATCGCTGGATTCAGAGGTGGGAATTTTCTCTTTCTCGGCATAGCGAACAATGGCACGTCCTAACGGATGCTCGGAGCCGCGCTCAGCGCTTGCCGCAGCCTGGAGAAGCATGGTCTCGGATAGGCCGTGTTCTGGGTGAACCTGAGCGACGGCCGGCTCCCCAAAGGTGACGGTTCCAGTCTTGTCTAAAAAGACGGTATGCAAACGGCCCAGGGCTTCAAGGTATATGCCTCCCTTGATGATGGCTCCCTGGCGCGCGGCACGTCCGATCGCTCCCAGTATTGCCAGCGGCGTGCCTGCGGCGATGCCACACGCTCCGGCCACGATGATGACAGAGATGGTGGACCGGATATTGTGGGTAAGAAGAAAGGTGAGCAGGGCTGCGCCGAGAGCGAAGTAAACAAGGTAGCCCGCGAGCCGGTCCGCCGTCTTCTGAATAGGCGCGCGCGAACGCTCAGCCTTTTCGACCGCTTCAATAATCTTGCCGAAGGTGGTTTCTTTGCCCAGGCGGTCTGCGCGGACCTGAAGGCTGCCCGTCTGGTTGATGGTGCCTGCGTACACATCGCTGCCAGTTGTCTTTTCGCTGGGCATGGGTTCACCGGTAATCGCTGCCTGCTCCACAAACGAGTGACCGCTGACTACCTGGCCATCGACAGGGATCCGGCTGCCGGGACGAATGACAACAATCTCTCCGGGGACGATTGTTTGCGTTGGCACTTCAACAATCATATCGTTGCGAAGAACGCTCGCGGTCTGTGGAAGGAAATCCAGCATATCCTCGATAGCGCGCCGCCCACGACCTACCGTCAGCCCTTCGAGGATTTCAGCTGCCAGCACAAATCCGGTAATAACCAATGCTGTAAAGAACTCGCCGATAGCCAATGCGGAAACCAACGCCAGGGTCATGGAGAGTTCCATCGTCATACGGCGTTCGACGATATTTTCCAATGCTTCTTTGAAGATGGGGTAACCACCAATCAGCGTCGCTGCAAGTCCAATCACGCTCACCCTGTGAAATGGTTCCCACAGATGAAACCAGACCGCTGCTGCTGCGAGCGCCACAAAGACGACACGAAGCACTTCGGCAACTTCAAAGTCATGTTTATGGTCGTGCTCTGTATTGGATTGGTGGGTTGCACCTGCGGACTCGTGGGGAGCATGGACTTCGCCGATGAGACCGGAACCATCATGCCGTTCACTTGTGACGCTCATAGAATCTCCAATTTGCTAGTTGAAATACCTCTTGACTACCGCCATCAACTCGTTTGCTGCCTCAAGCTGCGATGGATGTGTTTTCTGGTTTGGGTCAAGCACATGAAAGCGCAGGTGGCCTTCGATCAACTCGGCCATCAGCCCGTTGAGCGCGCCGCGGCAGGAGGCGACGAGCTGCAGGATGTCCTCGCATTCGCTGTCCCCTTCCAAAGCGCGTTCAATCGCCTCGGATTGTCCCTTGATTCGGCGAATTCGCGACAACAACTTCTTCTTGTCTTTGGTTGTATGTGACATTCACGACCTCATCAAATAATCTACTCCCCTATACTATATTTATGAAATCCGATAAACAGCGTTCTCACTGGGACCTTAAATACGAGCAGGGTCTCCCTTCGCTCGAGAAACCAGACCCTTTTTACCTATCCGCGTTCGCTCGGTTTGTAGCGGATCGATTTCCAAGTGGCGGCGTTGCCCTCGACCTGGCCGGTGGCATTGGCAGACATGCGCTTTGGCTGGCAAGGAGAGACTGGCAGGTCACCGTCGTGGATATCTCCGAGGTTGCAATCCATAAACTCAATCAAAAAGCGCAACAACTTGATTTAGCGTTGGACTTGTTCGCGCTCGATGCTGCGGAGTATCAGTTCGAACCCGCCCGTTTCGATCTAATCGTAGTGTTCTATCACTTCGACCGCGGTATCTGTCCAGGGATTCTCTCCACGTTAAAGCCCGGCGGCTTTCTGATTTGCAAAAGCAGTCTAACTTGGGGATCTTACGAAGGAGCTGCTCCAGACAACAACAGGCCACTGGCAAGGAACGAAATCTTATTGATGGTTCCAGGTCTGGAAGTGATGCACCATCAGGAGCGTCCAGTGCACAATCGTGGCGTAGTGGAGTACGTTGGGAAGAAGTGGTGAGGCGAATCTAGGGAATGAGTCTAGGCAGCAGATCGGCAAAGGCAAGGCCGCGATGACTCACGGCAAACTTTACGCTTGGGTCGAGATCGGCCATGGTCTGATCCAGATTGGGCAGATAGAAAAGCGGATCGTAGCCGAAGCCGCCGGTGCCGTGCGGAGCTTCGAGTATCAGTCCTTCGACCATGCCCTCGCCCGTGACCAGGACCTCGCCATCGCGGGCAGCGGCCAGCACGCAACGGTAGCGCGCGGTGCGGCGGTCGGCCGGAACTCCATCCAGCTTTTGCAGCAGGACGATATTGTTCCAGACGTCGGTGTTGTCGTTGGCGTCGGGCGAATCGACCAGGCCGGTATCGGCGGCAAAACGCGCTGAACGCACGCCGGGAGCGCCGTTGAGCGCATCCACCTCCAGCCCCGAGTCATCGGCAACAACCACTTCGCCGGGGGCAAAGCCGCTATAGTAAATTGCCTTGATGATCGCATTGGCCTCGAAGGTAGCGCCATCCTCGTGCGGTGCGGGGATGGTGCGCAGGCCGGGTACAGGATCGATGTCGATCTGATGCTCTTCGGCAGCCTCGCGGAAGTCTGCAAGCTTGCCCGCGCTGGTGGTGGCCACAAAAAGACGCAATCCCATGATGTGAGTCTACCCGGAGTAGCGACGAATGGAGTGCGCGATTAACCTAAACCTTCAATGCGCCAGCAGATAGACCCCGACGCAGACCAGCAGAGCTGCCGTCCAGCGCCGCCGGTCGACATTCTCTTTCAGGAAAAGCTTGGCGGCGATGGCGTTGGTAACCAGGGTGAGCGAGGCGGAGGCGGGAGCGGCCAGGCTCAGATTCAGGTGATTCAGCGCGAAAAGCAGCGCGAAGAAGGCCAGCGCAAGAAATCCCACCCCGGCAAAGAAGAGCGGACAGGTCAGAACCGCGCGAATCGCGCCTTTGAGCCCGGAGTGGGCGCGAATGTCGTCCAGATCGCCGATCGACTTCATGGCGGCGGCCGTTAGCACTTCGCCAATCGTCGAAGTGATGGCCACCGCCGCGATCATGCCCGCGGCGAGCCAGGGATTGACCGCGCCAAGAGTGGGCACAGCAAGCATCATGACTTGCTCTCCACAGCCACTTCCGCGATTTCCTTCTCCGTCAGAGACGGACCTCGCGCAACAAAGCCCACCCCCAGCGTGATGAGCAGAATGCCCGCCCAGCGGTAGGATGCGATAACCACGTAGCCGAATGCCGTGGTCGGCAGCACATAGGTCAGATCTGCCCAGGAAAGCGCCGTCAGATAGCAGGCAAAGAAGCAGATCAGCAGTGCAATACCGGCGGCGATCCAGGGATGAAAGACGGCTGCGATGAGGGCGAGCGGGTGATCGAGAGAGATGGCGGGCAGTTCGCGCATTCCGCGGGCCAGACAGCTATCGCCAAGAGGTGCACAGATGGCGACCAGGGCCAAAATCGCGACCTGGCCCAGTTTTAGTTTGTGGTAAGACATCGTCGAGAGCGATCTCCGGAAATCCGTCTACACTCGTTTGGATTCCACGTGGGCGGGGTCGATTCGAAAAAGAGAAGGCGGCAAGCCGGTTGGCCTTGCCGCCACTCAAGAACCCACCGAATCGAGTTAAGCCCCGGCGCCTACTGTATCGGGAGTCTTGCCTTGCAGTTTCTTGGCGTCCTCGACCATCTTCATGCGCTCGCCACGCAGCTTGAGGAAAGCCTTCGCTTCGACATAAAGTCGCGGCAGGTCGCGATTGATGACCGCCTTCCAGATCACGCGGAAAGCCGCCTTTGGCCGGAAGTAGTATGCGTCGTAGAACTTGTGCACCATCTCCAGCACGTATTCCTTGGGCAGACCGGGGTACTCGATGTGGGCCATCTGGTGGCCGCCTGCGTCGCTCATGGCGTCTTCGTTGGTGATGAAGCCATTCTTTTCGGCGTAGTCGAAGAACTCAGTGCCAGGATAAGCGTGAGCGATCGAGACCTGGATGGTTTCAACATCCAGCGACTTCGCGAAGTTGATCGTGTTCTGGATCGACTCCTTGGTCTCGCCGGGCAGGCCGAGAATGAAGTCACCGTGAACCACCAGGCCGAGGTCGTTGCAATCCTTGGCGAAGGCACGGGCACGTTCGACAGTCGCGCCCTTCTTGATGTTCTTGAGAATCTGCGGATCGCCGGACTCGAAGCCCACGATCAGCAGACGGCAGCCCGCGTCTTTCATGGCCTTGAGAGTTTCGCGATCGGTGGTGACGCGCGAGGTGCAGCTCCAGGTCAGCTTCAGCGGCTTCAGCTTTTCGCACAGCTCGATGGTGCGCACCTTCTGAATGTTGAAGGTGTCGTCGTCGAAGAAGAACTCTTTGACTTCAGGGAAGTTTTCCTTAGCCCACTTCAGCTCGGCTGCAACGTCGTCCGTAGACCGCTTGCGCCAGGCATGGCCGCTGAGCGTCTGTGGCCACAGGCAGAAGGTGCACTGCGCCGGGCAGCCGCGCGTGGAGTAGAGCGCGATATAGGGGTGCAGCAGGAACGGGACGTTGTAGCGTGTCACGTCCATGTCGCGCTTATAGATCTTGGTGGCCCAGGGCATGGCGTCCAGGTCTTCGATCTGCGGACGGTCGGGATTGTGCACGACTTTGCCGTTCTCGCGATAGCTGATGCCGAGAATTTCATTCAGAGGCTTGCCCTGCGCAAACTCAACCACGGAGTAGTCGAACTCGCGGCGGCAGATGAAGTCGAGCACCTGGCACTCGTTCAGAGCCTTGTCGGGAGAAGTGGTCACCGGCGGCCCAACGAAGGCGATACGAATCGACGGATTGGCGGCTTTGATCGCCTCGGCAAGGCGCTGATCGCCCTCCCAGCCCACCGTCGAGGTGAAAAGGACGAGGAACTCGTATTCCTTGCAGATCTCGATGGTCTCGGGCGCGGTGACGTGGTGCGGCGGAGCGTCGAGCAGGCGCGAACCTTCCAGCAATCCAGCAGGATAGGCTAGCCAGACCGGGTACCAATACGACTCAATCTCGCGGGTAGCGGGCCAGCGCGAACTGGCGCCTCCATCAAAATTTTCAAATGATGGGGGATTGAGGAAAAGCGTTTTCAGCGGTGGGGTTTTCACAGTCATTGACATCCCTTTCATTCTAACATCGGGCCGATTTTTGAGCTGCCCTACTCGACATATCTGTCACTTACTGGTTACTTGAGCCGGGCTGCCCGGATTGATCTCGTGCAGCCAGTCATTCATGTGGCCGAGGGCGCGCAACAGGCTCAACCGGGCCTTGCTCAGGTCAAATCCCGTATCCATCGCTTCAATGAACTTTTGCCGCTCATCGATATGGGCCTGTTGCTCGGCTTTGGGTGAGAGCTGGGGCGGAGCGCCGGGTTCCGGCCCTGCGCCGTTGCCGGACTCCAATTGCGTCTGCACGGCCTTCAACTGCTCGCCTGCTATCTGTTGTTTTAGACTCGCGATTTCCGCTAAAGAGTCAAGTTCTCGCAGATTTCCGGTAAGGCTGGCGATCTGGACATCGTTCTGGCGCTGGGCCTGTTCGGCCTCGACGGTGGCGCGCAGAGCGTCGGCAGCCGTCTCTTGCGCCTTATCGCGGCGGCTTCGATCATACAGCGGGATTTGAATCGAGAAGCCGGCGCTGAAGTTGTCGGCTTTGGGCTTTATGCTCTGCCCTTTTGCGTTCGTTCGACCGTAATAAAGGTTGTAATTATTCAGCGAAGTGGCGTCGCGATTGTATTGCACGCCAAAACCGATGATGGGGAGACTGCGGGCGGTGAGCATATCGCCGCGCGCCTGCAACTGCTTGGATCGTGCCTGCGCCTGGGCCGACTGGATACCGAAGGAAAGAACCGGCGTTGCGGAAACGGCAGGAATCTCAGGAATACTGGAGTGATCGGGAACGATGGAAGCTGTCGGCAATCCCGTAAGGGTAGAGAGCTGGCTGACGAGCGTGGCAGCCCTGCTCTGCAGATGAATAAGCTTGAGCTTAAGCTGGGCGGCGGTTAAGCGCGCCTGGAGAAAATCGCTTGTGGAATCCACGCCTGCTTCGGAACGTTCTTGCTCAATTTGAACAAGGCGATCGGAGAAACCGGCCTGCAACTGCGCGGCTTCCAGTTCACGCTGAACTGTATCGAGCTCAATGTAGGCAGTGGAAGCATCGAGGGCCACCTGCTCGCGGGCGTCCTTGACGTTGAGCGTTGCGGCCTCGATGCCCGCTCGCGCCGCGGCGATGAACTGCCGCTGGGGAAAACTGAAGGCCAGCGACTGCATGGAGGCACTCGCAACCGATGGCTGTCCAGTAGGGAAGCCGATTGACGGTGGCCCGACGCTGGAACCGACCACGAGATTAGGAATGTAGACGTCTCTGGTTTGTGCGAGTAGCGCTTGCGCCTTGCGCAGGTCCGCGTCCGCCAACTTCACCGTGCTGGAGTTCCGCTGTGCCTGATCGACGATGGTTCCCAGCGAGATTTGAGCGCACAACAGAGACGGGGCCAGCAACAAGCTGCAGGCCGCGGCAATCGCGAACTTGCCCGGATTGTCTCTCATCTTCGCTTGCCTAATTCCGATCAATGTTTCGTATCCTGCAGCGCATCGAGCGCGGGCTTGTAATCGTGGGCCAGAGCCAGAGCTGCGGCGCGGTCGCGTTCGGCTCCCGCCTGATCGCCGGTCTGTTTGCGCAACTTGGCCAGACGGGCCAGGACATCGAATGCCGGAGCTTCTTCGGTCTTATCAGCAGAGTCGATATACCTCTCGTACAGTTTGATCGCTTCCTGCGGCTGGCGGTTGGCACGAGCCAAAACTGAGGCTCCATTGAAGAACGCGACCGCCGTGTGCCTGTCGTGCGCCGCCGCGGCTTCCCCGCTCTTGACCGCTGCTTCCATCTCCGTCCAGTGCTGCTGGCGGCGGTAAAAGCTGGCCAGCTGCATCCATTCCATAGCTGCCCGGCTGCCGCTGCAGGCAGCCTTCAATTCCCTCTCCGCCGTACCCAGATCATTCTGTTTCTCAGCGATCGCAGCGCGTAGTTGATGGGCGCGCGCAGCATCCACGCCATCGAGCTGCTTCGCGATCTCTTCCGCCTTGTCCAAGCCCCCGCCGACTACGCCTGGCGCTTCCTTGTAGAACTCGCCCAGGTCGCTGAGCGCATCTCCGTCATGCGGATCGAGCTTGACGGCGGTTTCAAATTGCTCGCGGCTCTTCTTGGCCAGCGAAAAAGCACTCATGAACGATGCCCGGTCGGCGCGTTCGCCTAGAGCGCGAGCCAGCCACAGATGGTAGCGGGCATTCTGGGGACTGAGGCTGACCGCTTTTTCGCACGGCCCGGCTGCCTGGTCGAAGTGCCGCGTGGCATATTCAACCCGGCAGAGAAGGTTGTTGGCTTCGGCGTCATTGGGGCTGGATTGAAGCGCCTGATTCAGCAGCGACCACGCTTCGTCGGCCTTGCCCGCCTGCAGATCGGCATTGGCTGCGGCCAGCGATCCTGCGGCAAAGACTGAAGAAACGTTCAGAATCATTCCAACCGAAAAACAAAAAGCCAGAAGGGTAGAAACCCCGGATTTTAGCGCGCGGGTCACCGGACTACCTTTACCGGAGCTCCCTCTTCGAGAGCCAGGCCGTTCAAGCTACCGGTGGCGACGACATCTCCGTCGTTGAGGCCGGAGGTGACGGGAACCTGGGTGAGATTTGGAGTGCCAATGGCGATCTGTGTCCGGACCAGGCTGTCGTTGACCACGCGAAAGACATAGGGTTTACCGTTCTCGCTGTGCAGGGCTTCGCGAGGGATGGTGAGCGTATTGGGCTCGCTTGAGGTGGTTACCGTAACCGTGACGTGGGTCTCCGGAAGCAGGCCGTCATCGGCATCGTCGATGGCCACCAGAACTTCGCCGACGTTGCGCGTACCGTAGGTAACGATGGTCGAAGGAACGAGCACGATGTGTCCGTGCCACTCCCGGTTGGGGCGCGCGTCCCAGACGATACGGATCTTTTGGCCGACGGCGAGACGGCCGATCTCCGGCTCATCGAAGTAGGCCCGGACGCGGACGTTCTTCAAGTCGGCCATCTGCAGGAGAAGCTTGCCTTCTTCGATGAAATCTGAACGGCCCACGAGAATGTAGTAGACAGTGCCATCGCTGGGGGCACGAATGGAAGTCTGATTGAGAACGGTGCGGGCAGCCAGCAAATTTGCCTCGGCATCGGCTACCGCCGCGCTGGCTCGCTGCTGCTCGGCAGGAGAATAACGCGTTTGCTGGCGGCCCTGGTCGGTATGCAGCGTGTCCTGGGCGAGGGCCAGCCGCTGGCGGCTGACTTCGACTTCGCTGGCCGAAGCCGCGCCGGTGGCCTGGAGCTTCTGCAGTGCGGCAAGCTCGTTCTGCTTCTGGCTCACATCGAGCTGATCGCGCGACACGCTTGACGACAAGGACTGGCGTTCTTCGAGCGTTCCGCCCTGGTGGATGGCCTCATATGTGGCCTGGGCGTTGCGCAGGCCGCTTTCAGCCGTTGCAACCCGGGCGCGCGCTGTTACATCGTCCAGTTGCATCAGAAGCTGACCGGCCTTGACCTTGTCGCCCTGCTGAACATTGATGGTGCGCACGGTGGTAGCCAGAGGGCTATGGAATTCGACTCTCTTGACCGGTTCGACCAGGCCGTTGGTAGGCGTCGTATTGACCAACTCCACGCGAACTGCCTTGGCGGCATGAATCGGAATTCGGTCGCGAGTCAAGGCACGAGCCACAAAGAACACGATCACCAGCACGACGCATGCGCCGAACCACAACCAAACCCGGCTTATCTGCTTTCTTTCCTCTGCCATGCGAACGAAGTGTCCTGGATTCCTTGCCTGAAAAGGGCTGCGTACTTTGCTCTAACCGAAGGTCAGTATATAGGACTCGGAACTTAAAGATTGGACTCAACGAACTGCCCTTGGGAGTCGAAAAGGTCAACTAAGCGCTTGATAATGTGGAAATTCGAGGGCCGTCGAGAGGGTTTTACAATACTGGTATGGCTTTAGAACAACGCTACACCGATGAGCACGCGAAAGCTGGGCTCGATTTCGCTTTTCCCGCAATAGAAACCTGGCCAAACCAGTTCCAGGGCTATGAAATCGTCATCGACGATCCGGAGTTCACTTCGGTCTGCCCCAAGACCGGGCTGCCGGACTTTGGCGTCCTGACGCTGCGCTACATGCCGCGCCATCGCTGCGCCGAATTGAAGTCCTGGAAGGAGTACCTCTTCTGCTACCGGAACCTGGGAATATTTCAGGAGAATGTGGTCAATCAGGTCCTGAACGATCTGGTCAAGGCCTGCGACCCGGTCTGGGCGGTGGTCAAGGGAGACTTCCGGCCGCGGGGCGGGATTTCGACCACCATTGAGGCACGCTGGCCCCGGCCCGAGGTTTAGGCGGAAGCGGGATGCGCTCGTTGTCCGG
>Ga0206868_10278_pt1 | contig 11811 bp, 9 predicted proteins | sample Alteio_BWOrgCont_38_FD_152901 | JGI IMG/M metagenome (GOLD analysis project Ga0206868, IMG submission 152901) | Enriched cells from forest soil in Barre Woods Harvard Forest LTER site, Petersham, Massachusetts, United States -... | ecosystem: Environmental > Terrestrial > Soil > Temperate forest >... | reverse complement strand
CGGCGAGACGGTGAAGCTCGCGGACCTGCTCGATGAAGCGGAAGAACGCGCCTTCAAAATCGTTTCGGAAAAGAATCCCGCTTTGCCGGAGGCCCAGCGCAAAGAGATCGCGCGTGTCATCGCCCTGGGCGCGGTAAAATATGCCGACCTGTTGCCCAACCGCCAAAGCGATTATGTTTTCAGTTGGGACAAAATGCTCGCGCTCAACGGCAACACCGCCCCGTATCTGCAATATGCCTATGCGCGCATCCGCAGCATTTTCCGCAAGAGTGAAGACATCTCGCCTCTCACAACCCGCCATTCAGCGCTCGTTCTGACCGCTCCCGAGGAAATCACTTTGGCGAAACATCTCCTGAATTTTGGACTGACTTTGGAAGCAGTAGCGGAAGAATACCGGCCAAACTTCCTGTGCAGTTACCTTTATGAACTCGCCGGAAAGTTCACTTCTTTCTACGAAAATTGTCCCGTGCTCAAAGCCGAAGAAGCCACGCGCAACTCGCGCCTGATGCTTTGCGATTTGACCGCGAGTGTTTTAAAGCAAGGCCTGGATGTCCTGGGAATCGAAGTCGTGGAGCAGATGTAATTAGCTCAACCGCATCGGCATCACGACATAAAGAAACGGCCCATTGATTTTCAGGACGCCCGGGCTTAGTTCATCAATCAATTCGAAGAACACTTCGTCTTCGGTCAAGGCGTTCAGCGCGTCTATGAGGTAGCGAGGATTGAAGGCGATGGCCATTTCCTTGCCTTTGTAATTCACCGCCAGCGATTCGCGGGCTTCGCCGACTTCCGGCGAATTGGCCGTGATGGCGAGGCTGTTTTTGCCGAAGGTCATTTTCACGGAATTGGCCTTTTCGCTCGTCATGATTTCCGCGCGGCGCAAGGCCTGCAAAAATTCTTCGCGCACCAGCGCAATGCGCTCCTTCGTTTCCGTTGGGATGACCTGCTTGTAATTCGGGTAGTTGCCTTCAATCAATTTCGTGATGAGCAGAACGGAAAAACCCTTGTCATCCTTGAGCGCGAACGACGCCTGGTTGTCACCATACTTGATTTCCACGTCGCCTTTTTCCTGGAGCAGGCGGTTCAATTCCGCCACGGCTTTGGCCGGCACGATGAATTCCCCGCTGCTTTTTTCCGAGATGTCCGCTTCCTCGTCTGCGAGCGCGAGGCGTCGTCCGTCCGTAGCCACCATGGTCATCTTATGGTCTTTGAGGCTGAAGAAAATGCCATTGAGCACGTAGCGCGATTCATCCGTCGAAACAGCAAACGACGTCTTGCGCATCATCCCTTTGATCGTTTCCTGCTGGAGTGAAACTTTTTTATCGTCCTTGAACTTCGGCAACGGCGGAAATTCCTCCGCGCTCAACCCGTGAATTTTATAATACGAAGGACCACAACGGATGACCGTGATATTTTTATCGTCCGTTTCGATTTCAATCTCATTGCCGTTGAGCTCCCGCACGATGCCGAAAAGCTTCTTTACCGGCACCGTCGTGCCGCCCGCCTTTTTTACCTTAGCCTCGACCGCGCACACCACCGTCACATCCAGGTCCGTCGCGGTGAATTCCACGCGATCTTTTTCCGCGCGCAGCAGGACGTTGGAAAGTATCGGCAAGGTCGTCCGCGCGCCCACCACGTTTTGCACCGCTTGCAGCCCGACGAGAATTTGTTCCTTGGAGATCGTGAGGTTCATGATGTCTTAATAGTATTTCTTTATATATAAATTCTCTTATTATTAAGGGCTGTGAATAAAGCAAACAACCCTGACTGTCAAGGCTGCCACAGCGTATAGTGAACGTTTTGCCATCGCACAACTCAAGGTAAAGAAACCAGTAAAATTGGAAAGCCAAACTTGTTCGCAAAATTCCCAAACAATTCACACATCATTGAGAGACAATTGGACACTTGTTGGCCCGGCAAAAATTTCACCGTGATCTCACCGCTTCGAACGTACCCGTTTCACAATTTCCGGCAGCGCTCCGCAAACTAAATTCACATCTTCTATGGTGTTTTCCCGGCCCAAAGAGAAACGCACCAGCGAATTAGCTGAAGCTTTCCTGCCGATCGCCACAATCACATGCGAAGGCTCGATGGAACCCGCCGAACACGCCGAACCGCTGGAAGCGCAAATGCCTTCCACGTCCAATCCCGACAAAAGCGCAATGCTGTCCGCTCCGTCAACGGTAAAGGCAACGGTATTGGTCAGGTAACCCTCTTGCGGACTGGCCAATTTGCATCCCTCAATCTTCTCAATCGCCGCTCTCAGCTTGAGTGCCAAAGGCTTCAATTTTGATGAATCAAACACCGGCGGCTTTACAAACTTTTCCAACGCACAAACCAGCCCGGCGATGCCAGACAGATTTTCCGTTCCGGCGCGCCGTTCATTCTCATGACTGCCGCCAAGCAAAATGGGCTCCGGATGCAGCGGCGACTTAATCCACAACAATCCCGCGCCTTTTGGACCGTGAAATTTATGAGCGCAAACGGAAACGAGGTCGGCATTGAATTGAAGCACGCTTTCCAACGGTTCTTTCCCGAACCATTGCACCGCGTCGGTATGGAAAATCACCCCGCGCTCCCGGCAAATCGTGCCTAGTTCCGCCACGGGCTGGAGGGTGCCAATTTCATTGTTCGCCGCCATCACAGAAACTAGGACCGTATCGTTGCGAAGCGCCCGTTTCAAATCCTCCGGCGAGACATGTCCCTGCGCATCCACCGGCAACCGCATCACTTCAAATCCTTCCCTTTTCTCAAGATAATCGAAGCAATGCAGCACCGCATGGTGCTCAACGGCGGAAGTGATTATGTGTTTGCCTTTCGGCTTCAGCATTCGCGCCGTTCCCAGCACCGCCAGGTTGTTCGATTCCGTTCCGCCGCTGGTAAAGATGATTTCGCTCGGCTTCGCGCCCAGGAACTTTGCCGCTCGGTCGCGCGCATCGTCCAGCAGCGCTCGCGCCTTCCGGCCCACATGATGGACGCTCGAGGGGTTACCCCAGACATCGCCCAGGAACGGCAGCATCGCCTCGCGCACTGCCGCATCGAGCGGAGTCGTGGCGTTGTAATCGAAATAAACCGACCGTTGCATGATGTGTTACAGTAGAAGACAGGCCGCGGGTCTCAAAATGAAAAAGCATCAAAAATCTTGAGTCCGGCGGCGCAGACTTTTACAAATTTGCAATGAGCACACGGGTAAAAATATGCGGCATCACCAATACCGCCGACGCACAGGCCGCCGTTGAAGCGGGTGCGGACGCCCTTGGCTTAATCTTTTACGAGAAAAGCCCGCGCTACGTATCGCTTAAAACCGCCGCGGAGATTTCCCGGACGTTCCCCGCCTTTGTTATGCGCATGGGGCTTTTCGTGAATGCGCCGGCGGATTTTATTTTGCGCGCCATCGCGGAATGCGGCCTGACCATGCTCCAATTCCACGGCGATGAAACGCCGGAATTTTGCGCGCAATTCGGCCTGATGACCATGAAAACCTTCCGCATGCACGGCCCGGAAACACTCGAGCAACTCCCAAAATACCGGACCGATGCGTATTTGCTCGACGCGTATTCTTCAACGGCGCTCGGCGGCACAGGGGAAACGTTTAATTGGAATCTCGCGGTGGAAGCGAAAAAATTTGGCAAACCCATTTTCCTCGCCGGCGGCCTGACGCCGGAAAACGTCGCCGACGCCATCCGCAAAGTCCATCCTTTCGGCGTGGACGTGTCCAGCGGCGTGGAAAGCGCGCCGGGAAAAAAAGACCACGCCAAAGTGAAAGCTTTCATTGACGCCGCCAAATCTGCCGTATGAAAACTGAAAAGAGCCGTTGTCCGTGGCCGACTGACGAGCTTTATATCCGTTACCACGACGAGGAATGGGGCGTGCCCGTCCATGACGACCGCCTCCTTTTCGAATTTCTCATCCTCGAGGGCGCGCAGGCCGGGCTGAGCTGGCGGACCGTCCTGAACAAGCGCGAGAACTATCGCAAAGCCTTTGATCATTTCGACGCGGAGAAAATCGCCCGATACACCGCGGCCAAAATCGCGAAGCTGATGAACGATCCGGGCATCATCCGCAATCGCCTGAAAATCCAATCGGCCATCCTGAACGCCAAAGCCTTCCTGAAAGTGCGCGAGGAATTTGGCAGCTTCGACGCCTGGCTTTGGCGCTTCGTGGACGGCAAACCCATCATCAACCATCCCAAAAGCATGAAGGACGTCCCGGCGCGCACGAAAATTTCCGATGCCCTGAGTAAGGATTTGCTCCAGCGCGGTTTTAAATTCGTCGGCTCGACGATTTGTTACGCGAACATGCAGGCCGTCGGCATGGTCAACGATCATCTCGTCACCTGTTTTCGGCACCAGGAACTTTCATGAAACGGATTGCCGTCGGCACCCAAATTCGTCAATCATTCCGCACAAATCCCATGAAAACTCCCGGACAAAATTCAATCTACAAAATCATTTGCCTGATCTCGCTTGGTGCTGCTTTGTTGCTAAATATTTCTGCCCGCGCACAAATCGCCACGGTCCATGTGGACGTGACTCCCGAACACGTTGTCAATGCCATTGACCCTGACAAGGCTACCGGCGCGTGGATGGATGTGCTCTCCAGGCGACAAGTGGACAATTTGAGCAAGTCTAACGTCATTCAAGGCATCAAAAACCTTGGCTGGGGTTCCATCACCATGCGCAACAATAGCGAACTGCGTCTCGCCGCCTGGCATTGGAACGAAAATGGAAGTTGGAGCGACGCTGCCAATCAATGCGGTTACTTCACCGGCAGCGCGGAACCCGGCGAGCCGATTCACTACGGCTATTCCTATTCGTTGCCGCATCGCGACTTCATGACCAGCGGCGACGACCCGCTGGTCGCCGGCACGCAAAGTTATTGGAAGAGCAATCCGTATTTGACCGGTCATTTCACCGGCGAAAGCGATGCGCTGCATCCGCAATGGATTGTCGTGGACATGGGCGAATTCCGGCAGGTGGACGCGATTCATCTCCAATGGGTTAATCCCTACGCTGTCACTTACGCGGTGCAATACTGGATTGGCGACGACAATGCCCTCGATTGGGACATGGGGCCGAACGGCGTCTGGAAAAATTTTCCGGCCGGCGTGATTACCAATGGCGTGGGCGGCGACGTGCATCTGAAACTTTCTGATGAACCGGTCAAGGCGCGCTTCGTTCGCGTCTTGATGACGCAGTCGTCCAATACGCCTGACACTCACGGCGCGCAGGACATTCGCAATTGCGTCGGCTACGCGTTGCAAACCATGTCCGTCGGCGTGATGGACACCAACGGCGCTTACTCCATCGTTTATCCCGCGAACGGAGTTGAACCGGGTCCGGGAAAAGCGGAACGCGACACCGGTGGCGCCCTTCCGGGTTCAGCTGAGGACACGAGCGGTTCATTTTGCGCCTCATCCATCGATCCGTGGCATGAAGCGAACAACCTCATCACCGGTGGTGAAGAGGAATACAACGGCATGGACAATTTCTTCACGAGCGGTTTGACGATGGGCCATCCCGCGCTCGTTCCGGTCACGGTCATTTATGGAACGCCGGAAGACGCGGCCAACGAAGTCGCTTATATTTACAAACGCGGTTATCCCGTCGTTGGCATTGAAATGGGCGAGGAATGCGACGGCAAGCACACGATGCCGGAAGACTACGCCGCGCTTTATTGCCAATGGGCGGACGCGATTCATAAGCTCGTTCCGCGGGCGAAACTCGGCGGGCCGGTTTTTGAAGGCGTTGACAAGGACATCACCCTTTGGGCCGATGATGCAGGCCGCACGTCCTGGATGTCGCGCTTCGTGGATTATCTCAAGTCGCACGGGCATTTGCAGGATTTGGCGTTTATGTCATTCGAGCATTATCCCTTTCTCATCAATGGCGCGAGCCCGCCGTGCGAATGGGATACGCTTTATCTTGAACCCGGCATCATGAAGCACGTTTTGAAAATGTGGCGCGACGACGGCGTGCCTGCGAATGTTCCTTTGATTATTTCCGAAAGTGGAATCACCGCCGGCTCGGGCAAAAAAGGTTATATGGGCGTAACGGGCAGTGCGATTTGGGAATGCGACGCGTTCGGAACCTTCTTTGCCAGCGGCGGAACGGCCTTTTATCGTCCCGCCATTAACAATGGCGCGAACGGACGGCGCAACACCAATGCCGTTCCCGGGGGAGGCACCTTTGGAACGCCCCAATACACGCCGTTCACCTCCGCCCACATCATTAACTTCGAATGGCTCCAGCACGACGCCGGGATGAACCAAATCTTTCCCGCCTCGGCAGATCTGGTTGACGCTGCGGCGCGCGCGGTCATCACCGCTTACGCGGTGCATCGTCCCGACGGTAATTGGTCGCTCATGCTCATCAATCATGATTTGAACGCCGCGCATCAAATCCACCTCGACCTTTCCGATGCCAACCAGACGCCACATCCGTTCGCTGGACCAATCGCGCTGGTGCAATACTGCAACAATCATGACGAGAACAAGAATACGACGATTTCACCCGCTGCCGATGGCAATTACAATTTGCCTGCGGGTTCAATCACTGTGATTCGGGGAAAATTAAATTAAAGATCGCTGTCGTTTAAGGCGAGACCAGGCGATAGAAACAATGTCCGCCCGCCGGCGCAGCGGCGGAATTGGTCCATACCGTGATGGCTGCGGCGTTACTGAAGGAGGCGAGGGTTGACCAGCTTCCGCTCGCCAAATTGGTGGACCACACAATGCGGAAATTGCTGCCCGGGGTCGCAAACGCGGTGAAAACATTATTGGGCGGAGTGCTATGCATGCTTAGGTCAAACAATGGTGGCACGGAGTCGGACTCCAGGATGGTTCCCCCCGAGCCGACGACATCAAAACATCCATTGAGAAAGCCCGAGCCGTAAAGAGTTTGCCCTCCCATCGCGCCCACATTGCGCGAAGTCCAGTTGACGCCATCTGGAGATGTCAGCACTACGTTGTTGGAGCCGGTGACTAAATAATAACCGTTGCCAAAGGTGGCGCTCGTGAGCAGGCGGGAAGTCTCGGCGTTCTGCGGTGTCCAGGTCGCGCCATCAGGAGACGTCAGCATCGTTCCGCCCGTGCCCACAGCCAAAAATCCATCAGAGCCGTAAGTGACCGCCGTCAGGTTGCTGAGCGTGCCGGAATACTGCACCGTCCAATTTTCCCCGTCCGGCGAGGTCACTACTGTGCCTTGCTGGCCGACGGCTACATACTGGCCGTTGGAATAAGTTATCCCGTAAAGGCCCAGTGACGTGCCGGATGACCGGCTGGTCCAGGCCAGTCCGCTCGCCGACGTCTGCACTGCGCCATTATCACCGACAGTCACAAACAGGTGGCTGGTTCCGCCAATGCCCAACGGGTTGCCTCCTACGGTGATGCTGCGCAGATTGCTCGTCGTGCCGGAAGAATGTTGCATCCAGGTAAAACCATCACCGGATTGATAAAGCTGTCCGTTGGAACCGACGGCGACGAAGCCAAGGCCCGAAGACACCACTGAAACGAGTGAAGGCGTATTGCTCTCGACGGCATAGGTCGAATCATTAGTGGAAGCCACAAAGGAACTGGAAGAGGCCGCCACATAGGTGCCATTGCTGTAGGCGATGCTATAAATCGTGCTGGTGGGGCCGACGGGCGGAGGAGAGACGAGGTTGCCTTCGTTCGTCCAATTTAATCCATCCTGGGAGACAATGACGCCGCCCGAGCCGGTAATTACATACGTGCCGCTTCCATAAGCGCCAGCGGAGGCATAGAGGGAGGGTACGGAAATATTTAAAATATTGGTTTGCGACCAAGTGACGCCGTTGGAAGAAAATTGCAGAAAGTCACTATCCAGGACAGTTCCGCCAGCAATCGCTTGTGCATTCCCGGTCATAAAATAGCTGTAAGAGAAAATTGTATAATCCGTGGTAGTATTGCCCAGGGCATTGGTTGTCCAGTGAACGCCATCAGAAGACGAAAATATGAACATGTCTGCGGACAAGGAAGTGGCACGGATATAACTTCCAATTAGAAAATCTCCGTTGAAGTAGGTAACAATTTGGGCCTGTAGCGTATCGTTGTTAAAACCAGTGACGGGCACCGTTAGAGTATTCGTCGTCCAATTTAATCCGTCGGCAGAAAAATAATCCTGGTCGCTTCCGTTGACGGCGATAAATCCCGCCGGCCCGCCCGCTATCTGGCCGGCCCCGCTCAAAACGGAAATTGCCGGCGACCAATGAACGCCATCGGAAGACGCGATGACCGGCCCGCCGACCGCTGCATATTTCCCATTGCCGTAGGCCACGGAGTATAGGTTAGCCGAAGTCCCGGAATTTTGGAGCACCCAATTCGTTCCGTTGGCCGACGTTTCCACCGTGCCGTTATTACCCACCGCCATAAATCCGCCGTTGGCAAAGATGATGTCATTCAGATCGTTCGTGGTGGGCGTCGAGTTGGTCACCCAGTGGATGCCATCGGCGGAAGTAGCCACGACGCCAAAAGCGGCGGCCCCAAAAAACGTACCGTTAGTGAAGACGATGCCGTTGATGACATAGGTGTCGGCAACGTAATTTCCATTCGGCAGGGGGTTGCGCCAATGCCAGTTGTCCAGCGGGCCGGCCAGCGCCTGGCCGCAGCCGAAAAGAATCGCGGCAAATAACAAGGCGGAAGAAAGACGATTTGCATTCATATGCCTAAAAGCCTCTGGTTATTAAGATGTTACCAATGGTTACGCTGATTGTCAATGTCAATCGGATAGCCCGCCCCCCCCGAATAAAATAGGGGTAGTGGCGAACTAACGATTTTTCTCTCCCGCGCTTAAAATCCCCGCATGAATGACGAAATTATCGTTCAAAACGTAACGCCGGACGAAAATCCGGCGCAACCAAACCATAACGACAACCCTCGCCACGCCTCCACCGGCAAAATCGCCCGCCTGCCCAACGACATCCGCGAGCAGCTTAACCAACGCCTCCTCGATGGACACCCTGTCGCCACCATTCTCCCCTGGCTTAACGGCCTCTCTCTCGTCAAAGAAATCCTTGCCGCCCATTTCGCTGCCGCGCCCATCAACAAACAAAACATCTTCGCCTGGCGTCGAACCGGTTATCAGGACTGGCTCAAAGAATGGAAAAGTATCGCCCGCTTGGAGCGTGCCCGCCAATACGCCTCCAAAATCTCCGACGCCACTCGCGGCAAAATCGCCGAGGGCGCATCCGCCCTCATTGCCTGCCAAGTCCTTGAATTATTCGACCATGCCGCCACCGGCCGGCATTCGCCGAACGACGTTGCCAAAATGGCCTTTGCCGTTTCCGCCCTCCGAACGGCGGATCAAAACCAGGTCCGGCTCGAATACGAAAAGACGCGAGTGTTTCAGGGAAATGAACAACTTGTCCTTGCTTGGGATAAATTCCTCCGCCCACAGATAGCTGCTGTCCAGCGCGCTCTGAAAGATGCCATCTGTAAAGACATTGAGGCGGCCGATATTGACAACGGCGAAAAAATCGAACTCCTGGGCTACAAATTGTTCGGCAATAAGTGGCGGGGCAGGGAAGTGCCCGTACCCGAACCGCCCCCTTCCAATCAAAAACCGCCGGAAAACTCAAATCCTCAATCTTAAATCCATGTCATCATCCGCTTCCACCGAGGTAAGGCTGGTCAAGGCCAGTTAAGGCCAGTCAAGGGGTTTGACCCCCCGGGGGGGATCCAGCCCGGCTACGAAAGCCCATTCTATTCAAAGCCCAAAATTCAACCTTCAAAACTTCCGAATTGCGTCTTTCCGCCTTTGCATGAGAATAAAGCTATGAGTTCCGTCGCCGCTGAAAATTTGCCGGACGCCCATGGCCATTTTGGACCCTACGGCGGCCGCTTTGTGCCTGAGACCCTGATGCACCCGCTCAAGGAGCTGGAGGAGGAATATTTCCGCGCCCAGCATGATCCGGAATTTCAGCGCGAGCTATCCTACTACCTCACCGAGTTTGTCGGCCGTCCCACGCCGCTCTATTTCGCCGAACGCCTCACCCGTGACCTCGGCGGTGCCAAAATTTATCTCAAGCGCGAGGACCTCAACCATACCGGCGCGCACAAGATCAACAATGCGATGGGCCAAATCCTCCTCGCCAAGCGCATGGGCAAGACGCGCATCATCGCCGAGACCGGCGCGGGCCAGCACGGCGTTGCCACGGCCACCGTCGCCGCCATGTTCGGTCTGAAATGCGTCATCTACATGGGCGCGGTGGATTGCGAGCGCCAGGCCCTCAACGTCTATCGCATGAAGATGCTCGGCGCGGAAGTCGTGTCCGTCCACGCCGGCCAGAAGACCCTCAAGGAAGCCGTCAACGAAGCCATGCGCGACTGGGTCACCAACGTTCGCAGCACCCATTACATCCTCGGCACCGCTTACGGCGCGCATCCCTATCCCGTCATGGTTCGCAATTTTCAGCGCATCATCGGTGATGAAGCCCGCGCGCAAATTTTGGAAAAGGAAAATCGCCTGCCCGACCTCCTCCTCGCCTGCGTCGGCGGCGGCTCCAACGCCATTGGCCTGTTCTATCCCTTCCTCGACGACACGTCCGTGAAGATGATTGGCGTGGAGGCCGGCGGGCTGGGCATCAAGCCGGAGAAGCACGCGGCGCGGTTCCAGGGCGGCTCACTCGGCGTATTGCAGGGCACGCGCAGCTACATTTTGCAGGACGACTTCGGCCAGATCCAACTCACCCACAGCGTCAGCGCTGGACTCGACTACGCCGCCGTTGGCCCCGAGCACGCCTTTCTCAAGGACCAGCACCGCGTGGAATACACCTATGCCACCGATGAAAAAGCCCTCGATGCCTTCATGAAACTCGCGCGTCTGGAAGGAATCATTCCCGCCCTCGAGAGTTCCCACGCCGTCGCTGAAGTCATTAAACGCGCGCCGAAAATGAAGAAGGATTCGCTCATCATCGTGAACCTCTCCGGCCGCGGCGACAAAGACGTGTCACAAGTGGCGGAGAAACTGAAATTGCGGATGCCGAAGTAAAAAGTAATTCTCAGAAGGAAAAATAAATGAGCGAGCGATTAAGAATAACCTCTATTCGATTTCGCAATTACAAAGCATTTGACGAATATTCAATTAGTCTAAATACGTTTAATGTTTTGGTAGGTCCAAACAATGCCGGAAAATCAACGGTATTAGGGGCAATCCGAATTTTGTCGGAGGGAATCCGCCGCGCTCGCTCAAAGAGTTCAGATTTAATGGAAAATGCCAAAGGTCATCAGACGCGAGGTTATCCAGTTAGACTTGAAGGAATACCAATTTCAACTGAAAACGTTTTCCACAACTACAATGAAGCAGCGGCAGCAACGGTTGAATTCCGGTTATCGAATGGTAATAGCTTAGATTTATTTTTCCCAAATCGAGGAGAATGTTACCTCATTCCTGTTTCGAATCACAACATTCGGACGCCGTCAGATTTTAAAAAGTATTTTGACATTGAAGTCGCACTCGTGCCTGTGCTTGGGCCTGTCGATCATAACGAAAAGCTTTATGAAAAGGAGACAGCGCGTCTAGCGCTTTTGACGCATGGAGCATCAAGGAATTTTCGAAATATATGGTACCATTTTCCAAATGGCTTTACTGATTTTCGTAAGACAATTCAAGAAACATGGCCGGGAATGGATATTCAACCGCCGGAAATAGTCGCGGGAAATGACAAGCCTTAACAGAGTTACAGCGGAATTAGAACGTTTTTGTCGCTATGCTGTGGTTCATGATTCTAAAGAACTTGAAAATTATTTGCTGCAACCATTTCCAATTGAGAGAGCGGTTAAAAAGCGGATAAAAG
>Ga0206868_10277_pt1 | contig 11851 bp, 6 predicted proteins | sample Alteio_BWOrgCont_38_FD_152901 | JGI IMG/M metagenome (GOLD analysis project Ga0206868, IMG submission 152901) | Enriched cells from forest soil in Barre Woods Harvard Forest LTER site, Petersham, Massachusetts, United States -... | ecosystem: Environmental > Terrestrial > Soil > Temperate forest >... | reverse complement strand
ATGGCGCGCGGTATTCTTTGTGGGGATTATTCCTGCTTTGATCACGTTGTGGATGCGGCGCAAGCTGTGTGAGACGGAGGCGTGGAAGCGCAATTCGGAACAACCGAAACAGACCCGCCAGATTTTTCGCGGAGTGCTTGGACGCAGCCTGCTGATCTGCGCCACGATGAATGCCGCTGCGCTCTTTGGCTGGTGGGGATTGTTTACCTGGGTGCCTCATTTTCTGTCGTTGCCACTCAGTCAGGGTGGACGTGGCATGAGCGTTGTGCAGACTTCGGGATGGACGATCGAGATGCAGGCGGGCGCGTTCCTTGGCTATATTCTCTTTGGCTATCTGGCGGATCGCTTCAGCCGCAAGTACACCTACATCGGTTTTCTGATTGTGGCGGCAATGCTGGTGCCATTATTTGCTTTTGTGCGCGAGGCTCATGCGCTACTGGTGATTGGGCCGCTGGTGGGCTTCTTTGGGACGGGCTATTTCAGCGGATTCAGCCTGATCGCCAGCGAGCAGTTCCCTACAGCCGTACGCGGTTCGGCGATGGGCTTTGCCTATAACAGCGGGCGCGTGGTCAGCGCGGCCGCACCTTATCTCATTGGCCTGGTGTCGGAGAACGCTGGGCTTAGCTATGCGCTGTGTCTGACTTCGGCGGCGTTTCTACTGGCGGCAATAATTGCCTCGGTTTTACGCGTGCCAGAGACTCCACCGGTATTCATCGATTGAGCTGCTTCAGTGTGTTTCGGCTTCCAGCAGCTTGCGAATCCATGACTTCGGATCGCCGGGTCGCTGATTGGGCAGCAACGCCAAACCTTCCTTCGCTGTGGCGCGAGCTTTTTCAATCTGGTTGGAGGCGCGATAGGACTGGGCCAGAGAGAGCATCCAAGTGCCTACTTTGCGATGGGTAAGGGCAACGCCGCGTTCGGACCAGGCGACGGCGAGTTTTGAATCTCTGAGCGATATGGGCTCTGCGTTGAGAAGGGCGGTCACTGCCCGGTCGAGCACCATCGATGATGCTTTGTCTTTTTCGGCAATGCTCCTTAGAACGGAGAGACCTGCTTTCGATTGGCTCTCTCCATTTGAGCCTGTGTTCAGAATTTGTTGAAGCGAGGCGACGCGCACTTGCAGATAGGCCGACTCGACCTTCCAGTCTTGATTCAGCGGTTCCTGCTGGATGATCCTGGCTAGAATCGCCGCGGCTTGCTCGTAGAACTGCTGAGCTTTGAGCAGGTTCAGGCGCCGGTCGGATGGCCGGGCTGCCAGTTGAGGATCGGCTGCGTATTCATAGCCGATAGCTTCATCGAGAAGGGCGCGTTTCAGGTCTCCGGCGGCGTGCACATCCAATGGCCCTTTCGCATCCAGAGCCGCGTAATGTTGAAACGTCTGGACGGCTTGCTCGAAGAGTGGAATAGCCTGCGCATACTCTCCAAGCTCTGCGAGTGCGGCGGCTTGCTTGCGCTGAACGATGGCACGCAGCCGCAAGGTTACAGGCCTGTTGCGTTCGGCATCGGGAAGCGCTTCGATCTTCTGCATTGAAATCCTGAGATCTCTCAGAGCCGACGCAGGGTCGTAATCGAGTTCGAGGTTGCCTATTTTGAATTGCATGTGCGCCAGGCCGCGGCGTACGCGCATGAAGTTGGGATCGAGCTGGAGGGCACGCGTATCGAGTTCGATCGCTTTTTGATAGGAGATTAGGGCCGCCACATCGTCTGCCATTCCGGTATCCTGGCCCATTTCATCGCCGAGCGTTTCGCTCGATATGGCTGCTTCCATGAACTGCGGCGGGGTTGTGTCGGGCAGAGCAATCTCCTGATCGTAGGTCCGCACGGCGGCTTGCATCGAGGCTACGGTTTTAGGCACGTCGTCGCCGGCGCTGAGAATCTCGCCGCGATCTTCCTGCGCGGCGGCCAATGCGCGCAGGGCTTCTCGATCCCTGGGATTGGCTGCCACCAGCGGCTCGGCGATGGCCAGAGCTTTGCCGATGCTCTCGAGCGCTCCCGCAGTGTCGCCGAGATTCTGGTCGTAGACGTTGCCCTGTACTTCTCCGAGTTGCGTGTAGGCGTGGATGAGATCGAGCTGGGTCTGACGATCGCCCTTGGCATCTTTGGCCATGCGATCGAGGTGCTCGAGGACGCGGGTGACGAGGAGTTTTTGCACGCCGGTCGATCCGGGAAGTTGCTGGATGGCTTCGTTCAACTCGGAGAGCAGGCTGTTGCTCAGTTCGCGCAGATCGGCGGAACGGGCTTCGGACTTGCGGCGCTCTTCGTTGGCTACATGAGCTTGCCAGAGCACGCCGATGATGCCGGCAGTAAGGGTTGCGGCGAGAAGAACGGCGGCGGAGAGCAGCAGTCGGTTGCGGCGGATGAACTTGATTGCACGATAGCGGAAGGTACCGCGGCGTGCTTCGACGGGACGGCCATCGAGGAAGGACTGGATGTCGGTGGCAAGCTGGTCGGCGGTCTGGTAACGCTCCTGCGGCTCCTTGCGTAGCGCCTTGAGGATGATCGCTTCGAGATCGAGGTCGAGATGGGCAGAAGAGGAAGAGACGGTGGGACGCCTCGGCGGCTCCTGGCAGATGACCCGGACCATCACTTCCGTGTTCAGCTCTTTTAACTCGTACGGCAAGGTATCTGTGAGCAGGAGATAGAGCAGGACGCCGAGCGAGTATGTGTCTGAGGCGGTCGTGACAGCGGTGCCCAGGACCTGTTCCGGGCTTGCATACTGTGGAGTGAAGGAGCTGAAACCTTGGCGGGTGAGATCTCCTTCGGGATTATCTTTGGCAGGCGAGGTCAGCTTGGCGGTGCCGAAATCGAGCAGCCTGGGAGTGCCGTCTTCAGCGACGAAGATGTTGTCAGGCTTGAGGTCGCGATGGACGACGAGGTTCTGGTGGGCGAACTGGACGGCTTCGCAGACGCTTCGGAAGAGAGCGAGCTTTTGAGGCTGGGTGAGTTGTTTCTCCCGGCAGAAGGTGTGAATCGGGGTGCCGTCCACGTACTCCATTGCCAGATAGAGATCGCCCTGTTCGGTGACACCGCCGTCGAGCAGACGGGCGATGAAGGGATGCTGCAGGCCGGCAAGAATCTGTCGCTCCATACGGAAGCGCTCGCGGAAGAGATCGGTGGCGAGTGGGAGGTCGATTAGCTTGATGGCGACCTGTTGTTCGAACTGGCCGTCGGCGCGGTGAGCGAGATAGACGGCGCCCATGCCGCCGCGGCCGAGCAGGCGGTCGATTTCATACGGGCCTACGCGGCGCCGCTCGGGCAGCGGATCTCGAATCGCTCGGGGTTCAAGACGCCGGGAAGCCGTGATCTGCTCCTCCTCTTCACAGGCTTTGAGCAGCGCCTCTACTTCAGCAATCAGCTCTCCGTCGCCACCGCATCGTTCCCCGATCAGCGTGGAGCGCGACGCGGCGGGAGTTTCCAATGCTTCGTGAAAGATGGTTTCGATCCGCAGAAAGGTCTCGGTCGTGTGGTTCATGTCTGCAACGACCTCATTTGTGAGTTTCAATCCTTAGCAGAGACTGCGGAAACGGAGGAGATTATGCATCATCGGATTTGAATTCAGAGTTCCGGGGTATCGGGATGGATGCGCCGATAGAGCCAGCTCTTGATGAATTTCATGTCGCGATCGACGGTTGCTTTGGATCGCTGCACGAGGGCGGCGGTTTCTTCCGTGGTGCAACCGAGGAAGTAGCGCAGCTCGACGAGCTGCACTTTGTAGGGGTCAATAGCAGCCAGATCGTCCAGGGCTCTGTTCAAGTCGAGCAGCTCGGCGCTGCCGATGTTGATCCAGGCCAAGTCTTCGTTGAGAGGAACGCGCTGGAGGTCTCCGCCGCGCATCTGTGCCTGGTTGCCGCGGGCGTGGTCGATGAGGATCATGCGCATGATTTTGGCGGCGAAGGCGTAGAAATGACGGCGGTCTTCCCAGTTGGCCTGCTTTTGGTTGAGCAGGCGGAGATACAGTTCGTTGACCAGGGACGTGGCCTGAAGGACATCCGGGTTGCGCTCGCGACGGACATAGGCGGCGGCCACTTGGCGGAGATGCGGGTAGACGAGCGGCATCAGCTCCTCGAAAGCTGAGGACTCGCCGTCCTTCCACCGTGCGAGAAGCACAGTGATCTCTCCCTTGGCTGGCTCCAAAACGGTCTCCGCTTGCCGGATTCAAGAATTGGGTTCGTTGGCAAGGCTATCATTTTCGCATCGGCTTGCGCAGTGCGCGATGGCGCGATGGTGCAATGACCGCTCACCCGGTTTGCAAATGGAGAGGCCGAGAGTTGCACGCCGATGATTGCGGAGGAACCGACTTCACTCCACTGACTTCAAAGCTATAGCTGCCGGCGGGAAGAACAAATCCAGATTGCCCATCCTTCGAAGCTGCCTCGACGAGTTTGCTTTGAGCGATTGGAGCACCCGCAAGCGTGTAGTGGCTCGTCTCACTGGCTGCGAGAGGCAGCCAGCCTGTGGCGTTGGCGGGGATGGTCAGTGTCCAGTGAGCAGTGCCGTTTTTGACGCTCCACGCTGAATGGATTTCGCCGTATGGAGATGGGTAAGTGAAATCGATACTGCCTAACTGCGCGTCGAAGGCGGGGTGCAGCAGCACGGTGTGGAAGCCGGGATCACCGGTCGTGGTGTCGACGCCGGCGGCATAGCGGTAGATCCAGTCGGCTACGGCTCCGTAGGCGTAGTGGTTGTAGGAGTTCATGCTGGGGTCATTGCGCATCTGGTCGCCGTTCCAGCGCTCCCACATGGTTGTGGCGCCGTGGTCGATGAGATAGCCCCACGACGGGTATTGCGTGTTGAGCAGCAGATGATAGGCCAGATCGCGATGGCCGCTTTCGGTCAACACGGCGAGCAAATAGGGCGTGCCGAGAAAGCCGGTACCGAGCAGGCCGTGATTGGCTTCGATTTTATCGACGAGTTTCTGTGCAACGGCTGGGCGTAGGCTGTCGGGTACGAGATTCATGTGCAGGGCGAGGACGTAACCGGTTTGGGTGTCTCCACCTTTGGCTTTGGCGTCGGGATTGTTGATGACTCCGAAGGGCGATTCGCCATTGTCTGCTCCGGCGACAAAGCCGTCGTCGCGGACGAAGTTCTTGGCAAAGGCGGTCTTGATGTTGGTGAAGAGCTGTGTGTATTTCGCTTCATCATCGGTCTTGCCGAGGGCGTGGGCCATTTGCTGCATTAGCGTTACGTCGTAGGCCCACGACGCAGTTGCTACCAGTGGATAGCGGGTTGGGCCTTCGGGAGAGAGCCAATCGCCGAAGGGAGTGCCGGCGTTCTTCGTCCAGAGAAAATCGGGATTGGAGCGTTCGATGGCGGCGAGGTATTTGGTCATCGCATCCCAGTTTTGTTCGAGGACGGTCTTGTCGCCGGTCTGTACCCAGGAGGTCCAGGGGATGATGACACCGGCGTCGCTCCAGCCTGCGCCGGAGTTGGAAGCAGTGGTTGCGATGCTGGGGGCGAAGATGCCGAAGAGCGCGCCTGCGGCTTCGGTTCCCTGCCCGCTGCCGACCTGGGTACCGCGGATGTCGCCTGTGTACTTGCGCGAGAAGGCTGCGAGGTCCATGTTGAAGGTTGCGGTGCGCCAGAAGACTTGCGCATCGGCGGTCCAACCGAGGCGCTCGTCACGCTGCGGGCAGTCGGTGGGAACGCCGATGAAGTTCGACCGCTGGCCCCAGAGGATATTGTTCCAGAGGCTGTTGATGAGGCTGCTACCTGTTTTAAGTTGCGCGGTGAAGGCTGCGTCGGTGTGGAAGACTACGCCCTTGACTGCATCGGGAAGCGGCTTGCCTTTGAGGCCGGTCAGTTCGAGGTAGCGGAAGCCGTGGAAGGTGAACTGAGGCTCGAATTCTTCGATTCCCTTGCCGGCGAGGATGAAGTGATCGGTGGATTTGGCGGTGCGCAGATTGTCGGTGTAGAGGGTGCCGTCGGGATTGAGGATTTCGCCGGTGCGGACCTGGACATCGGTGCCTGCCGGGCCTTGCAGGCGCAGCTTTTCTACTCCGGAGAAGTTCTGGCCAAGGTCGTAAATGTAGACACCGGGTTGGGGCTCGGTAACGGCCTTCGGAGTTAACGTGCGCTCGACGCGGATGGGCTGGAAGTCCTGGCCGTCGATTTTGATTCCGGTCAGGTCGGGGTTATGAATTTCGACGGGCTGCCAGCCGGTGGCTGCAAAGTGGGTTGTGTTCCAGCCGGGCTGAATGAGGCGTGCGTCCTGGGTTTCGCCGTCGTAGATTTCGGCTTTCAAGGTGGGTGAGGTAGTAGCCTTCCACTTCTCATCGCTGACCACCCAGTCGATGCTGCCGTCGGTGTATTCGATGCGTAGTTGGGTCATCAACGATGGCGGCGTAGTGCCGAAGACGTTGGGCTGCTGGAACCATTCCAGAGGTGTTGAATACCAGCCGGGAGCGACCAATGCGGCGAGGGCATTGTCTCCTTTGATGAGCTGACTGGTCACGTCGTAGGTTTGATACTTAAGACGCAGGCGATAGTCGGTCCAGCCGGGAGACAGCACCTGATCGCCGACGCGCTTGCCGTTCAGGAAGAGCTGATACGCACCGAGCGTGGTGGCGTAGAGGCGCGCCGACGCGATTTGCTTGTTCACCACGAAGCGGGTACGCAGAGCCTTGACGGACTGCGTGGGCCAGGGATTGCCGATCGGCTCCATGTTAGGGTCGGGCGTCTGCACGTAGGCGACTACAGGCTTCCACGAAGCATCTTCTGCGCCGTCAGTCCAGCCTGCGGCCGCGTGGATCGAAGCTTTCCAGTCTAAGCCAGTGCCGCTTGTGAAATGCACGACCGTGCCATCGGCGAGCTGCGCCAGGAGCGTCGCGCTCATGCCAGCTGTATCTCCGGAGGCCATGCCATTGGGATTCACCACGTAGTGTGTGATTTCGACAGCTAACAGATTGCTGCCGGCACGCACCTGAGAGGTCACGTCTACCTGCTTATACTTCTTCCACGGCAACTGCTTCCACGCGGGCAAAGGCTCGCCTTTCGTTACCTGCGCACCATTGATCCATGCTGAGGCGACGTCTTCGCCGGTGACGAAGAGGATTGCGCGCTTGGCTGATGAGGTAAGCGTGAACGGCAAGCGATAGCCGATGTGCTGCGCATCGGTTTTGATCTTGGCGAGTTCTTCGCCGTCGGCGGTGGTCACCCACGATGCGCCTGCGGTGCGGACTGCGGCTTCTTCCCAGGTTTGGTAGCCGATCCATTTGGCTTGGTTACCGCGCCAGTTTTCCTGGCCGAGCAGGCCGGTCTCCCACCAGCTGATTTCGCTGGCCGGATAGGGCTTGCCGTCTTTGTCCCAGGTGAGGACGCGCCAGAAATAGCGCTTGGACGGCGCCAGTGATCCGCCTTGATAGTTCACGCCGACCGATTGATCGGAGGCAGTGCGTCCACTATCCCATGTATCGGGCTTTCCGGATGTAAGAAGCTCGCGGCTTGTTGCCACCTGCAATTGATAGGCAGACTGGCGTGCGTCACGCCGAAGATCGTTCAACTGCCACGCGAAGTGCGGCGTCTGATCGTCGAGGCCTAGCGGAGTTGCGAGATCATCGGTTCGTAGTGTGGTTGGAGCACCGATACCCTTTTCAGCGGCATAAACGGGAAGACAAAAATCTCCAACAGTCAGGGCTGCACATGCTGCGAAAGCAAAACTCATCGATGTAAACCGGCGCATACTCGTACCTCGAATCGAAAATTCAAAGACTCAATACTCTGGATGAAGCTCAATACGGAGACAACCGTTTATACACGGCCATGCCGGAAGGTTGTCACGCAAACGGAGAAAACCGCCTGCATCTGCTTCGCAGGCGGTTTCGCGTAGAAACGAAAGCCGCTGTCTCAGGCGTAGCTGCCCCCGGTGGACTGCTTTCCGGCGCGCTCTTTTGTGATTCGCTCGACATAGCCGTCTGAGTATAAGGCTGCGAGTGGATCGACAGGGAGATTGCGCGCTGCACGCCACTCGGCTACCAACGGACGCACATCCTGCCAGAAGGCCCGGCGAAATAGTTCTTCTGCGGCAACGAGATCGCATTTGTCTTGCAGATGATTGAGTTCTTCGAGATCGACTGTGGATGCTTTCAGCCACAACTCCTGCGCGGCCACGACGGTTTGAACCATTGCTTCCATCTTGCCTTTGAGGTTGTGGCTCTGGTCGATCATGAAGGCGACATCGAGGTGCAGACCTTCATGTCCCGCGGCGTGAATTTCATGGAAGATGCGGAAGACCTGATACGGATCGATCGAGCCGAGGGTCAGGTCATCGTCGGCGTAGCGGCGGTCGTTGAAGTGGAATCCGCCGAGCATGTCTGTATGGATGAGCCAAGCGACAATCTGCTCGATGTTCTGGCCCTGATAGTGGTGGCCGGTGTCGACCAGGACCTTAGCCTGCGGTCCGGCGGCTTTGGCCAGATGCAAGGCCATGCCCCAGTCGCCAAGATCGGTGTGGTAAAAGGCGGGCTCGAAGGGTTTGTATTCGACCAGCAGGCGTTGCCCCTCCGTCAGGTGGCTGTGCGACTCCTTGAGTGCCTCTTCAAGCCAGGTGATGCGATGGCGAATGCTTTGCGTGCCAGGATAATTTGAGCCGTCGGGCAGCCAGAGCGAAATGTCGCGCGACTTCAGTCCTATCGCGATCTCGATCGAATCGATCATGTGCCTGACTGCGTGCGCGCGGATCTCTCGTGACGGATTGCAGAGCGAACCGAACTTGTAGTGCTGCTCCTGAAAGAGATTGGGATTGATGGAGCCGGCGCGAATCGAAGTTTGCTTTTCGAGGGCGGAGACTTTTTCAATATCGTCAAGGCCGTTGGGCAGGTCCCACAGGACGTGGAGGGCCATGGTCGGGGTGCTTCCGGTAAGACGATTTACCTCAGCGGCGTCGCTGAACTTCTCTTCAATGGTTGAAGCCGCGGCAGCCTGCACGAACTTGCCAAAGCGGGTTCCGGTGTTGGCGAAGCCCCACGAGGGGATTTCAATATGGAAGTCGTCCAGGACCGAAAAGGCCCGCTCCGCCAAATTGCTTTTCGAACTGGTGCCCTTATCCATCTTTTCCGTCCTCTTAATCACGGCCAAACCAGTTACTGAAACGTTTTCACAAAATCGAACAATATCGAAACATGGCTTGTTCAAACACCTGAGCTTGCGCACGAAGATTCTGTAAAGATATACATTCCCTATTGCATTCAGTCAAGAGCGGTTTTTGTGTATCGTTTCCGCTCTATTGGGCGCTCAGATAATTGCCATATCCAACGATTGCAGTTGAAGAAACAAGCACCAGCAATGTCATGAAAATCAGCACTTTTGTACGCAGTCCAACCCCGCGCCACTCATGCAATGCGATCCCCCAAAGGGTGCTGAAGATAATGATGCTGGCCATGTGCAGAGTCCAACTGGAGAAGCCATACTGTTTGCCCATCTGGGTTTCGCCCATGGAGTAGAAAAAGAACTGAAGGTACCAGGTGAAACCGGCGACGGCGGAGAGGATGTAATTCTTGGCTTGCGACGCTCCCTTGGGCCCGCCAGTCGGCATGCGCCGATATTCGCCGAAAGACTTGTTGCGAAAGCTGAGGATCATGCACCAGACGAAGTTGGTGAGGAAGCCGCCTGTAAGAACGACGATAAGGACCGGCAGTCCCTGATACATGGTCGCGGTTCCGTGCTCAAGGGAGAGGGCTTTGATTGGATCGCCGGCGGCAAGTCCAAAGGCAAAGCAGGCGCTCATAATGCCGCAGAAAGTTGCGACCGCCAGGCCCAGACGCAGGTTGAATTCGGGGATGTCTTCCTTTTGCTGGTCCACCGACAGCTCGCGCTCTTTGGATACTCCGGCTGCGCCGCCAAAGATAATTCCCAGGACGCAGACGCCTACACCGATCAGGATGACGATACCCGAGCGTTGCTGGGTCAAGCTATGGAACTGGCCGCGAAAGATGGGTGGCATCAGGGTCCCGAAAACGGCCGTGTAACCGAGGGCGACTGCCATGCCGAGCGATAGACCTAGATAGCGCATGGTGAGGCCGAAGGTAAGTCCTCCGAAGCCCCACAGCAGTCCGAAGAAAAAGCACCACCAGAGAGCATTGCCGGGAGCCTGGTGCAGCACGGCGAGAAGGTCTTTGCTGAAGATGGCCGCCATCACCCAGGGGGCGATGAGCCAGCTCACCACTCCGCCAACCAGCCAGTAGGTCTCCCAGGACCACCCCTGAACTTTGCGGTAGGGCACGTAAAAGCTGGCCGAGGCCAGTCCACCCAGCCAGTGCAGAAAAACCCCGAGTATCGGATTGGGCACCAAGGGCGGCACTCTCCTTTAATTTGACAAACATTGTGCTTAATGAAACACGAGCGCATCCTATGGCAGGCCGAGCGCGGTTGTCAATGGCTGCTTTACAGCTTAAGCCAGCCGGTGTGTCTACCAGGAGGCGCTAAATCCTCCATTGAAACTTCCCATTTGAAACTTTCGCGCACGAACCCACATTTTTCTGCGAATATAGGCCATACGGCTGGATATAAGTACGTGATGGACCTGAGGTTACTGTCCGCCCCCGGTTGCTGTCCAGTGAAGGAGAACCAAGTTGGCCCGCGGCAAAATTAAACGGCTCTACCTGATCCCGATCCTCTCTAAGGCGCTTGATGTACTGGAAATGCTGGAAGAGCAGAACGCGTCGATGACGCTTGAGGACGTCTACCAGCGCACCCAGATTTCGAAGACCAGCGTCTACCGCATTCTCAAGACTTTGGTCCACCGCGGCTATGTGGCGCATGGCGAAAGCGGTGAATATCGCCTGGTTTCGCGGCCTAAGCGGCTGCGCTTCGGCCTGGCGGTGCAGAGCGCGGAGCTGCCCTTTTCGCAGCAGGTTGCGGCCAGTGTGACAGCGGCGGCAGCTAGTTCAGGGGTCGAGCTTCTTATTTTGGATAATCACTTCGACGCTGAGACTGCCATTCGCAATGCGGAAGAGTTTGTGACCAAACGCGTCGATCTGGTGCTGGAGTTTCAGGCTGAGGAGCATGTGGCGCCGCACGTTGCGTACATTTTCAAAAACGCTGGAGTTCCGCTAATCGCCATCGATGTGCCGCATCCCAACGCTACTTATTTTGGCGTGGACAATTTCGAAGTTGGCTATGAGGCTGGCGTTCTTCTGGCGCAACATGCCCTGCGACGGTGGAAGGGCAAGGCGGACTGGGTCCTAGGTATCGGACTTGCAGAGGCGGGTAGCTTCGTTCAGAGCCGGATCGCAGGCGCCTTCGAGGGTATTCGGACGCGCCTGGATCAGATTCCCGCCGACCGTTATCTGCGCCTGGAAGGCCGCGGCATGAGGCAACCCAGCAGTGTGGCTGTCGCTTCTTTCCTGAGTGCGCAACGCCGGGGAGAGCGCATTCTAGTTGCGACTGCGACCGATTCCAGCGCTTTGGGCGTTCTCGATGCCGCTCGAAAGGCTGGCCGGGAGCAGGATTTTGCCATCGCGGGCCAGGATTGCATCCCGGAGATCATTGCCGAAATGAAAAGCGGGAAGAGCGCGATCATCGGTTCCGTGTCGCACGAGGCGCAGACCTACGGACCGCGTCTTATTCAATTGGGAATTACGCTGGTCCGGGGCAATTCCGTGCCGCCTTACAACTATGTCCGCCATCGAGTGGTAACGCCGGAAGATTTGAAGACGGACGGCGATTAATTAGTCTTATAACGGTGGTTCCTCTGGATTGAACTTCGACAAGGAACTAATTGTCGAAGTTCGAATCAGAAACACTTCCCCTATTGTTTTTATCGTGCTATCGTAATTTGGGTTCTTCGCTGGGAGCCTAACTGCGTCTCGAAACACAGCAAGGAAGTTTGCCATGACGACTACTCTCTCTCCTACTT
>Ga0206868_10276_pt1 | contig 11885 bp, 17 predicted proteins | sample Alteio_BWOrgCont_38_FD_152901 | JGI IMG/M metagenome (GOLD analysis project Ga0206868, IMG submission 152901) | Enriched cells from forest soil in Barre Woods Harvard Forest LTER site, Petersham, Massachusetts, United States -... | ecosystem: Environmental > Terrestrial > Soil > Temperate forest >... | reverse complement strand
GCGTTCAACACGGGTGCCGCGTTCAGCTTTCTGGCGGATGGTGCCGGCTGGCAACGCTGGTTTTTCGTGGTGCTGGCGGTGGTGGTCAGCGCCATGCTGGTGGTGTGGCTGGCGCGAACGCCGCGGCGTGACTGGCGTACCGGCATGCCGCTGGCCATGATCATCGGCGGCGCGGTCGGCAATGTGATCGATCGTCTGCATGCGGCCCAGGTCACCGACTTTATCCAGGTGTATTTCCGGCAGTGGAACTACCCGGTGTTCAATCTTGCCGATTGCGGCATCACCGTCGGCGCCGTGATGCTGATTGCATTCGGCCTGTTCGCCGGCAAGCCCGCGGGCAGCGTGCGATAATTGAAGCCTGTTCGTCATTCCGGCGCGCCCGAAGTAGGGCGAGAGTCGGAGGCGCTCTTCAACAGTGAAGCTGGCCATCCAGTTTGCGGCTGCTGAGCGAGTCACTGGATCCCGGTTTTTTCGGGTAACGGTTCCTGTTCGAGATTTCATCGAGGTCAGTTGTGGACATCCTACTCGCCAACCCCCGTGGATTCTGCGCCGGTGTCGATCGCGCCATCGCCATCGTCGAGCGTGCGCTGGAATCGTGGGGCGCACCGATCTACGTGCGGCATGAGGTAGTGCACAACCGTTACGTGGTCGACAAGCTGCGCGCCGATGGCGCGGTGTTCGTCGAGGAGTTGCACGAAGTGCCCGATGGCGCCACGGTGATCTTCAGCGCCCATGGTGTATCCCAGGCTGTGCGCGAAGAGGCCGAGCAGCGCCATCTGAAGGTATTCGATGCCACCTGTCCGCTGGTCACCAAGGTGCACATGGAGGTCGCCCGGCTCGGCCGTGTCGGCCGCAGCGTGGTGCTGATCGGTCACGCCGGCCATCCGGAAGTCGAAGGCACCATGGGTCAGTGGAATTCCGCCAACACGGGTGAAATCCTGCTGGTCGAGTCGATCGACTGCGTCACCCGTCTGGTCCCGAAGTTTCCGCACGAACTTTCGTATGTCACTCAGACCACGCTGTCGGTGGACGACACCAAGGCGATCATCGAAGCGTTGCGTACGAAGTTCACCGACATCGAAGGTCCGCGCAAGGACGACATCTGCTATGCCACGCAGAACCGCCAGGATGCCGTGCGCCGGCTCGCCGACGCGGTCGATCTGATGCTGGTGGTTGGCTCGGTCAACAGCTCCAACTCCAACCGTCTGCGCGAGCTGGCCGAGAAGCAGGGCGTGCGCTCGTTCCTGATCGACGGTGCCGAACACATCGAGCGCAGCTGGCTGGATGGCGTCAAGCACATCGGCCTCACCGCCGGTGCCTCGGCCCCGGAAAAACTCGTGCGTGATGTCATCGCCCGCCTGCAGTCGTGGGGCGCCGGCGAGGTGCGCGAGCTGGACGGTGAGCCGGAGAACATCACCTTCGCCTTGCCCAAGGAGCTGCGCATGGTCGGTGGCAACACGTCCGCCAGCATCTGATCGGGCGAGCAACGTATCCATCGCGCTCGGACGCCATTGCGTCCACGAGGATGGTTCCTTGTTTCGTCAGCCGCGCAGCAACATCGCTTGCGCCATTACCTGCCGCACCGTAAAATCAGCGGCTGTTTGCCGGAATAGCTCAGTTGGTAGAGCGGCGCATTCGTAATGCGTAGGTCGTAGGTTCGATTCCTATTTCCGGCACCATTTGATCATCCAAGCAAGTCCAATCAAGGCCGGTAAACCTAGCAGTAGCAAGGGTTCCGGCCTTTTTTGTGCCCATTGCTGTCCAACGCGGTCCATTGTAATCCGGGGGTAACTGGGGGTAAGTTTGGGGGTAGCAGGGCTTCTCCCAGAAGGTGTTACCCCCAATGGCACTGACAGACGCCGCAATCCGCAACGCCAAGCCCGCTGACAAGCCGCAGAAGCTGTCGGTCGGCGCTGGCCTGTATCTGCTGCTGAATCCGAACGGCTCCCGCTGGTGGCGTCTGAAGTACCGCTATGGGGGTAAGGAAAAGCTGCTGTCACTGGGTACTTACCCCGACACTGGCCTAAAGGATGCCCGCGACAAGCGCGACGCAGCCCGCAAGCTGCTGGCTGCTGGTGTTGATCCTGGCGAAGCGCGCAAGGCTGAAAGGGCCGCTGGTGAGGAGCGTGCAGGGAACAGCTTTGCAGTCATCGCCGAAGAATGGCTTGCAAGGCAGTCACCACGCATGGCCCCCGCGACGCTTGAAAAGGCTCGATGGACTCTGGACGATTTGGTGAACCCATGGATAGGCAGCCGCCCTATTACCGAGATTGACGCACCCGAGATGTTGAAGCTATTGCGCCGGATCGAGGAACGCGGAGCCCATGAAACAGCGCACCGCACAAAACAACGCTGCGGGCAGATATTTCGTTACGCCATTGCCACTGGCCGAGCTAAGAATGATCCGACGGCAGCGCTGCGCGGCGCATTGGCACCAGTAGTAACCACATCCCGTGCTGCCATTACCGATCCTTTGAAGATCGGCGAACTTCTGCGCGCTATCAACGGTTATACAGGCGGGCTAGTAGTGCGTTCTGCTCTCAAACTTGCGCCTCTCGTGTTCATGCGTCCGGGCGAACTACGGCAAGCCGAATGGGACGAGTTCGATCTAGACGGCGCGAGATGGAACGTTCCTGCCGAAAAAATGAAGATGCGTGGGGAGCATCTTGTTCACCTTTCTCTGCAAGCGGTCGCGATTCTGCGCGAACTGCACCCGCTGACAGGGCGGGGGAGATATGTATTCCCGGGCGAACGAAGCGCCAAGCGCCCCATGTCGGACGGCGCTGTAAACGCGGCCTTGCGCCGCATGGGCTTCGACAAAGACACTATGACCGGGCACGGTTTCCGCGCAATGGCTTCAACTCGTCTCAACGAAATGGGTTGGGCTCCGGATGTGATCGAGCGCCAACTTGCCCATGTAGAAAAGAACAAAGTGCGCGCTGCCTACAACCGAGCGCAGTATTTGGGCGAGCGCATCCGTATGATGCAGGAATGGGCGGACTATCTGGATACGTTGAAGGCTGGGGGCAAGGTCATTCCGATAACACGCAAGGCACACTGACCGACAACCGTTGAACGCCGCGCCTAGGACGGCCATCTGAAAACCGGGCACCTTCCTCGGCTGGCGCGGCACCTACTGAAGGGCGCAAGGGTGTGCGCAGTGACCGATTGGAACAACCCCGACTCAAACGAAGCCCTGAAACCTTGGCTCTTGATTGACTCCTTGACACTTTTTCAAGCAGTGATGCTGATCTTTGGTCGCGATCCAAGCTACGACCTTACGGGCAGGCCAAGGGGATATGTACCAATCATGGCCGCATTGAAGCAGGCGATTGAGCGCCGCGAAGTTCCAGCACTTCAAACACGCGATACCGCCAACGGTGGTTATTTGAGCTTGGATCATGAGGATTATGCGTTCGTGAGGCAGGCTGATGTTCGTCAATGGCTTAGGACAATCAACCGCAGCGAAGCCTTTTTCTTCTTGGACGACCCGAATACTTGGCCAAGTGCGTCCGAGGTGACGGCAAAAACTGCAAATCATGCACACAAGACACTAACCCCACGCGAACGTACATCTCTGCTACGAATCATCCGGGCTCTTGATGTCATGGCGAAGCTACCCGAGCGCGGTGCTACTACTTCCATAGATGCTCAACTGCAATCTCTAGGTTTCAACGCTCCCAAGGAGGCCACTATCCGCAAAGTGCTGGATGAAGCCCGGGCGCTGGACTTGGACAACAAACCGTAATTGTGGATGATGCTTCCGCAATTGCGGAAACGTCGTGCCGGCTGTTGCGAGGATGTATCCTTCTCCACTGCACGGGTATACATCGCTATGCACACGCTCCCAGAAACCGGCTATCTGCGTTTGCTACAGATCGTCGGAAAGCCCGCCACCGACAACGCACCGGCGATCCCGGCAATTTTCCCGGTCTGTAAGTCGACATGGTGGGCAGGCGTCAAAGCTGGTCGCTATCCGCAGCCCGTAAAACTGGGTGAACGAATCACTGCATGGCGAGTTGAGGACATCCGTGCCCTTATCGAAGGGGGCCGCGCCGCATGAAGCCCCGGAGCCGTGAGAAACATCTCGGACGCAAAGAATCTGGGACGTTTTTACCAGTCCCTACTTACGTCCTTGCCTGCCCGAACTTCTGCGCACTTTCGCTGAAAGCGAAGGCGCTCATCCTTGACATAGGCGCCCGCTTTACGGGATTCAACAATGGCGATCTAGCTGCACCGTGGTCATGGATGAAGGAACGAGGCTGGCGCTCGAAAGACACGCTGCACCGTGCACTCCAAGAGCTACGGCGCGCAGGGATGATCGAACAGACCCGACAAGGTGGCTTGCATGGCCCGAGCCTCTACGCATTCACATGGCGTCCGATCGACGCCTGCAAAGCACGTCTAGATGTTTCTCCGACTCGCGTTGCTTCTGGAAAGTGGAGGCAATCTACGTTAGACAATGCGCAGGGCACAGAAATACGTTTGCCACCCCAGCCATCGGGCAGGACTGCCCCGGCTATCGGGCTGGAGCTGAGAAAAGGAGCAGCGAAATGACTGCGCACCGACCCGATTATCGGGGAAGTCTGCCCCGACCATCGGGCACCTCTAAGAATCTACCAAAGGCTCCCGCCGTTGCTTCTGCTGCGTTGTGTCCCCTCTCTGCCGCGCTCGATGCCGCCGACCGTAAACCAGGCTGGAACAATCGTCCTCGTGAGGTGCAAATGTTCGAGTTGGACAGTTGCACACTGTACGTGGTGCCATTTCGTCGATGGGCCTATCGACGGCAGGAGCAGCAAACCGCGGCATGTTGGCGAGCTCAAGACACCCAGGAGGGCTTGGCATGAGTGGTTCTGGGTGGCGTCCGCACATCGAATCCGGCCGATGCTTGTGCGTGAATGCACTATTGAGACATGGTTCGATACGTCCAGGCTTCACGACTTCAGGTAGTTGGTGCTGGACTCAGAATGGTGAGACCGTCGCGGCCGTTGGTTATAACGCAAGGCTGGGTTTAGACAGTGGTGAATTGCGACTGTCATATACCTGGAGGCCCGACGGTGAGCTGTCGGACGTGGTTTGCACAATTCGCCTGTCGTCCTTACCGCTGCAATTCGGCGGGCGTCGCTGGTACATGCATTGTCCATACACTGACCGGCGAGTGCTGAAACTCTACAAATTCGGCAGCATCGAAAAATTCTGCGCTCGCACCGCCATTCGCCCATTGCCTACCTACGCCAGCCAAAGAGTTAGCGGCAGCGACCGCATCAATGCGCAGCGTTGGGCGATCCGACGCAAGATAGGCGACGACCTCAGTGATCTCTTCGGCGAGCCGTATAAGCCCAAGCGGATGCACTGGCGAACGTTCCAACGCTATGCCGACCGTGACGCCGAACTCGCTGAGCGCGAAGGCGGATATTTGCAGCGCTTGCTCGCACGGTGGCAGCGTTACGGATAAATGCTGTTTTAGCCTATTAATTTAGGTTTGAATTAGGCAGCGAGAGTTGTCACCCCCCTATAAGGGCAGCACAGCAACCCCAAGATCCAGCGCGCATGGTGTGCGAATCAGGCCCGTCTAAGGTCCGCAATCGGCCAGGAGCGGACCTTACAGCCTGCTGGCCAGAGCGCGCCGACTTAACGTTCGCCTGCAGTCAACGGCTAAAATTATTCTCTGGCCAACATGCCCATAACACGGCTCTATCAGTCAGATGGGCAGCCGCTCGAAGTACAGGCGAGATAGGTGTTCAGATCTTCGATCCGGCGTCGCGTCATATCGGCCTGACACATCAGTTCAACCATCTGCATGTAGCTCCGCGCATCTTTCCCAGCCTCATAAAGACAGGTCTTATCACGGAAGACGATCCAGGCCCTTTGAGCGTCGCGCAGCGCGGCCTTGGAATCCGGACCGAGTCGCATCATTTGCTGGCGATATAATTCGTTCATCCGTTGATCTAGATGATCATAGATGTTGCCTTCGCATTGGTTCATGGCAAGTTGACTGCCATCGCAATTCTTTTCTGCCGCCGCAGAATCATCAAACGCTTGATCGGTCGATGAGTGCTGATAGGCAAACGCAGACCCAGAGATGAAAAACATTGCAACCAATGGAAGCAATGCGTCGCACTTTCTCAACTTGGACACCAGGCCACCCCTTTATTGCTGTTGTTCCGTTCCTTATCGAAACGGGAAAATGTCTGCTGCGGGTCGGAAGCGGACCTCGCTTCGCATTAGTCATTTTCGGACTTAGAGCGAACCCGCTTCGGCATCAGCAACATTGCTCGGGTCTTACCTCGCAACGCATTTACTACCATTTCCCCAACCAGTGGGCTGGTGATGAGCACGCCAAAACGCTGCCAATGAGGATAAGAAGCCATGGCGATGTAGAGCGCTACCCCTGCGAAAACGCATAGAAGAAATACGCTGGTAAAACCGATTGCCCGAACGATTGGCTTCACGGAATTCTCCTGCAAATCTCACTGTTATGTCTGCTACGGGTCGAAAGCGGACGCGCATCGCTGCGTACCGACCGACTACTTCAGGCACAGTAGCCCCTGCTTGAAATCGATGACTAGCTTATGACTGTGCACGTAGAACGCCCCAATGTCGTATCTAAAGCGCGTGTGATGATCGTTGTAAAGAATGCGGAGCTCCTGATTGGCGGGAGAAGCTTCGCCTATCTGCATCATTTCCTGGGCGTCCGAAGTGATCGTCTGGCCGTCGACGCCTGCCTCCTGCATGGAAACCGTTTGGGTACTGGCGTCTGCGGGTGGAGTACCAAAGATATTACGACTCACGCCCCACGCATCGCCAGTATCCAGGAAAAATGGGAAGGGCTTGTTGGCCACCTTTCCCTGCACGAGAAGCGCGTTATCCAATCCATCGATCCACGACGCCATAGTCATGGGGGTAGCGCACGCTCCTCCAAAACCCCCGGTATTGCTTGTCAACGTAGCATCCGCAATTTGGATGGCGTCAAGATATTGAAGCGCGTTAATGCCAATGAGCGAGAATTTGGGAGAGGTGTCTGAAATGACCACCGGCATATTTTTGATGTGCACCGCTCCGAGATCCATCTCCTTGGCGACACCGAGCTTCGAAGGCGTTCCCTGGTTTATTTTGATCCACTCCTTGTGGATATGGTCGATGCCCGTGGAGTCCGCATCGGCTTGAGTCAAAACGACCCCCGCTGTTCCTGTATCCAACACTGCGTGAATCCGTTTGCCGTTGACCATTACCCACACCATCCAAATGCCGCTCTTGTCATGCCCTCTGAAGGTGGTCCAATCCAGGGGTAGCGTAAAGTTTTCGGCATCCCGCGTGACACTGATCGCAGGAAAGTCGAAATAGGGTTTGAAATCGGCAACCGGTTCGTATTCCCGTATGTGCAGGTCGCTCGTAGATACATGCAGCGCCTGTGCGTATTGGGCATAGGCAGCGCTTCGGTTGGCGTCCATGATCTTCGCCCAACCAGCGATATCGTTCGACAATAATTTATTACCCGCAAGAATCAGTCCGCATTGCGAATTCGCGGATGACTTGCCTAGTTCAGCCAGCGCACCACACGCTGCAACCGTCATCGAGGATTCGTCGAGCTTGTAGAGCGATCGCTGGTAAAGTGCTTTGGCAAGAACATCCGGGCCTCCGGACATAGAGCCCGCCACATAGGCAAGTTTCGTCTGATCACCCGTCCAGGAAGCTTTCATTACGCCCAGCGCGTCTGACAGATTGACCACCTGGGGCGCGCCTTGTGCCTGAAGAAGGCCGGAAGTAATCACGGCGAGTGCAGTGACTGAAAGAACCTTGATGCCTTTCATGCAAATACAATCTCCAGTTTATTTATCGTCTTATCGAGGTGCACTATGTGTTCGCGTGGTCAGGTACTTTGTCCGCTTCGGGTCGGAAGCTGACATTCCGACCCTCCCATCTCAGCTGGAATTTGCGAGAGGTTGGCTGATGTCAGCCCGAAACACTCGGCGGACGTTTACGTCGCCTGCTACAAACCCAAGTGCCAGACTACCAATCCAAAATATGTACATTGCGCTTTGTCCGGTGGCTTCCCTTAGTCCAAGCAGCGCCCCCGCGAACCCGCCGCACATCGAGAGGTTGCAAATTCGCAACCATTGAAATGGGTCGCCCCTCCAACTTGCCCTTGGCCCGCGAGTAAATGATGGTCCAGGCACAGGCGTTAGATTTTTCCAGCGCGACTGCCAAATGGCGAGGAACGGGAATATCAGCCCTCCCACGAAAGAGGCAACCACGAAATACCAATCGATATTGGTATGCGATAGGTCCTTCGTACCAAAGGCGCCCGCACCGGAAAGCAGACTGGCCACAAAAAGAGCGGCGTAGAGCGATTGCCACACACGTTTCACCAGAAATATCCCCATGCTTTTGACGTCGGAACCCATTGTGAAGACGTCGGATGCCATGAAACGAATGTCTGTTACGGGTCGTTGGCGGACCTTCGTCAGGGCTTTTTTAGTCGCTCAAACTCAGCTTGATGGACTATAACCAAGCATAGCCCGACGGCAATAGCCAAGCCGATGAAGAGATAGGCCGGTAGCGCGAACGTGGCCGGAAGGAAGTTGAAAGCGACCAGCCGGGCGCAGGCAAGCAAAGCTAAGGCCACCAAGCAGAAAACAACTTTCCGAATTCTATATGTGCTCGTAACAACCAAATCGGCATCACACGCTGGACAGGCGCATCTGGCTGGGTCTCGACGCCACGATTTTAGCTTCGGGCCTGAGAAGAAACCAAACTTACGACCGCAAGATGGACAGCAATTCTTCATGGCGCTCCTTGCTTCCCTGAAAGATCTGGCATTGCCAATGCTGGGGGTTGAATGTCGGCTACGGGTCGAGAGCTGCCATCCCAAGATTGCCTCTTGGCCATCCGCTACGCAAGGGCAACTCGCGGCCAGAAACAGACATTTCTCAGCCACCGGTTCCGAAGCTCTTCACGGCTGGAAAGGACACAATCAACCAGCAAAGGCCAATGAAAATCACCGCCTTTATCAGGAGCCCACCCCATGGAAAGCGACGCGAACCGTCAGGATTGCTCCAACCACCACGGAAGTCATCATCAGCGGTAACCAGATGGCCAAGGAACGCCCAACATGCAAAGCCAGCTGCTGTGTAGATGTACGGAACACGCCAGACCAAGGAAAGAACAACCGCTGTTACGAACATCACAAATAGAAGGATTGCGGAGTAGCGATATGCGGCCATGCCGTCTGTATCCCTTGGCGATTTCCTAGCTTTGATCAAAGTTCGAACGGATGGCTCAAGTCAAGCACGCGAACGTTTGGATACTGGTATTCCGCCGCCATTATGAGATCTCGCCAATCTAGTTTTGCGAGGTCTATATATGTTCGAACTCGCCCTACATCGCTGGCAGCGGCTTGGACTATGCAACGCAAGATGCGGTCGGTCGCAATCGACGGCGATTCAGCGCGGAATGCAATTAGCTGGCCGGTTACCAAGCTGGATTGATCGCCGAAGTCGCGGCTTACTCGCTCCCGCAAATCATCAGGTAACTCAATTTCAGTAGTCATATACCTTCCTTGACTATTGGACGCGATCACAACGAATGTCAGCTACTGGTCTAGAACGGACCTACCAGACTACTGACCGAAGCGGCTGTGAATGAGCCCCACAACCACCTGTCGGTCTTGCTCAATGCCTGGGGAGCGATATTGCTCTGGCTCGCGGCTCGCCCAACCTTCAACGACCCGGACACCGGCTGGGCAGCCATCCAATCGCAGAGCGAAGATGTGAGCGCCTGTCCAACTACGATGAAAGTGGAGCCAGCCGTCCGCGAAATAGATAAACCATCTGTCATCCATGTCGACGGGCACATGGCCACACCTCATCCGATCGGCTGCGGCATCAGAGAAAATCTCCGGTACATCCAACCGCTCGCGCTTATCGGGTGCTGGCAGCGTCTTCCAGGACGCCCGTGTTGTTTGGCTCATTTCTGAAATTCCATGTTCAACGGAGGCTGCACAGCTTAATGTCAGCTACGGGTCGAAAACAGACATCCTGAGATTGCCGATTGGCCGTCCGCTGCGCAAGGGCCGTTCGCGGCCAACAGCGGACATTTACCGCGCCTTTAAGAACCGCCAAGCGGTGTGATCAGGTGCAGTCCTTCGTCAGCAAGCGAAACGCTTCCTTCTGGAATAGCGTCCACGTTGTTAGACGCAAGTTTGCTTTTTTCTCCCCAGGGAGCCTGCTGAATTGGACCAGGCATGTAGGTGACCCACTCGCCATAACTCCTGGCGGGAGAAGGAACGAGACTATCGAGGTAGAAGTTAATTGGCACGCGAGCGTACTGGTAGTCATCCTTTGAATTCGCTTCTGACGTGGACATATTGAACGTCCACTTCAACACTGCATCCAAAGAAGCTTTGGCCAGAACTTCGCGCCCTTTATTCAATACTCCCTCAGGCGGTATAGCTTGAGGATTTGTATCAAGATTAACCTTCTCGGCGAACCCGTCGATTACCTTGCCCTGTCGATTTACCCGTAACAGCAAGTAAACTGATCCGGATAAATGTTCCCGTATAGCAAAGCCTGGATAAACGGGTAGAGGTGTGCGTTTGATGTAAGCATCGGCAACATCATCTACGCCGTTGCCTTGGTTGAATTGAGCTCCGCTGATGCTAATTGCATAGTCGCCGTTATTTTGCGGCTGAGCGACGACGCGCAAACTCATCTTTGCTTTCGCAGCTACCGGTTGACCGTCAAGCAGGGTCGGTTCAAATCGCCATGCAGGAATACCCTTGTTGATGAGGTCGACGACAGGAACGGGGAGATTTTTGGCATGGTCCAGCGCATAGCTACGAACGCTGCCGTCCGGAGCCACAACAATTGTGCCGGTTACCAGCATGCTTGCCTCAGCTTGCCTAGATCTGGAACTGGCTACTGCGGCAAATGCCACACAAAACAGAGCAAGTGAAAAAACTCCCAACGCTAAACGCCTCATTTCCGTCTCCCAATATGTTGTGTCGCGTCCTATTGATACAACGGTCCGTCACGACAATTGTGACTATCTTGCTTATGCTTCCTTGATGGGATGTTCGGGTCGAAAAGCATCACCATCTTCGGTGTATTTCAATGCCGGCGTCAATGTCGCTGTGGGTCGATTCTGTTGAAAAACTCCGTTTTAACGAATGGACGTCCAAATTTTCGATCACGACGGCCGTGACAATTCGATTCTGTACAACATTGCACATTCAGGCCGACAGAAAGCGATTGTCGCGGCCCGATTTTCTTGCTTCGAACGAGCTCAAATTTTCGAAGCGAGTTTTTCAACACTATCGGTCGAAAGCCGACCTTAGCAGCGTGCCATCCACTCGACCTGCGCGCAACTTCTGCTCGCGGCCAGAAGCAGACAGTCTGAACTCTTTACGGGACAGAAGGCTCATTGCCTCGCAGGCGCTACTGGCGCATCGAGCAAAGGTTGCAACATCTGGAAAGATTCCTTCGCGCTGGCATCCCAGGGCCACACACCCGCCGTTGTTGGGTAGACGAGTTGGAGCACGCGGAAGTCCGGGCCGCCGTACAGCCACAGGTCCCATCCGAAGTACTCGTGGTAATGAGAAACGTCGACCGCTCGAAATTCACAGTCGAATCCCTCAATGAAGCCAGATACGAGGTCGCCTGCCCAAAAATGCTCTCCGCCGCGAATCCGCCGGTTGTACTCGTTGACTATGGAGTGTGCCAAGGCTTGTCTTAGTCCAATCACAACTAGTTCGGGTGCACCCATGGAGCGTTCGATACCTACGGAGTAGCTGAAGGGTGGTAGTTGACCTTCTGCAAGGATATGCATCACTTGGCAGCCATACTGTTCAATGTTGGCCAAACAATTTTCTTCGGCTTCGTCCATGA
>Ga0206868_10275_pt1 | contig 11968 bp, 11 predicted proteins | sample Alteio_BWOrgCont_38_FD_152901 | JGI IMG/M metagenome (GOLD analysis project Ga0206868, IMG submission 152901) | Enriched cells from forest soil in Barre Woods Harvard Forest LTER site, Petersham, Massachusetts, United States -... | ecosystem: Environmental > Terrestrial > Soil > Temperate forest >... | reverse complement strand
GGAGACTTGCGCTACGGGTTTGCGAAGTCATTATTTGTGGGCATGGAGGACTTCAGCACCGTCATCGAGTTTTCCATCGCTGGCTTTCAGGACGACAAAGTGGAGCGGCAGTGGGTCGAAGCTCCCGGTGTTCCGATCGTCCATACGCTAATCGAGCGGCCTGCCGCAACGTTGGAACTGACTGCTTTTGCAACGCGTCACGCGTTGGAAGGGCGCGTCGACAACGTACTACTCTCCATCAAGTCGAAGGATGGAAGCGTCGCGGTCGTTCCGAAGATTCACATCCATACTTGCGAAAAATTGGAGCTCGGAAGCTACAGCACTCCAAGTGCGAATGTGCGTGTCCGCGAGAGCAGCTCGTCACTGCTGGTTGCCGCCCAAGTTGGAAGCGAACTCGGCACCTGCATGTTGTGGGAGGAGCAGGGTTACACGCTCTATCTCCCGCACGGTACTGCGGCTGAAGAGAAAGAGGCGCGGTACTTCGTGCGCGTGCCGCAGGAGAATCAGTCGCCTGAAAAATTGCGGGAACACCTGCAGGATCCAGATTCGCTCCTTGCCGAAACTCGGCAGTTTTGGAGCAAGTGGAAGCCGTTTGGAGTCACGGACTGGAGCTATCCAGGTCGGCACGGCGAATTTCTGACCGCGTGTGCCCGCAATATTCAACAAGCGCGAGAAGTAAAAAATGATCGTCTCGTCTTCCAAGTTGGCCCGACGGTTTATCGCGGCCTGTGGATCGTCGACGGAAACTTTCTTCTCGAGGCCGCACGATATCTGGGTTACGACAAGGAGGCCGATGAAGGCCTGCGCTCCGAGTGGGCGAAGCAGGTCGATACCGGACAAGTGATAGCGGCAGGAGGCGGCGAGCATTGGAAAGACACCGCGATCGCGATGTTCACGTTAGTCCGGCAATGCGAGTTGAAACAGGACTGGACGTTCTTCCGCGAGCTTGAACCGAATGTCGTCCGTGCGGTCGATTTTCTGATCGGCTTGCGTGACCAGGCTCGAGCTGGGAAAAGCACGAACGGTCGCTACGGCTTGCTGGCTCCAGGTTTCGCCGACGGTGGAATCAGCGGTGTCCGCTCAGAATTTACGAATACAGTTTGGACGCTTGCCGGGTTGCGCGCCGTTGCGCAGGCCGCCGACCGACTTAAGATGCCGGCACTCGCGCGTGCCGGTCGATTCTTCGACGAACTCAATGCAGCTTTCCGCCAGATGGCGAAGCAGGAGATGGTGCGGCATCCCGCGGGATACGAATATCTGCCCATGCTTGCGCACGATGACGCGTTGAACACGGATCCCTGGAACCGGCCGCGCCCGCAGAGTGCGCAATGGGCGCTCTCACATGCAATCTATCCCGGCGTCGTTTTCGACAAGACTGACCCCATCGTTCGAGGACATATTGCTCTCCTCCAATCCTGTACGCGAGAAGATGTGCCAATCGAAACCGGATGGCTGTGGCACGACGCGTTGTGAAACTACAACGCGTCGTTCGCAGCGCATGTTTATTTGTGGGCTGGCTTGGGCGACTGGGCGCATCGCACGTTTACCGGTTTTCTCAATCATGCATCGCCGCTGTATTGTTGGCGCGAGGAGCAGCCATTGCAACATGCTCTCGTCGGGCAAGACTGGGGCGATATGCCGCACAACTGGGCGAGCGCCGAGTGCGTTCGCTACTTGCGACATATGCTCGCGCTGGAAGATGGAACCTCTCTTCGACTGCTCAATGGCATTACCGCAGCCGAGTTGAAGGCAGGTGCGCGCTACTCGTTGAAAAACTCTCCGACGCGTTTTGGAAGAATCAATCTCGATCTCGAGCCCGCCGCGCCGAAGCGTTGGCGACTGGTCTTCCACCGCGGTGACGGGCCTCAGCCATCCTCGATCTCATTGCCTCAAGAAATTGGCAGACTCGCTGCGAGTGGCGTGAAAGGCGCCGGCTCGAAAGTGGTCGGACGATTTGTGGAAATCGATCCCTCGGCCACCGAATGGGAGCTCCTTCTCGCTTAGCAAGTAGGCTTGTAGCCCATGCGTGCTGCCGGCGCCAAGCTCATAGTTCGGACTGGTCAAGCCGCTGGGGGCGCAGGGCGCCTTGCGCGAAAGCCGTGGGCAACCGCACCGTGACTCGAAGATCTCCATTGCTGCCTAAGTCATTCATGGAGAATAATTTATGAAAGGAAAGAGGTTCCGTTGGGAGCCAACAAGCAAATATATATGGAGCAAGAAAAATTCAGCGGCTTTCTTCCGGTTCTGATTCCCTGACGAAAACCAGTTAATGGGAAGAGGAGGCGCGCAGCCTCTCTTTTCCGCGACGCGCCCGGAAGGGGAAACCGGGCATTTCATCGTAAGAGAAAGTCTCGACGGAGAAACGAGACTTTCTCTTTTTTCTTTTGCGGTTAGGGTTCGCCGGAAAGGGAGAACGCGGCCCAGAAGTTCGGGTTCTCCGGCAGAGTCACGGTGCCGAGAGCGGTGTGGGCGTGGACCTTCCCATCGCGCAAAGCCTGGATGAGTTCTAGCTGAGCGGTGCGCAGGGCGGCGCTCCGGCTCTTTCCGGCATTGAGCTCACGGTAGAAGCGCGGCAGCAGGATGGAAGTCGGTTGGTCGGCGACGTCCCAGAGGGTGGCGACGAAAGATGCGGTGCCGGCGTAGAAGAAGGCGCGGCTGAAGCCGTCGATGCCATCGCCGGTGATGCGGCCGAGGCCGGTGCGGCAGGCGCTCAGGACGACGAGATTGGTATGCAGCTTGAGCCGATAGATGTCGGCGGTGGTGAGGCGAACGGGATCGCGGGTATCGGGCAGCGGATAAAACAGGAGCAGGCTGCGGCGCGGATCGGCGTCGTCGAGTACGGCGTGGGTGGCGAAGTGCACGACCGTGGCGGACTGCAAAGCGTCGGTGACCGCGGTCTCCTGCGCTTTAGGGCCAGAGAGAGAAGTAACGGCGTCGGCGGGCAGGAGGCGAGCGATGGAGCGGACCTCGGTAAGCGTGGCTGGAATAGCGGGCAGAGTCAGGCCGTTTTCGAGAGCGAATCCGGTGGGATTGGCGACCAGGGGATAGTGTGGCGCAAGGGCCGCGGCGCGCTGCTCGTTTTCTTGCGTATAGCGCAGGAGGGCGGACGCGGGAACGCTGTGCAGCGCGTAACGCTCGACCAGATACTCTCCGCCTTTGCTGGTCAGGGCCGCAAACGATAGTTGAAAGAGCTCATGGTGCGGAATGATGGTGAGCAGGCCGCCACGTTTCTGCGGCAGGTAGCGTTCAATCGGCGCGATCAGCAAGTCATACAAAGTCCGCCAGGCTTCGGGCTTTGCGGAATCGACGCTAACGGATGCGCCACCGCGCGTCGTGATTTCGGACTTGCGAGCTTGGGTGAGTTCGGTGGCCGGAGTTTTCGACTTTGATTCGGCGGCGTCGGTTTCGCTCACTAGCTTGGCCAGCCGTGTACGCGTTATCGGGACGCGCGCTTCGTGGATCGTGCCGTCGGCGGCGACGACCCAAGTGTAGAGAGCGTCGTCGGTGATCCAGTAGGCGAGGATGGTGGAGTGATAGTGAGCAGCGGCATCGGACATCTGTGCCGCGGTGAACGGTTCGGCGGACACGTAGCTGGCGAAGCTCGGAGCGTCGATGGAGAGATGCTTCAGTCCAGCGGCGGTGGGCGATTCCTGGGTGCCCATCAGGTCGAGGAAGGCGCGGGCGCGGGCGATTTCTGCGGTCTCGAGGGCCTCGCGTTTCTTGCCCATGGCGGTGAGCGACTCGATGCTGACATCGTAGAGGCTCTGGATACGCTCGTTGTAGCCCTGCTTTCGAGCGTCGTCGGGGACGAGATGGGAGCGAATTTCTTCGCGGATGGCGAGAGCCTCGTGGATGTCGGCTAGCGCACTCTCGTAGTGCTTCTGGGCGGTGGCGATCTTGGCGCGATCTTCGAGAGCGTCGGCTAGCGATTCGTGATCGCCCCCATTGCTACCGAGGCGCACGCCTTCACTAGCCGCGTCATAAGCCTCGGTCAACCGACCGAGCTGGAAAAGGGCTTCCGAGAGCTGACCATATCGGATGCTCATCTGGTAGTTGTTGGAGCCCTTGGCGATGACCATCTTGAGCTGCCGAGCAGCGTCGGCCCAACGCTTCAACTTTAGATACTCGCCACCGATATTGCCTTCGAGTAGAGGAACGAACTGCTTTACGCCGGCGGCATTGGCTTGCGCCAGCGCGCGCTGATACAGCGCGAGAGATTCGTGGAGCTGCCCGAGGGCGTCGTAGGCGACGGCCATGGCATTCATGGTCTGGATGCTGTACTCGTCATCGCCGTCGGCGAGCTGGAGTTTCAGCGCGCGGTCGTAGTACTTCAACGCGACCTGGGGCTGGCCTTGCATGCGCTCGAGACGACCCATGCTGACGAGCAACCCGGCGAGCGTTTCATTATCACAATTGCAGTCTTCAAGGACCTGGCGGGCTTGCTCGTAGCGATCATGCGCTTCCGAGAAGTGACCCACGGCGAACTCGCGGTCTCCCCAGAGCTGGAGGATGGAGGATTCGGTGCCTGCGGACGGGATGGCATGAGCTTCGTCACGCAATGCTTGCAGCTCTTTCGTTGGCGCATCGGACTGGCCCATGAGGATCGCGGAAAGCCTGGAACTAATGGCGTGTTCGCGGTCGCCGGAGGCAGTGAATTCCTCGGCGGATTGCATTGCCATCGAAGCGCCTTGGACGGCTTTATTGGCCCGCTGAAGGGTGCGGCCCAGAATGTAGTGCGCTTGGCCGAGGGCGTGCGTGGCATTGATCGACGAGAACAGCTCGATAGATTTCTGAAGGTGCTGCTGGATATCGGCGGTTTGCGCGCGGTCCAGCGCGGCGGCTTCCCCGTACTCTGCCAAGGCTTGGCCGCATACGTCATTGCGGGACTGGGCCAGCGTTAGCGCCTGAGCGAAGAAATCCTTTCCCTTAGAGGGATCTGCATAGCCTTTGTCCAGTAGTGCGGAGACCTCGGCGTCATTGGGATCGACGAAGGTGAGGTGAGGCTTAGGCCGCGGAACATGCGTGAGGTCGCAGGTCGGGGCCGGAGATTGGCCCAGAGCCGAAGCGCCGATGAGCAGCGCAAGCCAGCAGACACGTATATAACCCAGGGGCATGAACAGTGCGTCCCAGGGGAACGTGGGACGCTATTTGAGGGATGATTCTACCGCGCAAGCGCGCTGGCTGTAAGTGCTTTTCCCTTCACAAAGTTCATGCAAGAGCGGGAGTGCCTTATCGGGCTGCTTGAGACGGAGCTCAGCGACCGCCAGATACCAATTCGTGTCCGCGAGACGGCCGTCGTCGTTTAATGTCTTGGCGGTCAGGAGTTCAGTGGCCGCATCTTCATTCTGGTCAAGGAACAATTCGCTGACGCCGAGATAGAGCCGGAGAGTGCCGTCCTGCGAATACTTCGTAGCCAGCGTTTTGAGCTGCTGGGCGGCGGCTGCGTAGTCGTCTTTTTGATACCGCGAGAGCGCTTTGACCAGTTCCTTCGGCGACGGTTGGGAAGCATCGCCGGGTCCACGTGTCGCAAGCAGCGTGTTCGGGTCAACGTGGATCGGAAGCTTCTCGATCTGGATTTCCGGAATAGGCTTGGCTTGCGCGATTTGGGGCGCAGCCGGAGTATCGGACTTCTGTCGCAGCAATACTACAGCTAGAACGGCGCAGGCGGCCATCGCGAGCGTCGGAATCCACCAGCGTTTGCGGATCCATGTTGGTTCGGGCTTTGTGGGCTCAAATGCGCCCGGTGCACTGCGGGTGATGCGTTCGCGAATGTTTAGCGATTCAGCTGCAGTTGGTGTGCCGAATTCAATGGACTCCATGTCGGCAAAGAGGGTGCGACAGACTTCGCACTGCGCCAGGTGCTCGGTGACTACACGTGCTTGTTCATTAGGCAGAATGCCTTCGCGAGCGGAATAGAGTAGCCCGACCTCGGGGCAGCTTGGCAGCTCGACGCGCGTTAGAAAGTCCTGTTCCTGTGGATCGAAATCATTCTTCGGTGGTCGCATGGGCTGCCTCCTTTCCCCCGGTTAACGCATTCCGTAATAGATGAAGCGCGTACTGCAAATGGCCCTTGACCTGGGTTTCGCTAAGACCCAGTTTTGCGGCAATTTCCGAACGCGTGAGCCCGTGCACGTACCGCAGCGTGACACATACACGGTGCAGCGGCGTGAGGCTGCTGCACTTGCGGAACAAATCATTGAGGCTGAGCTGTGGCTCGCGATGGGGAGCCACCGGGTCCATACCTTCCAGCGAACTCTGTTCGTGCGGCATGCGTCGCCAGTAATCGGCAGCCCGGCGCTTGGCGACAGTAAACAGCCATGCGGGAAGCTGGGTGGTGTCGATCCGCTCGAAGTTCTGGTACAAGGCCAGGAATGCTTCGCTCGTGATCTCCTCGGCGATGTCGCGCCGCCCCACGCACCGCAACGTCAAACGAAAGACCGCCGCGAAGTGCTTCTTATAGACCTGCTCGAAGTCCTCACCCATTGATTCGCGCCAGACCGTGACCCGGAATAAAGTCCTCTGGAAATGATTGCGAGTTGCCCCTGGTTTGGAGAGTGCCCCGCGTCACTCAAACAGGTTACTCACAGAACGGCCAATTGTAGCGTGGATTTCTCGCAGTGGGTATCAAGCTGTTGCTAAGGGGTGGTTTGCGGCCGATGCTGGCACAGCGGGTGGATTAGGTGAGGAAATGGTCGGGGCGACTGGATTCGAACCAGCGACCCCCTGCGCCCAAGGCAGGTGCGCTACCAGGCTGCGCTACGCCCCGACTTCGTTCATTATAACTGTTGCGCTGCGCTTCGCGATGGAGCGGCGGATCGTTGCCGAGATTGCGAACCGTGGTGTGCGTCCTTTCACCAGTGGCAGCGTCTATAATCATCAACGGTATGGAATCGCTCCAGTACGCGCTGGTGGCCTATGTTCGCAGCCCGATCGGAACCTTCGTCGAGGAGCTTCGGCGGGAGATCCATCCAGAACATGGGCACCTGGCGGCGCATGTAACCGTTTTACCGCCGCGACCCTTGCACGGCACCGAGTCCGAGGCACTTGCGGAGGTCGCAAAGTTCGCGGGTCTGCAGCCAGCTTTCCATATCGGCATGGGGGAAGTTGAGTCGTTCGTGCCCAGCACGCCAACGATTTTCATACGCGTGGCACGCGCGGCTTACCGGATGCGTGAGTTGCATGACGCGATGAACGCGGGAGCGCTGCAATACCAGGAGCCTTGGCCGTACATGCCGCACCTCACCGTCGCGAAGCTTGATTGCGCTCCCGATGTGGAGCAATTAATCGACACGGCGCGCCAGCGGTGGAACAGCTACCACGGATCGCGCGACGTACTTATCGACAACCTCGCCTTTGTGCGCGGCTCTGGACATACCTGGTTCGACATCGCGCAGTTTTCCCTCGATGGCCGCGTCGCCGTGCCGCGGTAGTGCATGTACCAGTTCTGTATTGCGAATGAACTGTTGAAAAGCCTACAAAGATAACTAAGTCCCGGCGCCACCGGAGTTCTCCCCCTGCAAGTAAGGGAGTGGTACATCTATGAACCTCGGAGTTTACGGCTCGGGATATCTTGGGACGGTCGTGTCCGCATGTCTTGCCGACCTCGGCATGCCGGTCACCTGCTACGACGCGGACACCTCGCTCGTGATTGAGAACTCGCAAGGCACGCTACGCTTCCACGAAAAAAACCTCAAAGAAATCATCCGCCGCAATGTGCGCGCCGACCGGTTGATGTACACAACCGAGATGGAATCCATCGCGCGACGGGCGGGCGCGATCGTGATTGCGCAAGACGACGCAACCGACATTGACACCATCGTGCTCGAACTGGCGGCGGTCGCGGCACACCATGCGGTTTTCATCATCATGACGCCGACGCCGGTAGGCACGGCGCGCAAGATTGAGCAGGAGATGCGCTCGCGGGGTTACAAGCAACACGTGGTGACCCAGCCGATGTTCCTGACGGATGGGTGCGCGGTGGAAGATTTCAATTGGCCGGACCGGCTGGTACTGGGCACGGACTCGCATGAAGCTGTGGACGTCGTGAAGCAGATTTTTCGGCCGATCGTGATGCGCGGCGTGCCGTTGATTGTGACCTCGCACGAAACGGCGGAACTGGTGCGGCAGGCGTCGACGGCATTCGTGGCGACCAAGCTATCGTTCATCAACGAATTGGCAAGTCTTTGCGATCACGTTCATGCTGACGCGACGGATCTGGCATTAGCGATGGGGCTCGACAAGAAAATCGGACCGCGCTGTTTGCAGCCGGGAGCACGCATCGGCGGTGCGTTCGTCGAACATGAGATGGACGCGCTGGCATTGCTGGCGGAACAGTACAAGGTTTCGCTCAAAGTTCTCTCAGCCGCGCGTGAGGTGAACCACGATTTCTCCGATCGCATCATGGAGAAGTTGACTTCGGTGATGCCGAGCGTAGTGGGACGCGAGGTCGGGATTCTTGGGCTGGCGTTCAAGCCGAATACGAATTGCATCGCCGGTTCGGTTTCGCTGTCGCTGGCGCGAGGATTGATCTCAAAGGGCGCACGCGTGCGCGCTTACGATCCGGTGGCAATCCCGGAAGCGCAGCGCGAGTTGAATGATGTGGTGCACTTCTGCCAGACGGCTTATGAAGCGGCTGAGGGTAGTGACGCGCTCGTGGTTGGCACGAGCTGGCCGGAATTTCGCGCGCTCGATTGGCAACGCGTGAAACGGCTGCTGAAGAATCCGGTGGTGTTCGACACCAAGAACATGCTGGACGCGCCGCGGCTGCGGAATCTGGGGTTCCGCTATGTGGGTATTGGACGCTCGTAGAGTTTTCCCTCGGTACGTTTCGGTTTTGTGAATCCATACTTTCCTCTGCTTGGCCCGAACAGACATCGTTCGGGCCTTTTATAATCTGGAGCGGAGGATTTCAATGCAGAGAACAGCAAGTGCACATTGGTCCGGCGGCCTGAAAGATGGCAAGGGCACCGTTTCGACCGCGAGCGGAGTATTGAAAGATACGCAGTATTCGTTTGCCACACGATTTGAGAATGGCGCTGGAACAAATCCCGAGGAGTTGATCGCGGCGGCGCACGCCGGATGCTTCTCAATGGCGCTTTCCGCAGAGTTGGGAAAGGGCGGGTTCACGCCTAGTGCGATCGATACCAAGGCTACGCTGACTATGGAGAAGACCGATGCTGGTTTCACAATCACTGCGGTCCATCTTGACGTGAATGCGTCGATTCCGAACATCGATGCCGCGAAGTTTGAGGAGATCGCGAACGGCGCCAAGAAGGGCTGCCCGGTTTCACGCGTTCTGAACGCCAACATCACGATGACTGCCCACCTCGCCTAAAGGTGGGCCGTGCCGGCGCCTGGGATTTTGAGAAATCGCAGGCGCCGAGCCAACAACTTCGAGCTCTGGAACATCCCAATTGTGAGTACGATCCGCGCAGGGATCGGTGTCTCTCGGTTACGCACTGGAGCGCGAAGGTTGCAGATCACCATCTTCGGGTTGACGATCTCGTCGTCGTGGGGCAATGGACACGCTACGCCCTATCGCGCACTGATCCGCGGGCTGCATCGGATGGGCCACAAGGTCCGCTTCTACGAGAAAGATGTTCCGTACTATGCCCGGCACCGGGATTTCCGCGAGATTCCCTACTGCGATCTTGTGCTGTATCCAGATTGGGCGACGATCTATCGCGACGCGCTGGCATTCGCTGCCCGTTCCGACGTGGTGATTACGGCGAGCTATTGTCCGGAGGGTGCGCGGATATCGGAAGAAGTGCTGGGGTTGGGCCGTCCGCTGAAAGTCTTCTACGACCTCGACACTCCGGTGACATTCGCGAAGTTCGCCAGCGAAGGCGAGACGGAGTATTTGTACCCGCAGCAGATTTCAGCGTTCGATCTGGTGCTGTCGTTCACCGGCGGTACAGCATTGCGCAAGCTTGAACGTGATTACCATGCCCAGGTGGCGCGTCCACTTTACGGATGCGTGGATCCTGATGAGTATCATCGCGTCGCGGCTGTGCCGGAGCTGATGTGCGATCTGAGTTACATGGGAACCTACGCCGCAGATCGCCAGGCAAAGCTCAACGCACTCTTTCTGGAAACCGCTCGGCGCTCGCAAGACATGCAATTCCTGCTTGCTGGAACGCTTTATCCTTACGACTGGCAGTGGCCGAAAAACGTTCAGCATCTTGACCATGTTTCGCCGTTGCGGCATGCGGCCTTGTACTCCTCCTCGCGGGCTACGCTGAACATCACGCGCAAAGATATGGCTGAGTCGGGTTATTGCCCGTCGGGAAGGTTCTTTGAGGCGGCGGCCTGCGGGTGTCCCATCCTGACGGATGCGTGGGAGGGTCTCGACACGTTCTTCAGTGAGGAGGAAGTGATCTGCGTTGATTCGGCCGATGTGGTTGTGCGGACCTTGCGATCGGACCGTGGAGAGTTGCAGAAGCTTGCAGAACGAGCCCGCCAGCGCACACTTGACGAACACACGGGCGATGATCGGGCCCACCAGCTACTCGGTTATTTCGACGAGGCAATGTCTCAACACAGGCGGGCACAATCGGAGGTCGCATGATTGGCATCATTCCGGCTGCGGGCGCAGGACAGCGCATCCAGCCGCTGGGTTGCTCGAAAGAGCTGCTCCCGGTGGGTTCGCGCATGGTTGATCGCGTGGAGCGGCCGAAGGCGGTCGCGGAGTACCTTGTCGAGCGCATGATCGCCGCCGGGGCGGAGCAGATCTGCATGATCATCTCGGCGGAAAAAAGCGATATTGTGCGTTACTTCGCGGAGAGAAACTACGCGGCGGAGATCTTCTACGTGGTGCAGCAGAAGCCTGTCGGGCTCTGCGACGCGCTCTTCCGTGCCGAACCGTTCGCGCGGCATCATCGCGATGTGCTGATCGGGCTGCCGGATACGATCTGGTTTCCGGAAAACGCTTATCGACCCGCCGTCGAAGACAAGAAGGCTGATGTGAACCTCGTGCTATTTCCGGTGGATGATCCGAGCGTGTTCGATGCCGTGGTTTGCGATGCGCAGGGATATGTCGAGAAAGTGGAAGTGAAGCAGCACGACGCGCATAGCCACTGGGTGTGGGGGGCCGTCACCTGCACCGGGGACGCGTTTCGAGCCTTGGAGTTGCTATGGGAATCGCGGCACCGCGAAGACGAATACCTTGGGCACCTGCTCAACGCCTACATTGCGGCGGGCGACGTCGTGCGGGGCACGTATTCCGGCGAGCGCTATATGGACGTGGGAACCATCGATGGCTACCATCGCGCCCTCGATTACTTGCGATCCACGCGCGAGACGCGGATCGACAGCGCAGCCTGACAACGGCAACCGGATTTCCAGCAGGGTTTAGCTATGGGCGCGCAGTATGTCGCGGAGCTCGCGGTTGATCCGAGCAGCGTCGCGGGCGGCTTTGTCGATGAGCTCGACCCAGCGCTTATTGGTGTCGTCGAGCGATGCCTGGGCGAGTAGGTACGAGGCCTGCATTACGGTCTCAATGGAGTTGCTCAAATCGTGGGCCAGGGTGCGCATCTGCGCGATGGTTTCCCCCTGAATCGCTTTCGAATCGTTCATAGTGGATTGCGTGGGCTTCGAAGACATTGCCTCTCCCATTTAGTGTAATACTTCCCAGCCATAATCGCGGGTGGCGCACGAATTTGCGAAGGTCAACATGATTGGACGGCGGTTCGGAAGAATTCGTTGTTCGGAGCACCGGAATTGTTACCTATCCCGCAAAGGTGCCAACTGATTCAGGCCGCAGGGTTTGACACCCCTGCCTGAGCCTGTAAAATAGAGGAGTACGTCGCCTCCGACCTGCGTTGCCTTTGAGTTCCCCGGTCAATTGATTGTGCGAATCCTGGGTTGAACTTGTGCCGCATGGTGATTCGATGTGCCGAAGTGGCGGAATTGGCAGACGCGCATGGTTCAGGTCCATGTACCGGCAACGGTGTGGGGGTTCGAGTCCCTT
>Ga0206868_10274_pt1 | contig 11981 bp, 10 predicted proteins | sample Alteio_BWOrgCont_38_FD_152901 | JGI IMG/M metagenome (GOLD analysis project Ga0206868, IMG submission 152901) | Enriched cells from forest soil in Barre Woods Harvard Forest LTER site, Petersham, Massachusetts, United States -... | ecosystem: Environmental > Terrestrial > Soil > Temperate forest >... | reverse complement strand
TGACGAGGGCGGAGTCGTAGTTTTGCTCAGAGATGCTGAAGGAGGGCTTGCCGGAGGGGTCGCGCAGGACGACTGAGTCTGGCTCGAGCTGGCTGGTGACCTGGGTGGTGGTGACTTCGTTGGAGCCGGGATGGAGGTCGAGATCGACGGTGGCGCGGGCTACGGCGAAGTTCTGGTTGTAGATGGTGAGGGCGGTGGGAGGAGGTTGCTGGGCGGCTGCTGTGGCGGCGAGAGTTAGAACGAATATGGAGTAGCGAAGACGCATGCATTTCCTCTTCCTGAGAACCGATCAGTCTAGCAATAGGACTGTGAGGACGCGAGTTTAGGGAGCGGCGGACGCAGGCGCGGAAAAGTGAGTAGGCTATACGAGGCATGTGATTTTGAAGGTAATAGGAGGCTGTTATGAGCAGCATTATTGGGCCATCGTCAATTGTTCCACCATTTACCGATCCGGAGCAGGCGGCGCGCAAGGTGCAACTGGCGGAGGATTTATGGAACACGCGCGATCCTGAACGCGTGGCGGCTGCCTATACAGAGGATTGCGTTTGGCGGAACCGGGTGGAGTTCTTTGAGGGGCGCGCGGCGATTGTTGCTTTTCTGAAGCGCAAGTGGGCGCGGGAGCTGGACTACAAGCTGAAGAAGGAGTTATGGGGATTTCGCGAGAATCGGATGGCGGTGAAGTTTGAGTATGAGTGGCATGACGACAGCGGGCAGTGGTTTCGCAGTTATGGGAACGAGCTTTGGGAGTTTGCGGAGAGCGGGCTGATGCAAAGGCGGGAGGCGAGCATCAACGATCTTCCGATTGCTGTGAGCGAGCGGAGAATTTAGTTTCGGCTGCTTCAGTTTCCGGCTGCGGGGGTATCTGTGAGCGCGGCGGTTTCAGGTGCGGGGGTGTGAATTGTCTTGCGGTGCGCTGCTGATGGTTTGGGGCGTCTGCCAGCAAGGAGCGGCTGGGCGCTAGGGCCAGCGGTGATAGCGGGCTTGATGCTGGTTTGCATTTCTGGAGGGGAGACGCGGGGGAGCGCGAAGGGCGCTACGCAGAGTAAAGCAGCGGTTCCGAGTGCAGAAGCCCAGATGGTCATGCGGGGAATTGTGATGGATGATGCGTTCATGGCTCACCTCTTGCTTGGATGTGCGGAAAGCGCATCGCGGGCGGAAGTGAGCGGTATTGATCAGGTTGTCGGGATGAGTTGCCACTCTCCCAGGTCTCAATATCAGGTGCGGAGGTAGGCGTCGTCGCCGGTGATCCAGTCTTCGCGGGGCGGGGAGAAGATGTCGAGGTTGACGGTGTCTTCGAGGGCGAAGACTTCGTGGGGGATGTTGGGCGGGATAACTAGCACTTCGTCGGGATTGAGGATGGTTTCGGTGGGGGTGTCTGAGCCGGGGTGATGCAGGAGGAATTTGAGCTGGCCGGTGAGGAGGCAGGCTACCTGTTCGTTGTGATGATGGTGCAGGGGGACGTGGGCTCCTTTGCTTAGGGTGATGCGGGCAACCATGACGTTGCTGCCGGTAACGAACTGACGACCGAGGAGTGGGTTCATGGGCTCGATGGGGAGGTCGGACCAGCGGGTGTGGGTGTTGTTTGATTCTGACATTGGCTTTCCTTAAATCGAGAAGATAAAAGTGGGTCCTTCGCTGCGCTCAGGATGACAAATCTTTCTCCTGGAAGACAGATCTTTCTTCCGGGAGGCAAATCTTTCTGGGACCGTTGTGGCTACCAGGCGTCTGAGGGGGTTGGTTGGGTGCCGGTATAGGCGGAGCAGCAGGCTTTGGCTACGGGGACGAACTCCATGAATTCTATGCGGGTGCCATCGGGGTCGGTTAGGTCGAGCTGCATCTTGCCATCGACGCCGAGGACTTGCGGGTTCTTGCCTGTTGGGGCTTTCCAGCCACGGGATTCCAACTTCTTTTGTAACTCGGCTACGCTGGTTACGCCAGGGGCGAGGTGATTGGCGCTGCCTAACTGGGCGAGGGTTGGATGCTGGGGGAGATAGAGCATGTATTCGATCCAGTCAGTGCCGTTGGGGACCTGCATCATGACCCAGTCGATGCGGGTGTCGGGGTTGCCGCCTTGCCAATAGAGGTGGAAGCCGAGGAGGTCTTTGTAGAAGTGGTCGAGGGCGGCGCGGTTGTGGACTTCATAGCCGGCGTGCATGATGTGGGTGCTTAGGCGCTGGGATGCATTTTGCGGTTGGGCTGGGGGATGGCTGCCGGGTTGGGTGAACTGGACTTTGTTGTTCTCGGGATCGCGGACCTCAAAGGTGTGGTCACCGTTGCTTTCTATGGTGACTGCGTTGGGAACGGAGACACCCTTTGCGGCAAGATATTTGCGCAGGGCTTCGGCGTCGGTGGTGGCGAAGGCTACGCTGTCGAGGCGGTCGGCCAGGCCCAGTTTCGGGGGAGTTACTAACTCGACGTATTGCGCGTGGTTGGTGTAGAAACGGGTACCAGAGTTTGCGCCGGTGGCGGGGATTTGGTCCCAGCCGAGTAAGTCTTTATAGAACTTTTCAGATTGGGGGATGCTATCAGCGAAGAGGGTTAGATGGGAGATGCCAGTGATAGCGGGGCGGGGAGTCTGGGCCAGCGCTGGGAGCGCCAGAGCGAGGCTGAGTAGGAGGACTTTGAGCATTGGCTTGTGACTCCTAATTTTTGAGGGGCAGATGCGTTTAGGCGAGGGCGCGGGGGACGGCTTCTTCCCAGCGGCCTTGGGATTTGAGGATGAGCTCGACGACTTCGCGGGCGGCTCCGCGGCCGCCGAGGCGCTGGGTGGTGTAGTGGCAGACGGCTTTGAGTTCGGGTGCGCCGTCGGCGACACAGATGGCGAGGCCGGAACGCTGGGCGAGTGGCATGTCGGGGAGATCGTCGCCGAGATAGGCTACTTCGTCGGCGGTGACGCCGGCTTTGGCGAGGCATTCATCGTAGGCCTGCATCTTGCTGGCCTGACCGAGGTAGACGAATGAAACTTTGAGCTCTTTGGCGCGCTGGGCGACGGCGGGGGAGCGGCGGCCGGTGATGAAGCCGGTTTGGATGCCCATGGTGTGGGCCAGTGAGAGTCCCTGGCCGTCCTGGGCGTTGAAGACTTTCATTTCCGTTACGGTGGTGGGGGTGTTGCCCTCGGCGCTGGTGGGGCCGATGAGACAAACGCCGCCGTCGGTGAGGGTGCCGTCTACATCCATGAGGAAGAGTTTGATTTTTTGGGCGCGGATCTGGACTTCTTCGGAGACGTTGGGTAGGGCGGGGTTGGGCATGGGTCGATGATAATGCCCAGTGCTGCGCGAGTGTAAAGCCAGAAGATTAGATCTGCGAAAGCATCGTCGGACCAGAGAGCCGGCTGCTTTTTATTTTGCTTCAGCCAATCCTCTGCGCACGAAATCGTCGTTGGCTTTTCGCCGGTCCACGAGGCGAAGAAAGCGGCCTGCCATGTCAACTACAGCTACATAATCTTCATCATGTCTTAGCAGCGTGCGAGCCGCGGTTGTTCCATCTTGCGAGGGGTCTCTTTTGACAGGAATCGTGTTCAAGTTTCGACCCATTAACTGGATCAGAGACGCGTCGGACACCCATTCGGCATGTTCTTTGAAGGTCTTGAAATCGACCCACTCGGCGGGGTTGGGAATTGGCGTAGGGGCTGTTTTTACTGTCGCAAGAAAATTGCCAAGAACGGAACTGGCATGCTCGGGGGAGATCTTCCCCAACATAGACACGCGACTCTGCTGGCCAATCAGATAGCTATTCACGGTGGCGACGGCGGATATGTAAGCTTCTTCAAACCAGGGATATTTTTTGGCGAGCACCAGGCTAATCGCAGCGGGAGCACACTCTCCCAGGAACGTGGCGGAAGGGCCATTCAGGAATACGATGCGCTGAATCGGTCGCACTTTTGAAATGAGCGTGGTTAGAATGAAGAGTCTCGACGTCAGCCATTCCTGTCCGTCTTTCAAATCGACGGTTACGTAGTCCGCGTGCGCTGTATCTGCAATGGTCTTGAAGAGGCTTCCGGATGAGTCTGAAGCGGTTGAAGGATATTCCTCTTTCAAATCGTCAAGGCTTGGTCCGGACCACTTCTGCGCGTCGGGCAAGGTAGCCAGTTCAATCGAAACGTTGAAGGCTCCGATCTTGGACGCTCGCGAACCAATCCCCGCCAGAAAAGCTCCAAGAGCGGCGCGAAACATGACAAATCCGACGATCGCGACCGCCGGCCAAACCAATGCTTTGATCACATCGAGTTGCAGATTCCAGGTAATGACTTGTCCATTGGATGCAACGGGCGCCGATTCGAGGGTATGAGCGGCGAGAAGCAGAACGATCACGCCCACTCCCAGCCAGCAATCGCGTGCGTAGCGCTGACCGACTTCAAGCCCGGCCTCGCTCTTCCAAAACCACCACTCGGCCAAGAGCCAAATCGCGGGGCCGAGCGCCCATAAGATGACAAGCCCCATCGCGTTTATATGCCGCCCTGCCGGAGAGAGGGCTGGAAAACAAAATTCCATCGAAGAGATGGCCCACAGAAAGGAAAGAAGGGCGGCGCACGCGACGATCCAGCAAGCGATCTTATGTTTCGAGCTCATAGATCCCCCGTTGAGTTTTCAAAAGATCTAGCCTTGGGAAATCAAGCCTGGGGAAAGCGATTGCCAAGAGAGACCCGAAGTCTAGCAACTCGGGCGCAGGTATTCAACGACAATGCGAAGTTTCGGGGTTGTTTTGCTCCATCGTCCTGTATGGAGTAGGAAGCGCCGATTGTCTTGGTCGGGAGTGACTCACGAATTGGTTTCAATCAACAGCGAGAAGCTACTCAAGCGCGGAGTCATTCCTTGCAGCATACGCGCGACGGTGAGTGAGTCAGTATTCGATGCCGCGCTGGGCCAGGATGCCTTTTTGGTAGGCGTGCTTTACTTCGCGCATTTCGGTGACGGTGTCGGCGATTTCTATGAGGCTGGGGTGGGCGTTGCGGCCGGTGAGGATTACGTGGAGCATTTCGGGGCGTTCGAGGATGGTCTTGACTACTTCGGCGGGGTCTAACATGCCGTAGCCTATGGCGTAGTTGATCTCGTCGAGGATAACTAAGTCCCAGTCGCCGGAGAGGATGGCTGCTTTCGATTCCTCCCATGCGGCTTGAACCATGGCTAGGTCCTCGGGGTCGGTTTCGGCGTTGCCTACTTTTACGAAGCCTCGGCCTAACTGTTTGAGAACGAAGTTATCGCCGTGGGCTTGGACGGCGTCGAGTTCGCCATAGTGCCAGGAACCTTTGAGGAACTGGAGCATGAGGACTTTCATGCCGACGCCGACGGCGCGCAATCCGGTGCCAAGGGCGGCGGTGGTTTTGCCTTTGCCGGGGCCGGTGTTGATGAGGATGAGGCCTCTTCTGGATTGGGGCTGCGGGTCGGCTTCGGTCATGGCGGTCCTCGTGCGGGATTCTCACTCCCACCCTTATCGCGATGGGGCTGCGATAAAGATGGGGCACCCTCGCATGCGCGAGTTATGTAGTTAGCTAGTGGCCGCTGTGGTAGGGGTGGCCTGCCAGGATTGTACAGGCGCGGTAGAGCTGTTCGGCTAGAACCAGGCGGGCTAGTTCATGGGGTAGGGTAATGGGACCGAAGGAGAGCAGGAGGCCGGGCTGGAGACTGGGCTGGCCGGATACGGTTTCGCGGGCTGGCTGGCTCCAACCGTCGGGAGGACCGATGGCGAAGACCAGGTGCTGTGCGCCCTGGTCGCGGCGGGCGCCGAGCAAGGCAGCAAGTTCTGTGGAGGAGAGCTGGCGGCCGCGACTGTCGAGAAGGATGGGGAGAATGGGGGTGCGGGAACGGGATTTCTGGAGCCAAGCAAGGAAGGAGGCTTCGGTGGGAAAGGCTTCAGTCTGGACGGGGTAGTAGGGGGCGATGCGGTCGAGGTAGAGGCGCGTGAGGGTATCGTAGGCGGCTTTGTCGCCGGATTTGGGGGCTTTGGGGCCGATGTGGGCGAGAGTGAGGAGCATGGAAGATTAGTTTACGGGTGAACAGGACAATGAAGAGAAGTGGGGAAGAGGAGTGGGGTAGAGGTAAGCTTGGAACGATTTTCAACAATTTTAACTATGAAAAATGAAATTCTCTCGACATTTCTGGACGCCCAAAGTCAATTTCTATGGTTTTTCATAGCCGAACGCACATCCAGGGCGACACTGAATAAGTGTAACTATTTGTTTACACGTAGCTTAACTCGATATTCGTATAGCAGCAACAATTGGTCATGCAATTGCAACATTAGGATTACAAGCTCTCTGAGCCTGCATTTTCTTTTGATCTATGTCTTCTTGTAGTTCGAGCTATCGGGAAGCTATCGAGATATGCGTATCATGCGCGAACTTCCCTAAATTCCAAAATGCCAACCTGCCCTAGGAGAACACAAATGGTTTCCTGCCGTGCCAATCGACTGGTATCTACATTGAAGACGGTGTCATGTCTGCTCGCGATTCTGCTGCTGGCGGGTGCGCCCCTAGTTGCTCAACAGAGCACGACTACTACTGGCGGACTGAATGGAGTAGTTGTCGACTCGACTGGGGCGGTAGTGGCGGGTGCGACCGTTACGCTGAGCGGGCCGCAGGGTAAGCGTGTGATTACGACGGACGGATCGGGGCATTACAGCGAGTCCGGACTTGTCCCAGGATTTTACGATGTGACGGTTGAGAAGACGGGCTTCAAGAAGGTCAAGTCGGTTCACGATGAAGTGGTGGTCAACCTCTCTTCGCTGTTGAATATCACACTCCCTGTGGGCAACGCGGAGGAGACGGTGGAAGTGACGGCGACGGCGGTGGGCATCGATACGATATCCACGGCGATCGACTCAAACCTTACGGACACCTTTTACAACAGCGTTCCGATGGCGCGCACGGTGAGCGCGATTTTTTACGCAGCTCCCGGTGTTGCAGGTGGACAGGTGGCGGGTGCCCCGAATCAGCTGGGTCCGGGCGCTTCCAATCCGTCGATTGGCGGTTCTACCGGCCTTGAAAATCTTTATGTGGTGGATGGCGTGACCATCACCGACCAGGCCTACGGCAGTCTGGGTACGTTCAACGTGCTCCACGGATCTCTGGGCACCGGCATCAATCTGGCCTTCATCAAGGAAGTGGACATCAAGACGTATGCCTTTGAGCCGCAATACGGCAAGGCGCAGGGCGGAATTGTGCAGATGGTCACCAAGTCCGGCTCTAACCGCTATCACGGGGCGCTGGGCGCATACCTCGGACCAGGCAACTGGTATGCAGACCGCAACCAGTTTTTCCAATATGGTTATACCCAGACCTACCCCAGCGAAACCCTTTCCTCTCCGCACTATGATCTAGCAGCCGAGTTTGGCGGCTACGTTCCTCACTTCCGGGATAAAATCTTCTTCTTTGGAGCTTTCAATCCTTCGCTGGACCAGAATATTAACCATGCCGACCCGAATTTTGCGGCCGTATATGCGCCAATCGTCAACCATGGTCCCTTTGCCTATAGCACGACGGCACTCAGCTGGGCCGGAAAACTGACCTACCAGGTTTCACCCCGTATCCAGATGGAGGCGGCCAGCTTCGGTGATCCTTCCCGCCACAACAGCATTCCGAACACACTTTCTTCAATCAATATTCCGTCATCACTCAGCAGCTATCAATATGGTTCCCGCGACTCGTTTTTCCGCCTCAACGCCTCAATAACACCGACGTGGATCGTAGATGCTTCGTACACGTACAACTATGACCACTTCGATGAAGCCCCGGCTCTGAACCAATATCAGATCAGCGATCAGTCTTTGTTGGCCGGAAACCGAGGTGGCATTGTGGCTACAGGTTACGGTGCGTACGATCCATCACGGGAAGACACCTACAGCATTTCCGTCGATACGCAGAAGACAGCTCACTTTTTGGGACAGCACACCTTCTCCGCCGGTTACAGCTATGACCACACGAGATTCCTGTATCAGCCATCGCGTTCCGGCGCATTCTTCCCCATTCCGGACAAGAATGCTGCCGGCGATTCTCTGACCGCTCTCTATCCGACGATTCCAGCAGCAGCGACGGGGTCTTTGACAAATGCTTCTTTCACCGTTGTCGCAACCAATGCAAACAATCTGAATGACAATACCTGCACCCAGTGCCCGGTTTGGAATGGCGAACAGGTCTACGCATCTGAAACGCGTGGCACCTATGTCGGATTCGACGTCAACTCACTTGGCCGGTACCACTCTGTGTTCGGCGAGGACACGTATCAGGTCAATCGTTTTGTTACTCTCAATGGCGGCATCCGCTGGGAGGAGCAGCGCATCGGTGGAACACTGTTGAACTATGCATTCACGGGAAACTGGTCACCTCGCGTCGGTATCAATATCGATCCGTTCGGCGATCGCAAGGGCAAGTTCTTCTTTAACTACGGTCGCAACTACTGGGCGATGCCGCTGGATGCAGCTAATCGCCAGCTGGGCAACGAGCAGGACGATACTCACTATTACTTCGCTCCAGAAGTGGTCAACGGTGCATTGGTCATCGTGCCCGACGACGCACACAACCTGAACGGCCTACCGAAGAGCACGACTGGCGGTTCTGTCGCCACCTTCAGCGCTCCCAACTTCTCTTCCTCAACGGGTGAAGGCATTATCCCCGGGACGAAGTCGGAGTATGAGGATGAATATGTCCTCGGCTTCGAGCGTGAGATCAAGAACGGACTGGTGGTGAAGGCCCGGTATGTCGATCGCCGCCTGGGACGCATCATCGAGGACATTGGCTCGCAGTCTCCGGAAGCTTCTTCTGGCATCGCGGCCAACTATAACGGTGGTATTGCCAATCCAAATACCACAACAGACATCGCGGTCAACGAGCAGGAGGTCACCTATACGCCGGCACAGTTCGCTGCTGCAAACCCGACTGCGGGCCAACCCGGCTGGGTCTATGCACCTCCGGTGGCAGGCTGCACTGCTGCCATTGCGGCAGTTCCTCCCAGCGGGGGAAACCCGGGCAGTCCCGCTGTTCCCAGCAACGACACCTATTTCACGGCCGGCGGCATCTGGGTCGACGGGCAAAACCAACCTATTGGGGGTGCATGCTTCCTGAATCCCACTACCATGGACGCTGGACCGGGCGATGGAAAACCGGATGGATTCGTCAATCCGGTACGCCGCTATCAGGCGCTTGAATTGGAGTTCGACAAGCGTTTCAGCAATCATTGGATGGCGGTGGTGAATTACCGCTTCGGCAAGTTGTTTGGAAACTACGAAGGCGCCTATCGCAACGATAACGGCCAGTCCGACCCTGGCATCAGCTCGCTATTCGACTTTACGGCCGGCAAGCTGAACCTTCTGGGCGATCAGTTCAAGCCCGGATTTCTAAGCACGGATCGCCGCAACGTAGGCAATCTGTTCCTGAGCTATACGATCGGCTCCGACACCCCATTCTTCCATGCTGCAAAGGGGCTCACAGTGGGCACCGGTTTCCGCGGTCAATCCGGTGTTCCTCTCAGCCTGCTGGGCGACCACCCGGCCTATCTGGACCAGGGTGAGGTTCCGATCGGTGGACGTGGCGCGGCGGGCCGTACCCCTGCAAGCGTTCAGCTCGACATGAAGGGCGAGTATGCCCTCCCCATCCACGACACCAAGGTGCTGAAGCTGGCTATCGATGCATTCAACGTCACCAACTCACAATTCATCACGGCCAAGGTCCAGTACACCCAACAATCAGCGGCAGGTTACCCGGTGGTGGGCGCTACTCCAACACTGAATTCCGATTATGGCCGTCCAACCAGCTTCCAGGCTCCGTTCTATGCGCGGGCGACTATCCGCTTCGAGTTCTAGGATTCGAGTTGATAGAATCTAACCTGAAGGGAGAGAGCTCGCTCTCTCCCTTTCGCATTTCCCCAGGAGTTTCGTCTCTTGAAATTGACTTTCTCCCGCATTCTCAGTCTGGCTCTGGTTCTGATTTTCCTCGCTCCTTGTGTACATGCGGTTGACCGCTCCAAGAAACTGACGCCGCAGTACCGTCACTGGATCAACGAGGAGGTGAACTACATCATCTCCAGCGAGGAGAAGAAGCAGTTCCTGAATCTTCAGACCGATGCCGAGCGGGACCACTTTATCGAGCACTTCTGGCAGGCGCTGAATCCGACGCCTCAAGCACAGAGCAATCCTTACAAGCAGGAGCACTATCGCCGCCTTGCCTATGCCAACGAGCACTATGGCAGCCTGGAGGCGCAGGATGGCTGGCGCACCGATCAGGGACATATGTATATCGTGCTCGGAGCGCCGAAGCAGATGGAGACTTACCCGGCGGCCCGGAATGTACGCCCGATTGAGATCTGGTTTTATCAGGGGCAGAATCGAGCGCTGCCGCCCTACTTCAACCTACTGTTCTACAAGCGCAGTATTACGGAACCCTTTACGCTCTATTCTCCGTATCAAGACGGTCCGGCGCGGCTGACCTCGACGCTGGAGGATTTGAATGACCAGAAGCGCGCTATCAAGACGCTGCGCAACTCGCTGGGAGACGCGGTGGCCAAGACTGCGCTTAGCCTGATTCCAGGCGAAGCGGTGAGCTTTGACGACTATACGCCGAGCTTGACGTCGGACATGATGCTGGGAACCATCGAAGGGTTAGCGGATAATCCGCTTACGCGATCGTTGAAGGCGGAGCGCAGGAGCAACGAGCAGACGATTTCGACGCTGTATTATGGCGGCGATACGACTCAGCTTGAGACAACGATTTTCCGTGATACGGCCGACCGCATGACGGCGAGTTATTTGATTCGCTATCGCGATCCGCAGGCGGAGTTGATTGGGCCGCTTCCGAACGGGCATCAGGGGTATTCGGTGACTGCGCAGATTACGGTTCTCACGCCGGCGGGCAAACCTGTGTACCGGGATGTAGAGCAGTTTGGCGGCGAAGTCGCGGGCGATGTGCAGATCGAGAATGCGCGCACGAAATTGTTTGGAGCGGAGGGGCGACTACCGCTGGCTCCGGGCAAGTATCAACTGCTGATCAGCCTTACCAACAATCTGACGAAGGCGGGCACACGCAAACAAGCACAGTTTACGGTTCCAGACCCGAAGAGCGTCTCGTGGGGCATGAGCAAGCTGCTTGCATTTTCTCCGCAACCGCCCTCCAAGCATCCGGATAGGGAACTTCCCTTCACTATTGCGGGTGTGCGCTTCGTTCCGCGCGGCTCGGACAATATTTCGCTGCATCACGGTGAGCCGTTGCGGATCGCGTTTCAGCTATGGAGCGGCGCTTCCGATGCTGCTACCCGTGCTGAGCGCAAGATCAGCGTTCATTATGCTTACGGATCGTTCGGAGAGGGCGCGCATCCGCTGGATGAGACGGAAGAAGTGAACGGCGCGGATTTCGACGCGGATGGTAATTTGCTGACTGGCCGAACGTTCCCGACTGTCGACCTCGCTCCGGGCAACTACCGGATGGTGGTTACGGCCATCGATGAAAAAACGCAGGAGAAGGCGTACAGCACGATGAATTTTCGTATCGTCGACGATGCGGATACGGAAGCGATCGATCTGTGGACCGCATTCAATACCGTGCCTGTGAATCCTCGCGCGACTGCTACGGACGATTACAAGCGTGGGATCAGTGCGATTGCCTCAGGGAACAGTGCGGCGGGCACGTACTGGCTTCAGCAGTCGCTCAAAGATGATCCTACGTTCAGCCAAGCCATTACGAAATTGGTGACTTTCTATTCGACGGGTGGGCAAGAGACCGGAGACAAGGAGATTGCGGCGCTCTCGCACCAGTATGCGCTGACGCAGGAGCTTGATGAGTTCACCGCCATTCGCATGGCGCTGGCGAACGCGAAGTCGGGAGATTTGGCGGAAGCGAAACACATTCTGGATTTTGAATTGGGGTTTCAGGCACCGGACCCAAAGTTCTATCGGGCGATTGCCGATGTGTATCAACAGATGGGCAATACTGCCGGCGCCACTGAATTCAGAAAGCGGGCTGCGGCTTTGTAGTTGTGCCTATAAAACTTTCTATTCGA
>Ga0206868_10273_pt1 | contig 12038 bp, 7 predicted proteins | sample Alteio_BWOrgCont_38_FD_152901 | JGI IMG/M metagenome (GOLD analysis project Ga0206868, IMG submission 152901) | Enriched cells from forest soil in Barre Woods Harvard Forest LTER site, Petersham, Massachusetts, United States -... | ecosystem: Environmental > Terrestrial > Soil > Temperate forest >... | reverse complement strand
TAAGTTTAGGCACTGGTTTTTATCGTTGCCTTCATAGAGCGAGAAGAAACCTTTCAGAATGACTCGGTTAGATCGACGATCAAAGCCATTAAGTGCTACCTTAATTCCAGCAAATAATTTAATATCATCGTTTGCCTGCTTTTGCTCCTCAATATACTTGTTAATTTTAGAATAAAAGCCTAATTGAGTCTTTTCGATAAAATTAAGGCGTAGAAATGATGTACCGCCATTTAATTCGTCTATTTTACTATTTAGGTTCTCTACCCGTTTTTTGAGCTCTTTTATTTCATTGTGTAACATACTATTCTCCTTTTCATAATTAAATTAATTTTTACAAGGAGAATTTTAGTTGAATTGAATAAGATATTTTAAGAGTATAAAATACATGAGTAGATTTTGACTATGTATAATATATAGCGGCATTATCACTAGTCTTATTTTCAAAAGAAATCTGATAACTTTAAGAGAGCAATCATCAAAAAAACCCCCATGCTTAATATCAATTGAATTAAAATAAGTGCACTAAACATTGTCAGATAATTAACATGCTGAAAAAGATAACTTAACAGAATAGGTGAAATAAAAAACACAAAATTCCGCTGAAAATTGGCAAGAGCAGAATAGCTTTTTATTTTTTCGTGCTCTTGTCCTGTATGTAAAATATAATCATCTCGGAATTTTTGAAATGAAAGTGACATGAGTAAACTAATAGAGCCTGCTATAGTAATAATGGTGATAGCACTTTTAAAAAATAAAAATCCCAATATCCAGATCGCGTTGCACATGAGTAGATTAGATAGCCAGGTTCCTCTGTATCGTGGATGACTTTAAGTAATGTTAAGCATCAAGTAAAATCACTATCTTGACAATTGCAATAGTTATTCTTAAAGTCTGAGTCAGGTCTGTGTAATTGTATTTCTGCAGAAAATACAATTATGCTCTAATATGATACTGTCTTGCTGTTGCAAAAAAAACATTTTTGCTCCCCCTCTTATACTTATAGAGGGGGAGAATATCTAAGATGACTTAAAAAAACATCCCAAAGTAATCGTTAAAACCAGAGGAGCCTACAGCCATGACCAAATGGTAACGGTTGTTTAGATTTTTGAGGAGAATCCTCTGCAGGTGTAGCAGCCCACATATTTATAGTAGAGAGCAAACCAGATGGTGACAGAGGAATATTTGCTTGCTTATCAACTTGAGTTTCTTGTTCTTTTTGCGCTTTCTCCAAATCAATTATTTTTTTTTCTGGTTCAATTGCTCGTGTTTTCTCGTTTTCATTAACAGGCTCTTGTTTTGCGTCTTGCTCTACCACAGATCGTTCTTCTACTACACCTACCTTGTCAGGAATGAGAGAGTCATTGGACGATAAGTTATCGTTGCTTACGTTTTTCCCAATATTTCTCTGATAATCCAAAAGGTAATCTAAGATTTCCTTTTGACCACATTCTTCAGCAATTTCAATCGCATTTTTACCATTATTGTCTTTTTCCTCTAGAAAATGAGGATTTATTTCTGCCTTTATTTTACCCAGATCGCCAAAATACACAGACGCTAGGAGAGGACTCCAACCTTCATGTGTAGCAAAGTCTTCCCGTGCTTTCTCAGAATAGTCTTCATAGTGATCCAGGAATACATCATCTTCCTCATCTACAATATCACTTTCATTCATATCAATATTAAGAGAATCTCTAAAAAACTGTTCTATTTCTTGTTCTTGCTTATCAATTGATATGCTTTCAGCAACATAATCATCTAAAAAAATTTTGCTTATCATTTCTTCTATATGTATCTTCACTTTACATCCTAACAATTTCTCGAGGATTACTTGAAAGTAAAGCTGGCGCCTTGTGCGCGATGCAAGAATAGCCTTATTATCATCACCTTCTTTTGTCAGTTCTTTAACAAGTAAATTTAAACGGCCATTTCCTTCGTTAAGGATCGACAAATTACGAAAATTTAAAAATTGCGCGGCCTTTTCTATCGCAATTTTTTTAGAAATTACTTGGCTTAATAGTTCGCTGAAAACCATATTTCCTCCTTTTATTAGATAGTTATTGTCTTTTATAATAAAAACAAACTGCTGCTGTAGATAACGCTACTGCTGCACCAACGCCCATTATACTACAATTGCGTTGCGTTTTACTGCTAAAAAATCTATTCCCATAAAAAGCATTGCCTCTAACTGGTGCATCATGGTCTGCTATAGCTGAAGATACGGGTATAACATCTGATACAGCCAATGGTGGTGGTATAGAGATAGCTGACACGCTTGAAGACTCTGGTGCAGCACTTACCATAGCAGAAGATACAGGCCCAGAATCTGATACAACACCTAAAGGTGCTAAAGTAGCAGTTGGGGGCACAGCTGACAATCCTGTAATAACATTTCCATATAATTGCAGAGCAGTTGCTTGTTCAACACGACTCTTCTCGTAAATGAATATTATGAATTTTTCAAATGCTTTTTCTATTTCAGAAGCAGCAGGAATGGTCCCTAAAATTTCCAGATAACGATCTACGTTTGGCTCCTTGTCCAAATCATGCTGTAAGGTATTAGCTATTTTCCAGAATTCTACAATATTTAGTCTACACTCCGTTGTACAGAACATAAGAAAATGTGGCATGTCTTTTAAAATATTGGAGAGAATTATTATATTATAAAAAAACTCAAATAGTTGTAACTGTCCTGGAGAATCACCACAACGACTCTGTAAGTTATTTATTTTCTCTAATTTAGTTATTAACAAAGAACCCATCTGAATTCCAGCTAATGCAGCAGCTATTGAATTTGCATTGTCAGGTTTTTGTTGATTATTATTAGAGCATTGCATTGCGCGTGCTTTTTTTGCTTGATCTGTTGGATCATTTTTTCTCTCTCTTACATTTCTCTCTAATAAGTCTAGAGATTGAATTAGACTGTCAATCGGTTTCAGCAATCTTGTTATTCTTTTTTGCACTACTAAGTTCTGTTGTGCATCTTCTACTTTCTCTTCTGCTCCTTTTGCACTACTAAAAACCAGATCAAATAATTGGGGAGAATGATTTTGAAAATGGATCATATAGGACAGGTGATGCTCAACTTGATCTCGTAATTCTTGAAAATATCGTTCGTCAACAAAACCTTCAAGAATTTTGCGTTGCGTTGCAACTTTCTCTCTTTCCCCTGGATCCTGGCTTGAATTCTGGCTTGCGCTCTTAATATATTTCATAGCTTCGCCAATACGAATAATTAAGAAAAGGATAGCATCACATTTTTCATTAAAAGCTACACTATTTTCTTGAAAAAATCTAAAAAGAGGCGTTTGATTATTCCGAACTGATAATAAAGGATCAGCAATTTGTCTTAGATTTTTTATATCGCTCTCAATAAGCGACAAAAGTTTTTCAAATGTATACCTTGGCATTTTTTTCTCCTAAAAATAAATGTTAATAGCTTACTAAGCAGGAATTCCTTACTTTCTGTCATCCTTTAAATAAAGTTGGTCGCAAAAAAACAACTTTAACCAGAGAAAAGAGAGTTACTTAACCTATAGAACACGGAGACAAAGCAGTGAGTTGATTAACAGGTGAAAAGCCCCTTGTTTTGGTAGCTTTGGTGATTTTAGTAGCATGCAGAACATGTTGCTTTCTCCTCTTAAGTATTTTAAAAACAAGAATACTGTTAATACTATAATTATTAATTTGATGCTTATTTAAACAAATTTTACAAATAAAAGCAACTTTTTTTATTCTTTATTGAGCTAATACTCTCTTATATCCTTCTTTTTCAATAGGAGATAACTCTACTATTTTTTAAAGATGGCACTCGACTTAAAAGAAGACAATGTGTGTTTTGTGAACCGTGAAACGAGGGAAGAATTTGTAATGGACCCTTGTGATATTGTGTTATCAGAAGCGCTTATAGAAGGATTTGATAGTATTCAAGCGTTTTATCTGGGTGTGCTGGCAGGTGTGAAAATGCATCAGATGGAACAAGGGAAAGCGCGCAAGGTACATGAACCCTCGCGCCGTCCGTATTTGTGGGTCGTGAAATAATAAAACCAGTCATATTTACAAAAGGTCAATTAGAAGCGAAACGCTTTAGGCTGCGCATACGTATATTCTCTTACTATCTCGGCACCCATAGGAGGCAATGGTGATGTAAATAAGTCCTCTTGTAGTTTTGAAAATATGCCTCCGAGTTGCAAGCAGATGGCCCGGGAAGAAACTAATAAATTTATTACAGCTTGTTTGATGCACTTCTGTTTCAGGGTTTCTTCTGTATCTTTCGAGCACATGAATTCAAATAATAAATTTCCCCATGATTTTTTGGGCGCTAGAAAGCAGCGACTCATAATATTTCTATAAGACAACCCTTCTCTTCTATAAATATTTCTTATTTCATTCGCTATTGCTTCCAAATTAGGATTAGGAGTCAATAAAGTCGCTAATGGTTGGTAGGTTTTGCCTGATAGAAGTGCAAGAGGGTTCTTAACATCAAACATGTCCTCTCCTAATATAGCACACGATTGGATTTGATATTCTTCTAGAGAAAAAGGTTCTATGACTCGGGTAAATTTTTTTTTATTAAGAGAGGTAATAATCGTTTCTATACATTTTGTTGGGATAGATAAAAGGGTGAAACACTTGTATCTAAGGAAAGGTTGATTATCTAATGTATGAAATGAATTGATGAAATCAGGATAGGATAAATAAACTTCCTGAGTATTAGAACGAAACTGCTGTATAGTTAATACAGCGTTGTTTATGTCTGTTGTTATTAACTTAAGGGATGTATTTTGTTCTTTTTTGGATCTTAATTCTAAATCATCATATTCGGTGAACCATATTACAGTAGAAACATCTTCCACACCTTGGCTTTGCTTCCTACTTGGTTGGTTTTGAGAGTTTCTGTCGCAAAATAACTGGCGAAGCATATAGATATTACCTCACATATCGCGTTGAATTTGTAGGTTTTCTAGCATTAAAAAACCAAAAACGTCAATTAGAGACAGAGATTATACAGTTAATTTCTCTGGTTGTGCAAGTCACATAAAGTAAAACAAACAATTTAATGTTCCTTGGCTTCCAACGCTGATAAACCCAGCGTAAATCCTGTGTAAGTGCCCGGGTGAAACGGCACGTTTATAACAGATTGATTTAAATAGTATAATTTTTTATGTCACTATAATCACCTTTTTGACGAGTTGTTCTATAATTAAACAAAAGACTCGCAAAATGGGAGAAAGCAACATGAGTAACTCGCGGCACGGGACATTAAATGTGCCAAAGGGTGAGATAGAAGCACGCCCTTTAGGCATCCTATTTATAGCGAAAGCAGGGACAATTTTATTTTCTAGTATTAATCTTACAATTAAAAGTCCGGAAAGTGTTTCGGAGAAGGAATTTCAGCAGCAAAAGAAGGAGCTCGAACAGCGGATGAAGGAACCTTTAACGGTTAGTGTTTATTATAGATATTCTAGTGATAACCTAGCCTTAACGGTAGAAAATCTTAAAGAAGAATTTGAGGAATTTTCGCCAAACAGCAAAGAGACAATGGGAATATTGATAAGCAACTATCGAAAGAACCCTGTAAAAGGGAGTTTTTGGCCAAAAAACAAACATTTAGTCGATATTCAATTTTCTTGTCCATTAGAGAATTCAGCACGCGTTTTAGAAATAGAAATACAAGATAGTGGAGTAGCGGCAGAAATTTCTCAGATGCATCAAAATCTAAAGAGTAAAATTGAAAAAATGGAGGAAGAAAAAGAGAAGCGTGTAATGAAAAAAGAAAATCCCGAATATTATAGGAAGATAAAAAAAGACCATGGAGAACCAGAAAGTGAAGAAGACCATGAAGAAAATAAAGATGAAGATAAAAATGAAAGCACTTCTGCGGAAAGATTTTCTAATATCCATTCTGAAAATTGGCAACGAGAAATTGGAAAATGGCTAGCTAACTTTAGAAGAAAATATCAATACGTAGATGGTATAAACAAGGAATTTCTTGGTGTACAGGCCGTTCTTGATAAACCAGCTCTTGTAATTGCAGCATCATTAGATCAAGGCAGTCAAGCACAAAAAGAAATTTTGTATATAGTTTCAGTTTTAGATATTTGTGCAAAAGAAATAGAAGAATTAAAAGAAGAAGACTATAAATGGCCGCAAGTTCTTGTAACAGGTTATATGCGTAAAAAAGATTTACAACAATATAAGCATAAAATGGAAAGATTTAAGGAAGAAATTTTTGCTAAGCCTCCTGCTGCGCGCGATGTTAAACAAGGTGCGCTTGGAAACTGCTACATGCTATCTGCAGTAAACGCAATTTTAACGAGCCCAAACGGAGTCGATTTTATACAATCTATGATGTGTCAGAGAGAAAACGACACCATTGTAAGATTCTTTGACAAAAATAATAGCCTAGTTTATATCAGTGTTCCTAACGAGTGGTTAGTGTATACCAATGGAAAAGCTGTTTCTCGTCATACAGCTAAGTGGTTGTATATTTTAGAAGTGGCTTATGCTGGTTTTTTGTCCTTAAAAAAGGAGGAGGCTATTAGCTCTATTTTATCTATTAGCCAGGGCGGCTTGGCAAGTGCTGTGCTACAAGCTTTCACAGGTCAGTTATCGAAAAAGACATCGATCGCAGAGCCGCCAGCACCGACAGAAAGCATGTTCCAGGAGCTAGACCTTCTTTCTAAATGTGAAGAAGACAAAATACCCCACATGATAGAAACAGGGCAAATACCCCTAATTTATGCTGCCTTGGATAATAAAATCGATCTACTAATAGAATGGAATCGGTACTTAAAGTCTATTAGAGAAGGGGACGGAGAATTTTACAATGAGATGAAAGCGAAATTCTGCAAGAATGAGGCGGGTCAGATTAAAATAGAGGGGTTAATAAGATACTTAGATGGTGAATTAAGTGAGGAGTTAAAGGAAAATCCAAAGGAAGGTGTGAAGCCACCGCCAAAAATAGCCGGTTCTGCGTTGGCAAAATATTTAAAGAAATTCTCGAAAAAACAACCTGGCAGTCCAGATTATTTCTTAGTGCCAGGGCCGTCTTGTTCTGGCCAATATACAGAATATCAGCGTGATTTGTATGATGAATTAGAAAAATTACACCAGCAGGGTCATGTATTAGTAGCAGATACCCCGCCGGATTTTAAAAATGTGCATGACCTTCGTGTAATGTCAGAAACTAGAGAGGTCGAAAAAAATGTTATTGAATTTAAATGCGTAAAAGCAGGACTTAGTTACAGGGTCATGGGCTTAGATAATCAAGAAAAAAGGGGGGTAATACCTTGGGAAAAGTTGCCGAGTTGCCAACACAATGACAAAGAAATCTTACGTAAGAAAAAGCAGTTTCTTCCGAAGATTTTAAATATTACATCAGGAATGGGTCACACCTGGGAAGAGTATGGTGGTTTAGTTAGTCTGCATGCTTATGCGATTACTGGCTTTAAGAGAGATGGCAAGAAGCTGATAATTTCCCTTAAAAATCCTTGGGATCGTCAGGGTTGCAAGTACATAAATGATAAACTAATGATAGACCCAGAGAGGCCAGAATTTGATTTAGATTTTTCAGATTTTACTAAATTCTATTCTTCATACCACGTAGGTAGCCCGCTGTCTGCAGCGTTAGGCATGGAAGAAAAAAATGATCATGCAGATGAAGAGTCGGTGGAAGAGATTACGGAGAAATTAGTATCACTACAACTGACGCTAAGCTCAATAAAAATAGGCCTAGAGAACAATCAAAAAGAAATTGAATCATTTTTTGAGAATCTTAAAAAAGATAGTGATTCACCAACCACTTCATCGTCAAGTTCTTCTGCAAGCAGTGCATCAAGAAATAGTGCTAGTAGCGATAACTTATCTACAAACTATCTTTTAAGAAGCATTGATACAGATTATTTCATGCAATCATCATTATCTGATTTAAAAGATGCAATAGATAAGGTATTACTTGAAATAGAGGAAGAAGAAAAAAACTCTTCTGATCACGATGATACAAACATGATGACAGCTAAGTATAAAATAGCGTTAGAAAAGGTAATGTTTATTCTAATAGATGTAGGTGATGGTATCTTTCCTGTTGAGAAAGTTATGGAATTAACTGCCTTGAAAACGAAGATAGAACTTCTAGGAAAAATTAAAAAAACGCAAGGAAAGGAGGTTGTAAGTTATTCAGATTTATATAAAAAAATAGAGAACCTTGAAGAACAAGTAAAAAATAGAGTACGGAATCAGATTCAGGATGGTGACACACGCAGAATAGAAGAATTAAATCAATTGATTAAAAAAGGAGAAAATCTAGAAAGAGACTGTGATCTCATAGAGTTCTCCATAGAGAAAAATAAAGAGGCAATTAAAAAATTGACCTCGGCATCAAATTTAGAATCTAGGGGCGTTATTCCTGATGAGAAATCAGATACACATCACGTAGATTTTGATGAAAATAAAGGGATCATTCGATTATTATTTGGTTTAGAAGACCCAATAAATGAGGCCTTAGTTGCCATAGAGGAAATTTCTATCGATTATAGAGATGAAAATGTAGTGAATGCGTACAAAACAGAATTAATAAAAATAAAAGCTTTAATAGAAATAAACAGGGATATTTCTTCTGTCGAATTAGTGAAAGAAATTAAAGAAATCTTGTCTGCTTTAGCAATAAAGATAAGATACCTTCCAAAAGAATTTAAAGTGGAAAAAGTTGAAATTTTACAGAGAAAAGTAGAGGATTTTGAAAAAACCATACAGTCTTTGGCTTCTGTTAAGCCAGATAGCTACTTATCAGGCTCTGCTTCAAGCGCCAATAGTTCTAGCTCATCATCAAGCTCTTTTTCGACTAGTTCAGATCGTGCAGCTAACGATGTTCCTGATGAACATAAAAATTCTATTTCTTGGCAATCGCTCAAACCAGAAAATATACCAGTAGTATGCATTCCCGCAAATGGAGATTGTCTTTATCTATGTATTGTTTTAGGGTATTTATCAGCCGTTCTTAACAATAGAACCATTTTTAAAGAAAGAATTACGAAATTAACTGGGGTAACAGGCGATAAATTAGAAGATCTATGTTTATTTCTTACAAATAATATTCCTAATGCTTTAAAAAATATTGAGGTCTTAAAACGCCCAGAATTTAAAGGGCTAGTCAAAATGATCAGAGAACATCACAGTTTTGGTAATAATCTTTGGGGAGGACCAAACGAAATTCAATATATTGCAGAAAAGCTGGATATTTCTATTCAAGAATGGAGAATAGATGATAATCAATACATTCAATCTGATTTAACTCCTCCTCAAGGCCTGAGAAAAACAGTTTTACATATTGTACAAGATAGACCAAGCGTGCAAGAAGTAGAAGATCAGCAAGATGATCTGCTCATGCAGATGGGTAGGGTAGCATCTGTGCAGGCTGGTAGCTCAGAACAACATTATCGTTTTTTACCAGAATCTCCCTTATTATTCACCTCTACAAACACACCGGTAACTGTCCCATTGCAAGCTCTACCCTCCTATCCAGCATCGCAATCTCCTGGCAGTGATAATTTATCACCAGTTTCCCCGGCGCCCATTAGTATAAAACTACAAGTAGAAGAAACATTTCACTCCTCTTCAAATATGAATAATGCTAGTGCATCATCAACCACTGTCCGCGTGCTATGGCGTTTCCAAAACGACCCCGCTCAAAATGATGTTGAATTTTCTAATTCTCTTGATGAGCACAAGGAAAATAGTCAAATAGAACGATCTTTACTTGAAGAAACAAAATTTGATCAAGCTCCTGCTGCTCAGGATAGAGCGGCAATTCCCGCTGAAAATTCCAATACAAATAAATTGGCAGGAATTACTGATGATAGAGATGAACGTGATGATAGTCCTACGCCACCATTGTCACGCCGTAATAGTAACGTGTAGATAGAATTCGAAGGAGCTTTGTGGACTCATTGAGGTGCAATTTTGTAATTATGATGAGTGCTCAGAATATGTCTGGGTGTTACAATGAAGAAAACACGATTCACAGAGCAACAAATCATCACAATCCTGAAAGAAGCTGAACCAGGGTAGAAACGGGGCAGGCTGGTAGCTCAGAACAACATTATCGTTTTTTACCAGAATCTCCCTTGTTATTTACCTCTGCAAACACACCGGTAACTGTCCCATTGCAAGCTCTACCCTCCTATCCAGTATCGCAATCTCCTGGCAGTGATAATATGACCAAAAATTCTGCTCTTTTTGCTGTGGCTCTAATATTCTTAAATTATTTTCGTATTTCATAGAGATTAGTACATTTTTTAAGTTATCAGTCATCGATTTTATTTCGCTAGTTTCTGAAGGAGTAATTGTATTATTTTGATATGGCATCCTCATTTTATTTGTTCTTTTGATTGCTAATGTCACGTTTGTATTATTTTTCTTATCGTAGGCTAACAGGATTGGGTGTGGTGCGTTTTACTTTTATCTATGGATAAAAGACACCCCAACTTAGTTAAAATCGGCAAATTGATACGGGAAGCCCGCATTTACACCGACAGACTTACAGACTCATACCGGTTTACTTCGAAATAGCATAGCGTGGCGGGGCCAGTGCACCATTGAATTAATTACGCCTATCATGTTGATTATAGGCGTTATATGTATAAAATATTACAGACATTATCTCTTTAATAGTCTGATGTGATTTTAGCCTGGTGTAGATTTCTTTTCATTGAGTTATTATCACTTCCATCTGCTTGAAGGCAAGATTTTTCCTCAAAAAAACCGCATGATAAGACAGAAGATCTTCGATTTCTTTTTAAAGGACTCGCTTCAGAGTCTGAATGTGATTTTGGCGTACGTTCTAATGATCTCTTAGAAGGATTACTCTTAAGCAATGCTGTAGATGGTGCGGCAGATGATATTAGTACTATAGGGGCGTCGTTTCGTCCCTCTTCTTTTATTTCATAAGGCATGACACCTCGCTCTGGTAATGGATTGCTTCCATTCAGAAGATTATTGTGAGGAGACAACTCGATGGGAGCATTTGCCTTCAAAACAGGTTCGGGCACAGCAGCGAGGAACTTTTTTCTTCTTTGCTCAGCTAGTTTATCGAAAAAAATTCCATTACGCATTAAAGAGGACTTGTCAAACCAGCTGTGTATGCTTTCTCCTTGCCAAATCAAAGCCATATGAGGAAGAGCATGCTGAAATTGCTGGTAAGAGTATGGGTTAGCAAGGTTAGCATCTCCAGGTAGCCCCACAGCATATATTTTCCAGTCTGTATCTTCTTTAGGTGCTTCAATAAATGTAATGCTCGCATTAGCATCTCCACAAGCATGCATTGACAAATTAATATGATAAGCTTGCATTTGCGCATTAAAACTATATGCGAATGCAAGCAGAGAGTCATCAGGATTAACATCAGAAATCATCAAGTAAATTTTTTGCAAGATATTACTTACATTATTTTCCCTAAAAAAATCTGCAAAAGCTTGAGCATCATGGCTATCTTGAAATGTACTGTCTGCTCGCAAGTCTACCAATGTGATAGATTTATCTTGAATATCACTAAGATTAACATCTTGAAAACACCTTACTTCTTCGCCTGTAATTTTACCTAATTGATTAGCTGCTTGCTTGCTAATTGGATCTATGCTCATTAGTAAAATCATAAATAACCTCCCCCCTGCTGAAAATGTCTAAGATAAGGCACAATTTAAATAGGATTTTATAAAACAACTATATTTAACAACGATATACTTAGACATCCCTATAGTGAGTTCGAGTCCATCTTGTTTTTTTATAGGCTATGCTATACTTTATAAATGATCTGATTTAAAACAAATAATAACACATAATACTATATATAAGCACAAAAATCGAGGAGAACATTAATGATTATCGTAATGACACCTGACCCGGGGTTTAATGGCAATGCTCAGCGTCTTGCGAGACACTCTGCCAATCTTGGGATGTTAGAGTTGATTATAGGATCTTTTGAGGATTTTAAGAGCCTTCTAGCAGCCATTAGCAGCCCTGAAGAATCTCAAGGCGAACACAAA
>Ga0206868_10249_pt1 | contig 12057 bp, 14 predicted proteins | sample Alteio_BWOrgCont_38_FD_152901 | JGI IMG/M metagenome (GOLD analysis project Ga0206868, IMG submission 152901) | Enriched cells from forest soil in Barre Woods Harvard Forest LTER site, Petersham, Massachusetts, United States -... | ecosystem: Environmental > Terrestrial > Soil > Temperate forest >... | reverse complement strand
ACTTACACCTGGTCGAAATCGATAGATGATGCATCAGACACCGGCACGACGAATAACGAATACAACCTGCCCAAGAATTCTTACGCGCCACAATTGGAGAAAGCTCCTTCATCCTTCGATCACCGGAATCGATTCACCGCGAATCTCGTTTACGATCTGCCAATCGGAAAGACTTCCAATGGTTTCATGCGAGCAGCGATTACGGGGTGGCGGGCCAGCGGACTATTCACGGCGCAGAGTGGCGCGCCCTTCACGGTGAATCTCTCAACTGCCGCCGGAAACGAGCCGGCCGACGTAGGACTCGTGAATGCGACAACCAATGTGGAACGCCCCAACGTGACGGGAAATCCCAACAACGGGCCGCACGCTGCCTCGGAGTGGTTTAATACCGCGGCATTTTCGCTTCCGCAAGCGTTCACGTTTGGAAGCGCAGGGCGAAACGACGTGATTGGCCCCAGCTTCGTGGGCCTCGACGCGTCGTTGCAGAAGGACTTCGCCCTACCGGTCGAAAGTTCGAAGCTGGAATTGCGTTTCGACACATTCAACGTGTTCAATCATCCGAACTTCAACGTTCCCGGACGGATTGCCACGTTCAACTCGGCGGGTCAGCAAACTTCTCCCACTTTAGGAGTGATAACGAGCGCACAAGACCCTCGGGAATTGCAATTTGCATTGAAATGGATCTTTTGAGGCAATGCGATTGCAGTTGTTCTTTCTCTCGAGGGTTTTCTAGGTGGGAAGTCGCACCTCGACTTTGAGGTCCTGGACAACGGGGCGGATGCGTCGAATCACTTCACTGGCCCAGAGCTTTTCGCTTAGCAATACGAGCGAGCCATCTTCGAATCCGCAAACGGCACAGAAGAAGTAGTTTGGAAAAGCCTTGTGGTAGGCGTCGACGCCCCGCCGCGCGAGCTCTCCTTCAAGCGCCGGATCGCCCGACTCAACAGGTCCCCCGGCTCTTGCGCCAAACGTTTCGTTCTGGAAACGGTCAAACAAGGCTTCCAACTGCTGAAGTTCGGGAGCCGGGATCACGATCGAGCGCTGGCTGGCTTCGCGATAGGCGATTTGGTGGTTCCGGCAATAATCGCGAATGCGGTCGAGGTGGCTAAAGAAATCGAGCGCCCAAGGCTCCTTTCCTGTGGTCGCCCAGAAGACGCGGCTCCAGATTCGCACCGCATCTTTGCCTCGGACAGGCTCGCGATTCTCGTCCGCTTCCACTAGTTCGAGGCCCACGGCGCGCACATCGGGGCCGAGGTCCATGGGTTCGATATCGAGCAGATACAATCGCTAATCCTCTGGGATGATTTTTTCGGCGAACTGTTCTCGAAATTCGGGGGTTTGTTTCCGGACTTCCAGCCAATCGAAAAACGCGTCGGGCGTATTGAGCCAGATAGAAAACCAGTGGGCGATTTCCGCCTTCTCCGCGCGTTTCTGAGGATCCACTTTGGGATTTCGCGCGATCATCTCGGCGCGGCGGTGGCCTAGCCGGGCGACCTCCCAAACACGCTCGGTTGCGGGTTGTTCGCCGGCCGCGCGAAATTTCCGAAGAAGCTCGTCCAAGCGCACCAAGCACATCTCCGCATCTTCGAGAGAGGAGAAATGGAGGAGGTCGGAGAATTCCTCCTCGTATTTTCCTTCCGTATCGGAGCGCGTGGACCACACCACGCGCATGCCCGCTTCCTGGAGAACGCTCACGATATAATCGGGCGAGGTGTTTCCTGATTCCCCGAGATGCGCGATCAACTGGCGGCGAATCTGTTCGATCTCGGCCGCTGTGAATCGCGGCTTCGCTAGTTTGCTGGCGGCGTCCAAGATGAATGCTTTCTTGGTTGAAGAACCGGAGGCAGGCGACATGTTTTGATTTCCCAAGGAGGCCTCAGTCATGTCTTCCGAGCGATGAAACGTTCTGAGGCACGTCGGCGCTGCGGATACGACGCAAACGAGCCACATTGCGATTGTGTTCTTCCAGCGTGCGGCTGAAGGAATGGCCGCCTTGATCGTTGGCGACGAAATAGAGATAGTCGGTTGACATTGGCGAAAGCGCGGCGCGAAGGGATGCCTCACCCGGATTCGCAATAGGACCCGGCGGGAGCCCTCGATGCTCATACGTATTGTACGGAGAATCCACGCGTAAATCTTCGGGCCTGACATTCGCCACAGGGTGACCCTTTATGAGAAGAGCGTATTGGACGGTTGGATCACACTGCAATGGGTAGCCGCGATGCAGGCGATTGTAGAAGACGCCAGCAACGAGAGGGCGCTCGTTCGGAAGCGGTGTTTCGCGCTCAACGAGGGAGGCTAAGGTAACGGCTTCCTCTGGAGCCACGTTGCCGGGAGCAGAAACAGCGATCACCGACCATGCGCTTCGGAAGTGCCGGACCATAGTCGAGACGATTTGCTGGCAGCTCGTATGCCGCTTGAACTGGTACGTGGACGGAAAGAGAAATCCCTCGAGAGTGCGGGCGTGAGGGTCCAGATCCGAAATAAGAGAAGCATTGCGCGCCGCCGCCAAGAAGTCTGCTCGCTGGCAAATCTCCTGCCGATCGAGTTGGTTCGCGATATCGTACATCGTCCAACCCTCGGGCACAGTTATCGTTTGTACGAATATCTCGCCGTGAGCGATCTTCCAAAATGTTTCTCGAGAATTCAAAGGCTGGTCGAATAAATATTCGCCCGCTTGAAGAGGCTTGCGGAAATGCCACTGACTATAAAGGCCGAAAGCCAGGCGATTTCGGATGATGTCATTCTGACGAAGGATTCCAGCAATGTCCCAGCGCGAAGCGCCGCGCGGAATGTCGACGAAGACTTTTTCAGGATGGCGCCCGCTATAAGGACGGCTGATCTGCGAGTCGAGCCACCCCGCGCCTGCTCCGAGCGCGGCAATCGCGAGCAATGCCAGTAGCCCAAGCCGCCGCAAGCTATCCCACCTCCTGAGGTTCGGGAAGAGTGCTGCGGCGACCGCTCCGTTCGTCCAAGTACTCTTGCAGAAAAACGGCGGCAGCCAGATCGTCTAGCGATCTGTTTTGAGCAGAGGAGCCGCCCTGGCTGGTGAGAATCTGCTTTGCTTGCCAGGTGGTGAGACGTTCATCAACCATCTCAACAGGCAACCCCAGCTCTTTCCGGAGACGCGACGCAAAGCGCGTAGCTTCGTTCGACAGATCGCTGGCCCTGCCGGAGAGATGTACCGGGCAGCCGACGATGATGAGGCCAACGCGGTGTTGGCGAGAAATCTCGCGTAGCGTGCGAAAGGCTGCCGAGCGATTTGTGCGCTGCACGATTGCCAACGGACGAGCTGTTAACCCTAGCGCATCTGACAATGCCAGTCCGATTTTTCGGCGACCGTAGTCGACAGCGAGAATGGTGCGCGGGCCCTTTTCCGAGGGTTTGGCCCCCTGCTGCGAAGCTAATGCTGACACACAATCTTTCATCTTCTCTTATTATACGCGAGGCAGCGCCCAATCCCTGCAGCGGCCGCAGGGGGCGATCGGAAAAACTGGGTGGTTTTATAACTGCTATTACCTTAATTAGTTTTAATCTCGGCCTGTGGAAATGTAACAGAATCAGTGCTCACTCCGTGTGTGCCGAGCAGAATTTTCCGCCCTCCTGGCATTTTCTACATCGCTACAGTGTTTTGTGTACAGGCACAACTGGATATCCGTCTCAAATTGAGTCAGTTGAAAACTGTAGATCCTTTGGCCCCTTAACTGCCGGTAGGCTACGCGTTTCGGCCCGATGTAGTTCTAGAAGTAGTGGAGGATGTGGTAGGTCGAAGCTTACGACCGATCGCAGCGCCAGGTTTTCGTCGGCTGTCTCGCATCAAGCCATTTTAGAGTTCGGAAATAGGAAACTTATATTTCACTGCTTCACGGTGGTGATGGAGGGGAAGGCTTATAGTGAAGAAAGTGCGTGTGATGCAGAATCCTGATGAACAGAGCAAAAATAACGGGTTCGAGGCAGCAAATCACTTCGTTTTTTGTGAAAAGACGACCGGCGTAGCGCAGTTCCGAGCCGAAACCAATTCAGATCGGGACAGCACCGTAGAGCGAGCTGCTGGCATGCTTGCGATGCAATGCTTAGTTAGAGGACGGGAGCCGGAGGACTTTGCTGTTCTAGTCCCTGCCGAGAGAAATATGGTGGGGCGGGTTCTATCGCGCGCCAAGGATTTGCTTGACGAAGGCAGGGCAGCCTCAAAACCGGCAGCCCTGAGCCCGCGTCAAAGCGAAATTTTGATTTCCGTGATCCGGAATCGAGCGAACAAGGAAATAGCTTCCAAGCTGAACATTACGGTTCGAACGGTGAAATTTCACATTTCATCGCTGCTGAGCAAATTTGGGGTCGACAATCGAGCGGAGCTGGCAAGGCGCGCAGCCGGGTTTCTAAAACCAGGCGAGGTAGACACTGAGGGATTGAGCTTCGAAATACCTATGGATGCGGATTACCAAGGGCTAGGCGCAGCCGGTCTTCGGGATGCAAACGAGTCTTCCGAAAGGGCTCGCAGTATGAGATTTGCCAGACGTCAGTTGACGGCGTAGTTTTCGCGAAATGGGTTTTCAATCCGAGGGGACCCCAGCCCCCTTTTTTCCTTTAGCACTCTCGTATTGCAATCAAGCCGATTTCCCGGAAGCGGAAGGCAGACTCCTTCATTCGCGCCGCTTATGCTGTTCGAATGGAATCAATAGGGGAAGCGACGCTACGTTAGATCTTCTTGTCGTCCAATTCATCTTCACTCGGCTGGATCTTGCGACCTGGGACGACTTGCGTGAGGCTCATCGGCTTGGGGCGGAACGCTTTTCCAAAATGTTTATCGATATCGTCACGCCAGCTCATCTGCGGACCGGGAAATCCGATGAGTTGCCAGCCGATCATGTCGGCGTTACCTCCATGAAGGGGATCGCAAAACATGCCTTCAATCGTATTGCGGCGCAATAGCTCGAAAAAACGCGTGTGCTCGATTTCTTTGAGTTTCCGATCCTGGTCATCGGCTGAGAGACGGTCGAAGCCTTCGAGTGCTTTCAGAGCTTCACGGTAAATTTCCCGTGGCGACGCTTTTCCCTGATAACCAAATTCCTCCTGGGTGCTCTCATCGAAAGGCGGTTGCGTGTAGCGATGGCGATCCCGTCCCCAGGGGCCGGAGAGTTGCCTATCAATATAAATAACCACGCCGGCTTCATTTGCACCAGGACCACTATTGTCCGTTGGAAAGATTCTGGAGGTTGCCGAAGCGACGATGAGCGCCTCGGACTGCGTAAAGAAACGAAGAGGCACACGGATCGACTGGCTGGCGCCATCCTGGGCTGAAACGCGAGTTAGCTGGCGGTTAAGCGAGTACACCAGAACCCCACCAACACTTGCGGCTGAAAGAACTAGAAACTCGCGGCGTCTCATTGCGGTGAAGTATAGGCCGGAGGGAAACCCTCGCGCAAGGCAAACGAGTGTGGCCTGCGTGACGTGCGGCTCCGCCAGGTTCGGCGGAGCCGAGAAACGCGAATGACTATCTAAAAGCTTAGGGAGTGGCTTTCTTCGGTTGTTTGGCGATGATGGAATCTTTAATCTTGTCGTATGCTGCCTGCGGCATGATTTTCTTCTCAACAAGTTGGTTCTTTGCGCGATAGGGCCGGCCTGCGATGATTTTGTCTGCAATGGCCTCGCCCACGCCAGGCAGGGTATCGAGCTGTTCCTTGGTGGCGGAGTTGATGTCCATGAGTGCGGCGCTCTTGGCTTTTGGGGCGGCGGCCGCAGGGGCGGGCTTGCTCTGGGAGGAACCAGATTGTGCGGTGGCGTTACCCGGCAACACGGTGAAAAGGACGAGCAGAAACGACGCAGCGACGAAACCGAGAATGCGTTTATTGTTCACGACCGATATTCTCCTTTAATTTGAACTTGAGGCGATCTCACGGAAACGGAATTGGCAGACAGTTTTCGTCATTAAGGTAGCGCAGAACTGGAGAAAGTGAAATGGCGTGCAGCGAACGCATTGCGTTTTGACTCGGCAAATCATATAACGAGCGTTCCTCCAAGCCCGGGATGTATCGTTTTGTTGTTGCCGCGATGAAGAGATTGGCTCACCGCGGGCGGAAGCTGGGAAGGGAGCGGAACGCAATACTTGATGCAGCAAGGACACAACAACGGTACAACAACGAAAGCCCGAATCAGTCACGCTGGGCGGCTTCAGCTGCCGGTCTTCGGACAGTGACAAATTCGATTGCGAGGGGGGGCTTGGAGTGATTCTTTGTCAATTTAATGAAAACCGGTTGGGCGTGGTGGCCGACAACGCTGTGCACGATGTCACCTCGGTGCTCGAAACACTACCGAGCCATCGCTACCCGTATCCGGCGGGAGACGCATTCATTGCTGCGCTACCGAGATTGCGAGACCAGATTTCCAGCGCGATGAAACAGGCGCGCACGATTTCAGTTAGCGAGGCCCGCTTTCTAAGCCCGGTGGCCAATCCGGGGAAAATCGTGGCCGCCCCGGTGAATTATAGAAAGCACCTGGAGGAGGCGGAGGCGAATGTGAGCCTGCATCATCAGAATCCGGCGCACCTGCGGCCCATTCGTGAAGCCGGCCTTTTCTTGAAGGCAAACAGCTCGCTGGTGGGCGAGTCGCAAGGCGTAACGATCCACCATATGGACCGGCGAACAGACCATGAAGTCGAACTGGCAGTGATTATCGGCGAGCGAGCGAACCGCATCCGCGCTGAGGATGCGCTGCGCGTGGTGGCTGGCTACTGCATTGGGCTCGACATTACGGTGAGAGGCGGGGAAGACCGCAGCTTTCGAAAATCGCCGGACACCTACACCGTGCTGGGACCATGGATGGTAACGGCAGACCAGCTTACCGATCCGACGTCGCTCGATCTTTCGATTTCGGTGAATGGCGAGCTCCGGCAGAAGGCCAACACGCGCGATCTGATTTTGGGAGTTGCCGAATTGATCGAGTTCGCCACTTCGTTTTACACGCTTTATCCTGGCGACGTGCTGCTCACAGGGACGCCGGAAGGAGTTGGACCCATACAGCCTGGCGACGTGATGCATGCGAGCGTCGAAGGAATTGGAGAAATGGACGTCCAGGTAAAGGCTGCGTGATTTCTCCTGCCGGAAACGTTTCCCGGAGGTGGATTGCTTGAGCCTGGCCAAAACAGAAAAGAGCTTAGGAGTGTGCGGCGCTTGCAGTCTTAGTGTGGGAAGAAATAACTTCATAGATGAACCGCATTTTTTCGACGACGGCGGGCGAGAGAACGAACGGATATAAGTCCGGAAGTCCCATGCTGCGATTGATGCTATTGAGAGCGATGGCCAATTGAGACCACAAGAAAATCACGGCATCAAATTTCGATCTCTCTGGCGAATTCTGAGATCTCCCGGGGTCCGACTGGTTCTTCGGGAGCACGTTGTTGGCGCCAGCTCTTCCATCGGGCGCGTTGAGATCGGTTTTCGGGTCCAATAATATTTGTTTGCCGACCAGTCCGAAATCATTCGCCGTTTCCAAAACATCCTGCATGTGCAAAAAATGCGCCCAAGTCTCCGCCCAGTCTTCCCAGGGATGAGCAGTGGAATAGGCGCTAATATGCTTTTCCTGCCAGTTTGCCGGAGCACCTGACTTGTAGTAATTGACGAGCGCCTGGTTATAGTCGCTGCGCTCATCGCCAAATATTCGCCGATATGACTCGAGGAAGACCGTGCCGCCGACAAGGCGGTCCCAATAATAGTGGCCGACTTCATGGCGAAAGTGTCCCAGCAGAGTGCGATAAGGCTCTTTCATGGCGTTCCGCACTTTTTCGCGCGTCGAATCATCCGCTTCAGCAATGTTGAGAGTGATCACACCTTGCTCGTGGCCGGTCATCACCTTCGATGTCGAGCCGTCGGGATTTATTTGGTCCCCGAGAAACCGAAAGGCGAGGCCCTGCTGAGGATTCAAGCTCCTGCTTTCGAGAGGGAGGTCGAGCCGCATCAATGTGTAAACCAAGAGACGTTTGGCGTCTTCGACGCGGGCCCAGAGATTGCGGTTCGTTTCCAGACTGAGATCGGGAATGATTTCATTTAAGCGGCAGGAAACGCAGAATTCGGCGTCTTGTTCTCGCTCCGGAACCATCCAATTGCAGACCTTTTCCTTTTCATAGTTGAGGCATTTTTTATAGAGAGCTCCCTGGACCTCTTTTGCTGTCGGCCGCCACAGACCTTTCTCCGCGGGATCGAGGCTCGTCAACGTTAAGGAGTCGGGAAGAAACCCGAGCTCCCTGTGGCAGTTCACGCAGGAAACATTCTGGAAAAAAATCAGCTGCCCGCAAGTGCAGTGAAATGTTTTCATCGGGGATTGGGAGTCCTTGTGTGACAAATAAAAAGGCCCGGAAAACATCCCGGGCCCGTGCCGAAAGCGGCAAAAGCATTTAGGTTCGGCGAGCCAAACCGGTGATGAGCGAGACGAGAAACAAGATCAGGAACAAATAGAACAGCAGTTTCGCAATTCCCGCTGCAGCAACCATAATTCCGGCAAATCCAAAGATTCCGGCCACGATCGCTACAACCAGAAAAATCAGTGCCCAACGCAGCATGTTGCCTCCTTTTCAGGCGCTTCCGAGCAAAGCCTTCTTGTGCGAATTCGCTGTTAAGTGGTGGATTTGGCGCCCACGATGAGCAGCGCCACGCCGCCCACCAACGCGAGGCCTCCTAGAAGGGGAGGAATCGGAATGGTTTCGTGAGTGTCTTTCGTGGCATGAATCGGGCCCACATCAAGGACGTCTTTTCGCTTGGTGTAGCCAATGCCCTGATAAATGAGACCGACAATTCCCAAGACGATTAAGAGTATTCCGACGATCGAAGCTGCTTTCATTTTTCCTCACAGACGCGCTGGCATGCTGAACTTCTTTCAAGCGGAACCGCGACAGGCAGGTTCGCTGTGGTGTCCGCTTTAGGCGTTCTTTGCCTCGCGATACGCGCGCTGGCCTGCATCCGAAAGATCTTTCACGTGGGAGGCTACATGTTCGGCCGTGTCTTGTGCTTGTCGCACGAAATCCTTGCCAGTTTCGACGACATTATTGACGCGGTTTGTAATATCGCTGAACCGGTCAGTAACGTCGGAGAAACGATCTTTCACATTATTCAACCGATCTCTCGCGCTCCCCATGAGATCGTTGCGAGTATCTTCACCGGACTGAGGAGCGAACAGAATGCCTAGCGCAGCCCCAACTCCCGCCCCAATCGCGATTCCTGTAATAAGTGCCGGCCAATTTGTTCTGCTCATTTGAAGTCACCCCTCCGAAACGTGCGTTTCGGCTTTCTTTTCCATTTGAACGACCGCTCGCAAAGGGAGATCTCGGTCTGCCCCCAATACGCGCTCACTGACTACACTAAGCTCATTTCGCGTAAGGGACTATCGGGTAAAGGCCCGAGATCGCCAGGCGCATTCTGGTAAGTTGCAGCATTAGGCGAGCCGTTGAGTTAAATGCAGGGGTTAGGCTGCGATTTCAATGATTACTCGGACCTTGGGAGAGCCGGATCGCTTGAAGGAATTTGGCCGAGGAGCTCGCCTTCCCCTTGGGATTCCTCGGGTTCGAGGTCGCTTTCGCCAGGGGATAGGAAGAGGTTGGATTCGACGCCGTGCTGCTTCGTATAGAGTTCATAGTAGCGGCCACCGGCGGCATAGAGTGAATCGTGAGTGCCGCGTTCAATAATTCGGCCGGCTTCGATGACGAGGATCTGGTCCGCGCGCCTCACCGTGGAGAGGCGATGGGCGATCACAAAGGTGGTTCGTCCGCGCATGAGATAACGAAGGCCTTCTTGAATGAGAGCTTCGGATTCGGAATCGAGGCTGGAAGTAGCTTCATCAAGGATCAGAATTCGCGGATCGGCTAAGATCGCGCGGGCAATGGAAACGCGTTGTTTCTGGCCGCCGGAAAGCTTCACGCCTCGCTCGCCGACAACGGTGTCGTACTTTTTCTCGAACGCCTCGGCGAATTCATCCACGCGCGCGATGCGGCAAGCCCGGAGAATCTCTTCTTCCGTGGCCTCGGGGCGGGAGAAGGCAACATTCTCGCGAATCGTTCCATCGAAAAGAAAAGTTTCCTGCAAGACTACGCCGAGTTGGGTGCGATAGGAGTCCAGGCGGACGTGCGCCAGATCGACTCCGTCCACCAGAACGCGCCCGTGCGTTGGGGCGTAAAAGGAAGCGATCAACCCGATGATCGTGGATTTGCCGGCGCCGGATGGCCCAACCAATGCGGTAACCGTATCGGGTTCCGATTCGAAGCTGACGTCATAGAGCACCGGTTTCCCGACGTCGTAAGCAAAGCCAACGCGATCGAAATTCAGCCGGCCTTCGACGCGCTCGAGCCGGACGGTGCGCCCTTCCGTTTGTTCTTCGGATATTTCGTTAAGGATTTCGCGCGTTCGCTCGAGGCCGGCCAGAGCTTCAATCATCAGCGGCGCCAGACCGACGATCTGCGAAACCGGCGTGACCAGCATGCCGAGAAAGAGCGTGAACTCAAAGAAGGTGCCGAGGGTCATGCCGTGATAAAGGATTTCTCGCGCGCCAAGGTACATGATCACGGCGCTGACAAGGCCCAGAAGGCCGGTCGCAGAGAGCGTCATCAGAGAATTCGCCGTCAGAGTGTCGAGTACATTTTGCAAAAGCCGCTGTGCGCCTGCGGCAAAAACCTTCTCCTCCCGCTCCTCAGCGTGGTATCCCTTGACCACGCGCACCCCCCCTAACGATTCCGTGAGACGACCTGTGATTTCCGCACTCAGCTTCGGTCGAGCGCGGTAAAAGGGGCGTATTTTTTTGATAGCGCGGTTTAGGCCGAATGCGAATATCAGGAGGATTGCAGACGCCACGGAAGTCATCGTAACGCTGATCCGCAAGAGGACGACCAGCGCAATCATCGATGTGAATATTCCGCCGATGAAATCGATCAGCCCGGTTCCCAGCAAGTTCCGCACGCCTTCCACATCGTTCATGATGCGCGAGACCAAAACGCCTGTTTTGGTCGAGTCAAAAAAAGTGACGGGGAGGCGGCCGACGTGAGCCTGCACTTTCAGCCGCAGTTCCATGATGAGCCTCTGCGAAGCCTTTGAAAGAAATTGCGTCAGGCCATAGGACGTGAGCCCCTGGAGCAGGGTAGCTGACACAACCACCACAACGAGGACGCCAAGGAGATGGATTTCGCGCTTGCCGATGACATTGTCTACCAGGTATTTCGTCGAGGCCGGCAGGACGAATCCGGCCAGGCGGTTTACCGCCATAAAAAGAAGGCCCAATAGCAAAAGTCCGCGGCGAGGGCGCAGAAGTTCCCACGCTTCGGGAAGACCTTCCCAGGCATGTTTCAACTTTTCTTTTCTGGATCGTTCGGGTGATCGCTCAGTCAATGCCATGTCTGTTTGTTTGAACTAATTGAAATTCAGGGCTATTAGAACTATACCGTACCTGGTATCTGATGCATTGAAACGGCGCAGAGGATTCTGCCAACTGAACACGATCCTTCCATATCCGGCGGCAAGAGGGCGTTACAAGAGCTTTCGCGGGGCAGCGTCGATATCCCCTGACGTCGGGATCTCTTTTCGGGTTGGAGCGTTGGGTGTATTTTAGAGAGCATCTGGCACACGAGTCCGTGGAATTTGTCCTTTTGAAAGAGGTGGAGGCGTGCGAAAGGAAGTGTACTCGGCTGCGGTTTGTCTGATTCTAGCGGGTTCTGCGGGCCCTAGCGGGCGCGCGCAAGGCATGTCTCACAACGGAGTTGCTGTCTTGAAGCCGACGAAAGACAATAACGTGAAGGGCACCGTCCGGTTCGCGGAAATCCCTCCGAACGTTCACATTATTGCGGACGTTACTGGCCTTACGCCCGGAGAACACGGCTTTCATATTCACGAGAAGGGCGATTGCGGCGCTCCCGACGCCAGCAGCGCAGGAGGACATTTCAATCCGGGAAAGAAGATGCACGGGGGCCCGGAGGCGGCCGAACATCACATGGGCGATCTGGGAAACCTTGTGGCGGACGCGAACGGCCGAGCCCATTACGATCGGACGGTGAATTTCCTGGAACTTGCGGTGGACCCTAACACGATC
>Ga0206868_10271_pt1 | contig 12089 bp, 10 predicted proteins | sample Alteio_BWOrgCont_38_FD_152901 | JGI IMG/M metagenome (GOLD analysis project Ga0206868, IMG submission 152901) | Enriched cells from forest soil in Barre Woods Harvard Forest LTER site, Petersham, Massachusetts, United States -... | ecosystem: Environmental > Terrestrial > Soil > Temperate forest >... | reverse complement strand
TCACCTAAAATTGAGCCTTTTCTTGAAGCATTTCATCAACAACGTTCAAAGGATGAAACTTTTGCATGGCTTGCACAAAAACGTGTTGATTATTTTCGAAAAGGAGCTCACGAAAGCTTGAGAAGCTCAGGTTCCTATTTATTAAGAAACTTTCGTTTGTTTGTATCAGTATCGATGCCTAAAAAACAAGATGATGCCATGTCTGAACTAGTCGATCTAAGAGAAGACATTGAGAGTTCATTTAAGTCCATTAGCATGAGTAGTAAACGACTTAATGCTCAAGAATTTATATCGGTATTTTCAGATATTATTACACCGACAAAAGACATATCGCCGACTAATGTTCCTTGGAATGAATATGATAGTTTATCTTTGCAATTGACTAATCCTGAGTGGTGCTTGAAAGTGAGGCCTCATTCACTTTTGTTCTCTTCTGAAGATGAAAGTGTTGATGTGAGATGCTTAACAGTTCGCAGTTATCCTACGAAGGCAACTCAATGGAAAATGAACGAAAATATCGGACAGTTATTTAATTCAGCACTGCAAATTCCATGTCCTTTTATCATTAATTTTTCACTACGTAAGCTAAAGCAGGAAAGTGCCTTGGCGAACACGCAAATTACGTCTATGCAGCGTGAATCAACGGCTAAAAGTCCATTAGCTAAATTTAAACCATCGGTAAGAGAAGAATATAATGATTGGGAATTTGTGAAAGATCGTCTTGCACAAGGTGATTCGCTTGTAAAAACGTTTTACTCAATCACACTTTTATCGGAACCCAATCAAGCAAAAGCCAATGAGAAAAAAGTACGTGATTTATACCGTGCTAATGGTTGGAAAATTGTTAAAACATATTTTCTGCAATTGCAATCTTGGCTCAGTCTATTACCAATGAAAATGACGGATGGATTATATGACGATTTAAAGTATTTTGGTCGACTTAAAACAATGACGGCATTTAATGCGGTAAATGTTGCACCTTTACAGGGAGAATGGAAAGGGACACGAACACCGAGTTTAATTTTACCAGGTAGAAGAGGGCAAATTGCAACATGGAACCCTTTTGATAATGAAGGGGGTAATTATAATATTTCAATTGTTGCAGCACCGGGGAAGGGTAAATCGGCGCTGGTACAAGAATATATTGTTGCAACCCTGGGTGCGCATGGGACAGTACAAGTGATTGATCAAGGCCACTCTCAACAAAAAACCTGTAAGTTATTAGGCGGCGAATTTATCGAATTTTCTCCCGATTCACCGCTCTGTTTAAATCCATTTACCCATATTACAAACCTTGATGAATCCATTCTCATGTTAAAACCATTGATTGCGAACATGGCAAGGCCTGTTAAAGGTGCAACAGAGGAAGAGTTATCGTCCATTGAGCAGGCGATAAAAGGCTCTTATGAACGAGATGGAAATGATTCCTCTATTACAACAGTTGCAACATGGCTCGGTGAAAAAGATGACGATGTTTGTAAGAACTTGGCGCACTTACTCTACAGTTACACTAAACATGGGATTTACGCAAAGTTTTTTGAAGGGAAAAGCACTATCGATTTTTCAAATCCTTTTGTTGTCATGGAATTACAGGATTTGAAATCAAGGAAAGAGCTGAGAAAAATTGTTCTACAGTTACTGATCTATCAAATTTCACAAAAAATGTATCACTCAGATCGAAACAAAATTAAATCCTGTATTATCGATGAAGCATGGGATTTATTTGATGATGATAATATAACATCAGCTAAATTTATTGAGGCTGGATATAGAACAGCACGTAAATTTAGAGGAAATTTCATTTCAATTGCACATTCTATTGGTGACTTTCATAAAAATCCAATGTCGCGCGCTGCTTTTGATTGTTCTGACTTTAAGATCATCCTAGGACAAACGGAAGAAGCTATCAATAAATTAAAGCAAGATAATATTATGGATATTGATGGATATACTGAAAGATTATTAAAGTCACTCAAAATTACTAAAGATTATTCAGAATGTATAATCAAAGGGCCTGATGGAACGTCTGTTCATCAGGTAATTTTTGATCCTTATAGCCGCATTCTCTATTCTACAAAAGGACAAGAGTTTGATGCTGTTAATCAACTCATGAGTGGAAATAATTCGGTGCGTTTAGAAGAGGCAGTTGAGATCGTCGCAAGGAGATTTAATTATGTTTAAAAAAATTGACATCTTGCAAGCATTGGCGCAATTACTTTTTGGCATATTAGGCGCACTATTTGTTCAATTATTTTTTTTGCATTTTTCGCCAAAAATTATAACGGTTGATATTGCAGGTATTATAAAGAGTTTTGAAGAGGAGGTTTCAAAACAGAAGTTATCTCCGGATGCACTAACTAAAATCGTTACACAATTTTCAGAATCATTAAATAACACATTGAATAATTATGCAAAACAAGAACACGGTATTTTGGTGCCTAAAGGTGTTGTGATGACCGGAGTTAGTGACAAAACAGATGAAGTAAAGGCATTAATTAAAAAAAGGATGAAAATAGGATGATTTTTCATGATGTGCCTCTAACCTGTATTAATCAATCAGCGATTCAATATCATGTCCCTGCCACCATGATTCTGTCTGTGATCAAAACAGAAAATGGGCGTAATGGCTTGCGTGTTAAGAATACTAACGGCACTTATGATTTAGGTGTTATGCAAATTAATACGAGTTGGCTTCCTACATTACAAAAAAAGGGCATTACTGAAGACCAAATCAGATCAAATCCGTGTGTGAACGTGCATGTCGGCACATGGATATTAGCGCAAGGGATTGCTAATAGTGAAGGATGGAAAGGAGTTGGTAATTATCATTCCTATACACCTAAACACAATATGGTTTATCGCGAAAAAATAAAAAATAAATATATCCAATACGTCTCAATTTTGGAAGCGGTCGCATGAAAAGCCTGGTGAATTTTCATAAAGTTATTTTCATTTTTATCTTATCGGTCACTATTTTATTTACCTCATCTAATTATGCAAAAAATGTAGGTGTTATAGGTGAAATCTATTTGATTGATGAAGAAGATTTTTTAGAATTCATTGAAGCACGTGCTTTATTAGCTGAAAAAAATGGATTACTACTTAACCTAAAGCAAAACATCCAACATCGGGCGGAAATGTATCGAGATAGACCTAAGCCTATTGAATCCATCTCACACACGGTCAATGCCAAGAGCTGGCTTTTTGACCCCAGTATTGTATTAGATCACGATCTTATTACATCTGAAGGAAGAATACTGGGTCAAAAGGGGCAACATGTTAATCCATTGAATTATATTTCACTTAAAAGAACACTTATTTTTTATGATGCAGATGATAAAAAAGCAGTGGAATGGGTTTTGAAGCTTGATAACCAACTCAAAGGCAATGATAAATTAATTTTAGTGAATGGTTCTCTTTTACAAGAAGAAAAACGATTTTCAAAACCAGTTTATTTTGACCAATCGGGGAGGTTGATAAGTCATTTTGGTATTTCGCATGTACCGGCTGTTATTAGACAAGAAGGGAATGCGCTTCGTATCAGCGAGGTGAAGCCATGATCTTAAAACAGATCGGTATAATGTTTATGTTAGTGTTATTTTTAAACACATCCTATGCGGGAAATTTATGTCAGGGTAAATTTGCTAATCCCATTACAGATGTCTGTTGGAGTTGTTTATTTCCGATCACGATTGGTGATAGTGCAGTTTTAGCGGGTGATCAAAAAGACACGAGCAATCCTAGTTTGCCAATTTGTACCTGCCCTATTGTACCAGTGGGTGTACGCATTGGTATCAGCACAGGATTTTGGGAACCAATGGCCCTGGTTGATGTGACACGTCATCCCTATTGTATGGTTAATTTAGGCGGTCTTCAGCTAACCCAAGGCAAATTAGGTGCAGATGGCTATGTGGGGTCGAGCGATTCTGCGCAAGGTGACAGTTTTTATTATGTGCATTGGTATAAGTTTCCCTTATTAGTTTGGCTTAATGTATTAACCGATGGATTATGTGTGGAAAAAGGGGACATGGATATTGCATATCTCACAGAGCTTGACCCAACTTGGCATGATGATGAATTAACCTTTCTTTTAAATCCTGAAGCCATTTTGTTTGCAAGCCTACCTGCTCAAATGGCATGTAGTGCAGATAGTCTTTCGACACTCGCAGGGTTACCGATTGATTCACTATTTTGGTGTGCCGGATCTCAAGGCTCTATGTATCCGATGAATGGTAATGTACAAGAACATGTAGGTGGTGTGCAAGCCAGTACGCTTTTGACAGAAAGAATGACGTATAAAATGCATCGAGAAGGGCTCTTGTTGGATAGTGTGGGACAAAACAGCCCAACGTTGTGTTACGAATATCCAGCTCCTATTCTTCCTAAATCACGCTATCGATATCAGATGGTTAATCCCATCCCTACGGCAAGCGGAGGTGAGGATGGGTGTCATACATTTGGTCATACCACAAGTTTATGGGGTAGTCTTCATGAGTATCCTTATAAAGGAGAAGATTTTGGCTATTTAGTTTGGCGTAAACGTAATTGTTGCGCTTAGGTCAAATTTAAAAGGAGAGGTGAGATGAACAAAATGAATCGTAAAAACATGAAAGATATTTGGCGGATGCGAAATTTAACGGTAAAGGACTTTTTTGAAAATCTATCAAAACATCCTGATCTAAAATTTTTATTAACAGCAGCAGGTAGTTGGTGGCTAATAAAAATGACGTTATTCGTAGTGTTAGCGTGTAATGTTTTTTATTACGTCATTCGGATATTTGATTTGGTTTTAAGTTAAGGAGAGAGACCATGAAAAATTTGAAAGTATCTATTTTAAATATGCCAGCATGGAAGGCATGTATTTGTATCTTATTTATTCTATTTGGACTGAGCGTCATTTTTGAAGTGGTATTGTCCCATACTATTTTCCATGTATTTGATCGGATGATTGCAAATTTTGAAAAAATTGATCAGGGAGATAAAGAGGATCTGGATGATATAGCAAAGAGCGAACAAGCTGAATATTGCGATGAGTATAAACGGTTACAGGAAGAGAAAGAGTTTGAAGCAAAACAAGAAGCCATTAATCCAAGTGACACATTTAATCGTAGATTTTATATAGCTCATGAAGATGAGATTAATCGTGCTATCCAACATCATTTCTTTAATTTGAGAAAATGTCAGGAAGAATTACAGAGACAAAAAGCATGAGACGCTTTTTTATAGTGTTACTGATATTTGTTCCGCTTGCTATACAAGCCAATAACTATTCTGTGTTGGCTAAAGAAGCGGAACAAAATCAAGAAGAGCAGATACAACAGTATTTTGCAATAGCAAATGATGCAAAAAAGCAAGCAGCAGCAGTGACAGAAGTATATAAAAATAAAATTGTCAATAGTGATGTAAAGTTTGCATCGGTAGAAGATATTAATTTGAATAAGAGTAAAAATAATTACAAGGTTATTGTTTTTATTTCATTTTCGATGCCTGATAAAAGTATAGTAAGCACTCTGCAAAATGCCAATAAAATTCAGGCCAGTGTAGTTATACGTGGCCTCATACATAATTCATTTAAAGACACTCTTGTAAGAATGGCGTCGATCGTAAAAGAAGCCGGAGGCGGTGGTGTTGAATTAAATCCTCCTGTATTTAAAAAATTTAATATTCAAAAAGTACCTGCTTTTGTGGTTCTTCCCAGTCACGATACATGTCAGTCAGAGAAAATATGTGAAATATCTCAATTTGATGTTGTATACGGGGATATTCCTCTAAATTATGCATTGAATAGTATTCGCGATCATGGTGATGTTTCAAGAAAAAACGCAGAACAACTTGTTTTAAAAATGGATGAATTGAATCATGTTTAGGTTCTTTGTCTTAATTTTATTGATTTTTTCAATCCATTCTGTTTATGCAGATGATATGAAAACTATTGTTAGTCAGACATTGGCACAGCAAGAATCGTTAAAACAGAATTCCTACTCTCATTTAAAAGGGTTTGACCCAAATGTCAATTTTGAGCATTACTCAGCTAATCCATCTCAAACGCAATATTATAGTGGTATTACACAATCAGACACATCCAAATTAAATCAAGATGCTATAACAGGAAAATCTTCTATAGATGAGGGGAAAAATATCACAAGCAGCATTCATCAGCATCCGAATTTTGTTATTTCACAGAATGATCCAGATATCAGGCATTCTCAATTTATTCAGAGTAATGCAGAGAGCATTGTAAAAGGTATTACTGATCGCTATGTAGATTGTAAAGCAGGGGAAATTTGCAAGATGGATTTTGAAAAGAAGATGTGCGAAGAAGAACCACAATCTATTTCCCAAGTATGTACTAAAACACTTAATATTGATGTCGTCTCACATGAAACAACGACACATTATACTTTAGTAGTTCATTTCAAAACATCAAATCATAAATATGCAGGCATTGCGATCAATGCAGTGACAGGTAAAGTTGGATTTCTAGGGCCTCACGATGCATCATTTACGATGGATTCCTATTTGCCTGCTTCATTAGATTGCCATGGATTACAGGGATCTGTGACTAGAATAGATGATCATAGCAGGGCAACTAGTATTGATACTATTAAATTTCCTAGCTGTGATAATGGTCTTGGATTAGATATTCACCTTACAGGAAAAAATTCAATTAATACTGATATTACGATTGATATTGCATCAAAAAGTATTTCTTATAATATCAGTGAACGTTGGGTAGAAAATTGTGATGGGCTACTGCAAGAGCCCAGTTGTCAATTTGTATCGAAGGAATGTTCAGGGCCTAAAGAAACTAAGACATTTCAAGGTATCTCTCTTAGCAAAGATTGTTGGCAGGAAACATATCATTACATGTGTCATAGTGGTCATGGTGAAGGAAATTGTAATACTTTAAAAGAACAAGGATGTGAGCAAATAGATTCAATTTGCAAAAATAAGAATGATCAGGGGTGCGCGCTCTATCAGCAGACTTATCAGTGTCCTATCAAAACATGCACGCCATCATCCAATGTAGCGTGTGGAGATGGGACGAATTACTGTTTAGATGGAAACTGTGTTGATCACCATTATGAAGAAAGTAAAGCCTTTTCAAAAGGTGTATCAGCTTTATCTGCCGTAGCGGATGCATCAAAACAGTTGAATCCTGACCTTCTGAAAATATTTTCAGGCTATCCTTTAAAATGCAGTGAAATACCGGTGGGATTTAGCAATTGCTGTAGCGAATCAGGATGGGGACAAGATTTAGGTTTAGCAAATTGCTCATCAGATGCAAAAAAATTACATGAAGCCCGTGTAAATAAATTGGCAGTTAAAGTAGGGCGATATTGTTCAGGGCCCGATCCATTTCCTTGTATAGAGCATTCGCAAGTTTATTGTGTATTTAACTCAAAGCTTGCCAAGATTATTCAAGAGCAAGGACGAATAGGTCAGTTGCATATAGACTTAGGAAGTGCACAATCACCACGTTGCGAGGGCGTGACGCCTGATCAATTAAAATCCATTGATTTGAGTCAAATTGATTTTCAAGATTTTTATGCCGATATTCATGCTAAGACGCCTGACATCAGCCAAATACAACAAAAAATATCAGAACAAACCCAACAATTTCAGCAAGCGGGACAAGTCAGTGGCTAATTACCTATTAATAATATTTATATTATTATTACCGATCAATGTATTGGCGGATGATTTTTTCGCACATCATGAAACGGGCTGGTATTGGTTTGATGATCCCAAAGACGATCAAAAAAATTATCAAAGCCAAAGTAGGGCAATCTCACCAGAAGAACAAATATTACTTGCACGACAAAAAATCAAAAATGCGATAGATCAGGCTATCATTGATCCAACACCAGAAAACGTTGAAAAAGAAATTATATTAGAAAACCAATTAAGCGAGAGATCGAATATATTTGCAGATGTACGACAGCAAGTCGTGCTGAATCATCCTGAACTAAATTATTCACTTATACATCCTACAAACAATTCAGCTTTGCAAGTGTATCATGAAAAAGAGTCATTGAAAAAAATTGATGTTATTAAAGAATATGCGAAATATTCAGGATTATTCTTTTTTTATCGCAGTACGTGTCCTTATTGTCGTCGATTTGAACCTATTTTAAAACATTTCTCTGAAACATATCACATTAAGGTTTTGCCAATCACTATGGATGGTATTTCGTTGCCTGAGTTTCCACAATCCAGAACAAATAGCAGGCAATCCACGCAATTTAACGTCACAGTAGAACCTTCATTATATGCAGTGGATCCTAATACGGGAAAATATTTTCCTGTTTCATTTGGGTTAACAAGTGAATCAGAACTTCTCGATCGGCTCTATAACATACTGACACGCTATAAGGATAGATTATGATTCAAAAATTAATTTGTCTTATCATTGTTTTGTTTCCAATCAACTTGTATGCAGATGTCAACTCTGACTTGAATACCTTTTTTGATAATTTAGGTGTAGCAACGAATACAACAGCATCTCATGCTTATCAAGGTCAGCAAGCAGGGTACTATAGTGGCGGCAGTATTTTCTCTCGCAATGCCGTGCGTAGCACTCAGCTTGTGCAAGTGGATTTACCAAGTTTTAGGGCAGGCTGTGGAGGCATTGATCTTTTTGCAGGAGGTTTTTCCTACATCAATAACGACCAGCTTGTCGCATTAATGAGAAATATTATGAATAATGCAAAAGGTTACGGTATGTTGCTAGCGTTAGAGGAGGTGACTCCACAGATAGGTAATATCAATAAATATTTGACAGATCTTGCTAATAAAGTGAATAGCATGAATATTAATTCTTGTGAGACAGCTGAAAGCTTAGTAGGTGGACTGTGGCCGCGTACTAGAGCATCTCAACAACAGGTATGTCAAGATATTGGAAGTAATACAGGTATATTTCCTGATTGGGCACAGGCAAGGCAGGGTTGTACATCAGATGATCTCACTTATAATTTTGATAGTACGATGCGATCGGGTGCTTCTAATTCTCAATATAAAAACTTGGTTTTAGATAATGGTAATATTGCGTGGAAAGCATTACTGGCAAATAATTTAGTTAATAGTGAGCAACAGCAACTTGCCGAATTGCTTATGTCGTTATCTGGTAGCATTATTATTAAAAAATCGGGAAGTGGAAAAAGCGCAACAGTTGATATCTCTAATTTAGATTCACTTGCAGGAAATTCGTCGCTATTAAAGGCGATTCTTTATGGAGGCAAGGCAACATTTTATAAATGTGACGAACCTACGCAATGCTTAAATCCAGGCAATCAGACTGTCGCAATAACGAGCGCCTTAAAAGGACAAGTAGAAAAAGTAATAATGAGCATTAATCAAAAAATCTTGCCTGATCAACCTTTATCGCCTGAAGAAATAGGTTTATTACAAGCTACTCGAATACCTCTATATGTTATTTTAGTGGTTCAGGCTGCTTATCAGAAGGACCCAAATATATTAAATGTCGAGAATTATTCCGAACTTATTGCTGTAGATATTTTATTTCAATATTTACAAGAAAATTTGAAGTTAGTTCGGGCTTCTAGTCATTTACTGCAATATCCAGATGACATTATGAAAAAGTTTAATGATGGAATTAATGATGCTATGAGTGATGTGCGAGCACAACAAAAAACTGCACAAGTGCAAGTCTCTAATGCATTGCAACTGATACAACAAACACAAGTCATTGAAAAAATGTTATCAGGTCAGTTATCTGCCGAGGTTGGAAATTCGCTTACTTGGTCAAGATCGTTACAATAGGAAGAGGATATGGCTCTTACACTTACTGTTTTTACAATTGGGTCAGGCGATTTGGTGTTAAACGTGTTTAATGCTGTCGCTGCTATTTTTAAGGTGAAATCCAGTATTGGCGCTCTCACTCATATCGCAATTATGTTGGGCGGTTTTTGCGCAACGTTACAATTTACAAAAAGTCATGATATTCAAACTATTATTCGTTGGTTAGGAATGTATATTTTAGTGACTGTCTTGATTTTATCTCCAAGGGCAACGGTTTCTATAGAAGATCGAACTGATCTAAAACCCAGAAGTATTGATGATGTCCCGCTTTCTCTCGCAGTTGTTGCGAGTTTCACAAGCCGAATTGGTATCGGTATGGCTGAATTGGTTGAAATGGTATTCCACATGCCTGGTGATTTAAGTTATAACCAAACCGGTATGTTGATGGGATCACGGCTAGTATTAGCATCTGAAGATTTTCAAATTACAGATCCAGTCTTTTCACAAACACTTGATGCGTTTATGCAACGATGCGTTTTTTATGATCTTCTTTTAGATCGATATACGATTAATGATATTACACATGATAAAAATCCCTGGAAATTCATTATAGATCACGCATCCGTTGCAAGAGCATTTCCTCTTAATGGGCAAATTACTATTTGCAAAACAGGAGTGGTTGAATTAGATAAAATGTGGCAACAAATATTGAGTAATGCAGCTGCCATCTATGGTGCTCAAATTCTTGGAAATTCGACTCCACAAAAAATATTTCTTTCTCGACTATCGGATGGTTATAACTTATTGACAAATGTGTCAGAAGAAGGAGCTGATATATTAAAAAAACATCTATTGTCAAATGCAATGATGCAAGCGGTTGCTCATACAAGTGCGAATACAGACGCGCCAGCTGCACTTCAAGCATTTGAAGATGCAAAAACGGAATTGCAAGTCCGACATACTTTAGATCTTACAGGGAGACAGGCGGGTTATTGGTTACAACAAATTAAAAATATCGTTGAAGCCGTTATGTATGGGGCGTTTATTTTTGTGTATTTCTTAAGTTATTTTCCATTCGGAGGTCGAATCGTAAGTAACTATTTATTTGGCTTGTTTTATTTGCAATCGCTTGCACCTATGTTTGCTATTGTTAATTTTGCAGCAACTTTTTATGCCCAAAATCGTTCTCTACTTTTTTCGAGTGACGAAGGGTTATCCATCGCAAATATGGCTGGTATTACTCAGGCCAACGCGGATGCAATGGCATTAGCAGGTTATTTGAGTTGGGTTATTGCACTCGGCGGCGGTGTGATGCTTTTTAAAGGATGGACATCAGGAATACAAAGTGCGGGCCAATATTTTGGAGGGGTGTTTCAGAACGCTGCCACTCATGTGTCCGCAGAGGCGATTGGCGGAAATATGAGTGTTGGTAACACTAATTTTGATAACCACAGTTCATTTAATACGAATGCAAATCATTTTGACACCAATGCAAGACATGCATCAGGGATGGTTTCGTTTCAAACTGGAGCAGGATCAACAGTTTCTGTTGCCCCCGATGGTCGAGAAATACTAAATACACAAGGGTCTATATCGAATTTACCCGTCGATATTCGTGTGGCTGAAAGCACCCGAGAAATGGCAAGCACTCAATATCAAACCAGTGTCACAACCGCGTTGAATAAAATGCACGCAGCTGGTTCTCACTATGCAACAGCGTTACGACAAATGGATGATTTTGGTAATCAATCAAGTCATTTTGAAAATTCAGGTATGAGTGATAGCCATACAAAAAGTTCTGGATTAAGTCATTCGGCATCTGATGTACACAATATTATGGAAACGTTTCGCAAAGATCACAATATAACTCATGAAAAAAACGCACAATTGTTCGGTGAAGTTTATGCGGATGCACATGGTGGTTTAGAAGTATTAGGTGAAGGTGGTAAGGTGGGTACATCCGTTCGCGCATCAGGTTCATTACGTTCTTCTTTTGGTAGTCTGTATAGCGAAGCAGAGCAATATGCAAAAGACCATCATTTTACGGATGCGGTTGATAATGCAAGGCGGGATGCAAGAGAATCGCATTATCGTGTTTCAGATGATTCAGGTAATCGCTTTTCTCAATCTATTAGTCATTCATTTGATCAAGGTGACTCATTGCGAAAAGAAGCGACGAGTAATTATTCACAAGCACAAAGTTATGCATCCTTAGCAACGCAATCGACCGAAAATGCAACATATATCAATTCTAATTATGGTCAGGAATTTTATCAATGGTTAAGAACACAACCCCCAATACATCGACATGGAGGAAGCAGCAGTGA
>Ga0206868_10270_pt1 | contig 12092 bp, 12 predicted proteins | sample Alteio_BWOrgCont_38_FD_152901 | JGI IMG/M metagenome (GOLD analysis project Ga0206868, IMG submission 152901) | Enriched cells from forest soil in Barre Woods Harvard Forest LTER site, Petersham, Massachusetts, United States -... | ecosystem: Environmental > Terrestrial > Soil > Temperate forest >... | reverse complement strand
GAGAAGCCGTGGGCGGTGAAGGGGACATTCGAGACCAAGAAGAATTTGATCAGCTCGATTTACCTGACGCCGGACTTGCTCGAGGCGCACATTCGACATCTGGATGCGAAGTATAAAGAGATCGAGAAGCACGAGGCGCAGTACGAGACTTACATGGCCGAGGACGCGGAGATTTTGGTCGTCGGGCATGGGATCGTTTCGCGAGTGCTGCGGTCGACGGTGGACATGGCGCGGGCACAGGGGATGAAGGTTGGGTTGTTCCGTCCGATTACGTTGTGGCCGTTCCCTTCGAAAGCATTGGCGCGTGCGGCGGAGAGCACGGCATGCGTAATGACCGTGGAACTGAGCACCGGCCAGATGGTGGAAGACGTGAAGCTGGCGGTGAACGGCAAAGTGCCGGTCGAGTTCTACGGACGCACGGGCGGGAATGTGCCGTCGGCGGAAGAAATTAATGCGGAGCTGTTTTCACGGATTGCGTCGCTGGTGTAGGGGGAGATATGGAAGGGTTTGACATCGTTAAGGAAAAGTCTCCGGCGTTCTATGACCGGTTCGAGCGCAAGGACGAACTGCAAGGGCAGACGCACTATTGTCCGGGATGCGGGCATGGAGTGGCGCACAAGCTCGTTGCCGAGGCGCTGACTGAACTTGGGCTGCAGGATCGCGCTACGCTGGTGAGTCCGGTGGGCTGTTCGGTGTTTGCGTACTACTACTTCGATGTGGGCAATGTGCAGGTGGCGCATGGGCGCGCTCCGGCGGCCGCGACGGCGTTGCGGCGGTCGAACCCGGAGAGCATCGTGATCAGCTACCAGGGGGATGGGGACCTGGCGGCGATCGGGACGGCGGAGATTATCCACGCCGCGAACCGCGGGGAGAACATTACCGTCATCTTTATTAATAACGCGATTTATGGGATGACCGGCGGGCAGATGGCGCCGACGACGCTGGTGAACCAGACGAGTACGACTTCGCCATTTGGGCGGAATCCGCGGAACGAAGGGTTCCCGCTGCATGTTTGCGAACTGCTGGCAAGCTTGGAAGCGCCGGTGTACATCGAGCGGGTGGCGCTGGGCGATGCGAAGAACATTATGAAGGCGCAGCGCGCGGTGAAGAAAGCGCTGACCCTGCAAAGCCAGAAGGCCGGATTCACGTTCGTCGAGATCCTGTCGCCATGTCCGACGATCTGGAAGAAGGACCCGATCGAGGCGCGCAAGTGGGTGAGCGAAGTGCTGATGAAGACTTTCCCGCTGGGGGTTTTCCGCGACAAGAAGATCGAGATGCCCGAGTGCAAACATGCACCGCATAAGACGGTGGCGGAGGCGATTGGCGCGACCGAGGGTGTGAAGCAAGAGATTGGCGGGCGGCGGCATCATACGCGCGAGACGACGATTAAGGTCGCGGGATTTGGTGGGCAAGGCGTGTTGCTGCTCGGACAGCTCATCGCCGAGATGGGGATGCGCGAGAGCATGGAAGTGAGCTGGCTGCCGTCATACGGGCCGGAGATGCGCAGTGGAAGCGCGCATTGCCATGTGACGCTGGCGCACGAGCGGATTGGGTCTCCGGTAATTACGCGGCCGGAGGTGGTGGTGGCGATGAATGAGCCTTCGCTGGCGAAGTTTGCTCCGCAGGTGGCGCCGGGCGGGGTGACTCTCTACAACAGCGATCGGGTGCCTGAAGGGTTCACCTGCAATCACGCGCGCGTGGTGTGCGTACCGGCGTCGCAGATCGCGGATACGCTGGGGTCGGCGAAGGTGGCGAACGTCATCATGCTGGGAGCGCTGCTGGAAGAGACGGAGTGTCTGCCGGCGGAGACTGCGATCAGCGTGCTGGAGGCGACGGTGAAGAATCCGAAGATCCTGGAGATGGACAAGCAGGCGCTGGCGGCAGGACGGGACTACGTGGACAACTCGGTTCGGGTGGGATCGGTACCGGGGCCGGATGGGTACGCTTACTAAGCGGCTAATACCTACCACGGAGACACGGAGAGAGCTGAGGTTTGAGATTGTGGTTTGAGCGGCGGGCCTTGGGGCCTGCCGCTTTTTCTTGGCTAGTAGATTCATAGTATGGATTGGGTGGCGCGTCGAACGTAGGCTCTTTGTCCAATGGGCCGGGCAAACCGGTTTTGTTCTCTGGGGCACTGGGTTTCGAAACTTAGCAACTGAAAAATTGAACGAGGAGACGCGTATGTCGTCAAGCACGGCGGCTGCATCGGCATTGGCTTCGGCGGAAGTGCCGAAGGGGCGCACGATTTCGATCGGCCAAATTGCTGTCGTAAGCCTGTTGGCGCTGGCGATGGGATTGTATTTCTGGGTGGATTCGCGTTATCCGGCCCTGGTGAAGAAGCTGCACGCGGGACATTCGGTGAAGGTGGTGGGCGCGATCAGCTTTGATGCGCTGCTGCCGGTGGATCCGAAGATGCCGGTGATGACGCGGATCGAGCGGACGTCAGTGAACTGGCTGTATACGAACCGCATCGGAATGAGCTTCGGGATTGGTTTTGGCGCCGCGTTGCTGACGCTGCTGCCGATGTTCTCGCGCCGGCGGTTCAAGAGCGCGTTTGGGAATACGTTGCTGGGAGTGGCGGCGGGGACTCCGCTGGGAGTGTGTGCGAATTGCGTGGCGCCGATCGGGAGAGGATTGGCGCAGGCGGGGGCGAGTCCGAACACGGTGCTGGCCACGATGATCAGTTCGCCGACGCTGAATGTGGTCGTGTTGGCGATGGCGTTTAGCTTGTTTCCATTACCGATAGCATTGACGAAAGTTGCATCCGTGGTCGCGCTGTTGGCGCTGGTTCCGTGGCTCACGCCGGAAACCGAGCCGGAGTTGGGGTGCGCGGTGCAGGAGTCGGGAGGCGCGGGATCTGCGATCGTGTTGTTCCTGAAGAATCTTGGAAAAATGATTTTGATTACCGTGCCGCTGATGGTAGTGGCGGCGGTGTTGGGAGCAACGTCGGCGGAGTTGTTGCCGGCGAGCAGTTTACCGGTGCAGGTTTCGATCTTCGGGATCGTCGCGGTGGCGCTGATTGGAACGTTTCTGCCGGTGCCGATGGCGTTCGATGTGGCAATCGCGTTTGTGTTGATGTCGCGCGGCGTTCCGATGCCTTACGTGGTGACTCTGCTGTGCACGCTGGGAGTATTCAGCGTGTACTCGGCGATGATTTTAGGGAAGACGTTGTCGTGGAAGACGGCCGGAAAGATGTATGGCGCGGTGGCGGGGCTGGGAATTGTGGCGGGAGTGGTGACGCGGTTGTGGCACGCGGTTTGACGTTGTTATAGGTGAACGATGTCGATGCCGCCCCATTTTTCCTGAAGATATTCGGCGACGAGGCGGCGGTGGCAGTGGGTGGGCTTCTCTTCGCTGCAGAGCAGGCAGGCGTTTTCGAAGGCGTCGCGCTGAAGACTGGATTCGATGGCTCTCTCGTCCAGCAGGTTGCGAAATCCCGATTCGTAGACTGACCAATCCCCTTTATTTTTCTTGTAGGCGTCAAGGAGATCTTGCGTGGGTGCGAGCTCGGGGAGGTGGAGGTAATCGATCGCGCCGATGGACTTGAGGAAGTAGCGGAGGTCGTCGCGCTTGGAAAAGCCGGCGAGTTGGGAAGTGTTGTTGAGGCGGACGTCGATGAGACGTTTTACGCCGGTGGAAGTGAGGGCGGTGAAGAATTGTTCGGCGGATTTCTTGGTGAATCCGATGGTGTAGAGGTTCATGGTCAGCTTTCCTGGCGTTCGGGTTCGTCTTTGCGATAGGCAATGCGCTCGCCCTGGATTTCGTAAGCCATGTCGAGAACTTGTGTCGATGTTTTAAAGAGGTGCATGGAATCGAGGGAGAGAGACTGGAGGAGGCGCGCCATGGTTTGCTGGTGATCTTCGACAGTGGTTTCATCGACGATGTGACGGACGGCGATGCCGCGTTCGACGAGGCGACGGGAGACCATGATGGTGCGATGACAGTGGAGGGGCTCTTTTTCCGCGCAGAGGATGGCGATGTTGAAATCGCGGGCAAGGCCGGACTGGATGCGGTCGAGGCCTTGTTGGAAAAGGGGCGTCCTGGCGAGGCGGTCGTAGCGGATGGAGTTATTTTCGTAGCAGGCGGGATCGTCGGAGCGAGCGCCGAGTTCTTTGCCGAGAAAGATGTAGTGGATGCCTTCCGTGGAAAGAGAGAATTCGAGTGGCGCGCGGCTGAAGTGCGGATAGAGCTTGCTGTAAGGCTGGGAGCGGACATCGGCGATGGCGGTTATGGAGTTGGCGCGCAAGAGGGCGAGGAAGTCCGCGATCGAGCGGTTGGAGTGTCCGATGGTGTGGACGGTGTTCAGCAAATGGACCATCCGGGGGTGAGGACGCCGGCGCAGAACTTGTAGCAGTTGCCGTCGGTGTGTGGTTCGCCGAGGCTTACGCAGAGGAGCACGTTTTCGAGCGGGTACACGCATTGCCTTTGGGGAAGTAATGTTGCTCGGCGACGGGATCGGTGATGGAGAAGCGGTATTCCTGCCACCGGAAGGTGAAGTGAGCGCGGGCGCGGTGGCGTTCGCTGAACTCGGTTGGCTCAGTCACGATTTCGACGCGGAAGTCCTGGGGGTTGATGAGCATGAGCGAGTTTTCGAAATGCCTGGCGGCTGGGCCAGAGGTGCGATCGTTGATGCCGAAGTGGCTGCTGTTGCCGGTTCCCCAGAGGGATTCGACTACATCGACGGCGACGCGGAGTTGGTTCCAGGAACAGAAGCAACGGCGTATCCAATGATAGCGCTCGTCGATTAAGTGGTTTTCGGACTGGTGAGCGTGGGGGATTGGTTCCTTGAGACCGACTTCGAGAATGTCGAGTAATGAAGGATCTCCGCCGCGCTGGAGTTTGCGTTCGCGGTCTTTTAATTCCTGGGTGAGGCGCGAGCTGACGGGACGGATCCAGGGGCCGAAGGCGCCGTTGGGGAAGACTTCTTTGCCTGCGATGCAGCGTCCGGTGGTTTTGCGGGAGTTGGCGAGACAGACGAATCGTTTGGTGTACATGGAAGCGGGGCCCTTGGTACTTCCTATTCAGTATCGCGGGGAGATGTATTTGGCGAAGTGATGTGGCTCACGTGGGTTTGTTATGTCTTCCCAAGGTGGAAGGATTCTGAGATTCTGTGTGGGATATGGCGGCGAAGAAGAAGACATTTCGGAAGGTTACGGCGGTGAAGGCGTTGTCGCGGAAGGTGATTGGGACAGTGCCGGTGACGCGGGCGGGGCCGGTGAAAAAGAAGGAGAAGACCGCGAAACATAAGCCGACGCTGGGGAAGATGCTCGGGGAGGAGTAGTGCCGCAGGGGCCTGAAGCCCTCCATCTCTCCGATTCTGACGCGGCGCTGAAGCGCCGCTTTACCCGGAAACCCATTGCACCGCAGGGGCTAAAAGCCCAGATGAATCTCTGGCCTTAACGCTGCGCTAAAGCGCAGCTGTACCGAGCGATGACATCGCTGACCGCAGGGGCTAAAGCCCTCGATCTCCACAGCTCTGACGCTGCGCTAAAGCGCTGCTCTACCCCAAAAGCAAAAATAGCTCTCAAGCTTACGCGGCTTTGATGAGCAGGCAGGTTATGTCGTCGTGCTGCGGGGTGGTGGCTACGAAGCGGTCTAGATCCGCCATGATTTGCTGGAGCATTTGAGCGGGGGTTAGCGCCAGGCCGTAATTGATCATCTGGATCAGGCGGTCTTCGCCATATTCGGTGCCCGCTTCGTTCTCGGCTTCGATCACGCCGTCGGTGAAGATGACCAGCCACTCGCCGGGGTTCAGGGTGACGGTGGCGGATTGATAGACGGCATCGTTCAAGATTCCTAGAGGCACTCCACCTGCATCGAGACGTTCGAGCTGACCGCTAGCGCGGCGCAGCATCGGGTTGTTGTGCCCAGCATTGATGTACGTCAATGTCCGCGTGGCGGGCGTGTATTCACCCAGGAAGGCTGTGGTGAAGCGGCGGCCCTGCTGGCTGTTGGTGCAGGCGTAGCGGTTCATGCCGGTGACTAGATCGGCAAGCGAGACATTCGTCGTGGAAAGAGTTTTGAGGCTGGCCTGAAAACTCGCCATTAGCAGCGCGGCGGGCATGCTTTTTCCGGCGACGTCGGCAACGGCCAGCAGCCAGGTTGTCTCGGGATTGTCGCGTGAGAAGACGTCGTAATAATCACCGGCGACGGTGTTGGCGGGGCGAGTGATGAAGGCGACTTCCATGCCCGGGACCGTGGGCGGAGTGGCGGGCAACAGCCACTGCTGGATTTCCTTCGCGATCTGGAGGTCACGCTTCATGACGACGCGGTCGCCGATTTCTAACATCAGGAGCAGGAACAGCAAAATCGCGCCGTAGAAGTGGGTGTTGATGGTGGCGTGACTGTGGGGGCCGGTCTGGAAGGTGATATCGCCGAGGAGCAGGAAGACGAGCGCGAGCAGGAGAAGGATGCGGCGCACGGGGGTGAGCTTCTCGAGGATGGCCCAGAAAAATTGTTCGCTGACGTAAAGGAAATGACGAGAGCGGGACATGCCGGCAGTGCGGCTGGAATCGATCTCCTTCGAGTAAAAGCGGTAGCTGGCGCGGGTATCGGAGCGGAACTGCACCCAGAGCTGGTTGAGCGCCATGCCGTCGGTGACGCGCTGCCAGAAGCGGTCGAGCTTGGAGCCGATGTCTTGCCGTTGCGGTCGCGGTGGGGTCGGGGTCGCCATCAGGTGGACTGGCAATTATAGAAGCATTCGACGTTGCGGTTGGGCGAAGAGGTGCGACGTACGTCACAGACAGATGTTCGGGGTAGCGGGATGATTTTTGTAGCGGCGCTTAGATTGTTAGGCGCGGCGGGAAATTCATTCGCGACAGGAAGTACTTATGAAAAAGCTACTCGTCTGCTTCATTTTGTTGATGGCAGTGCAAGTGTGGGCGCAGGAGAAGTCGAAGATTACGGTGAAGAGCACGGAAAAGAATGCCGGCGTGATCTTTGTGACGATCGTCGATGGGAAGAAAACCGTTGACCTCAATTGCAACGAAGGTTTTTCCGGCTGCAAGGCGCCGCAGCCCGGGGAGTACTGGATGGTGAGACTCCCGGCGAACCACGGCGTGTACGAATGCCAGAACGTCGATCTGTTTCCGGCATCGGCCGATCCGGAGACGGCGGATAAAGTCGGCGAGTACTGCTTGCCTGAAAAGTAAAGATCAAGCACCGACGGCGATGCGGTTGCGGCCCTTGGTCTTTGCTTCGTAGAGGACTTTGTCGGCGGCCTCGATCAGTTGCTCGGGCGTCATGCCGGGTTTCCAGTCGGCGACGCCGAAGCTGCCGCTCAGCGTGACTTCTTTGCCGCTCTCGAGGCGCAGTTGCGCGTTGGCTAGCGTGACCTGAAGGCGTTCGAGGCTGGTGGCGGCCTGCGCTGCGGCAACATACGGGAAGAGTGCGACGAACTCGTCTCCGCCGAGGCGACCAGCGCTGTCTTCGTGTCGCAGGGTCGCGCGCAGGATCGTGGCAAAGTGGCGGAGGGCGGCGTCTCCGGCGATGTGGCCGTACTTGTCGTTGACCGACTTGAGATGATCGAGGTCTGCGACACACAGGCTCATCGGATGCTTGTAGCGGGTGGCGGCGGACATTGCCTTTTCGATCTGCACGAGTAGGGCGCGACGATTCGGAAGCCCGGTGAGTGGATCGGAAGTTGCTTCGCGGACCAACTGCTTTTCGAGTTCCTTGCGATCGCTGATGTCGCGGAACGAGATGACCGCGCAGTCGCCATGGATGGGGTCGCGCAGGACGCTGGCATTGCTCTCAAGCCAGATCTCGGATTTATTCGGCCGCGTGATGCCGAATACGATGTTGCGCTGATCCTCTCCCGTGGCCAACGCTTTGTACGACGGGAGCTCTTCGGTCGGCATCGGGAAGCCGTCGGGCTGCACCGGCTTGTACTGGAGCATCGAGAAAGTTTTCCCCACATAATCTTCGAGCTTGGTGCCGAGCAACACCGAGGCCATGGTGTTGTGGGAGATCAGAGTACGCTGGCTGTCGCGGACGATGACGCCTTCGGCGAGAGTTTCCATCACGGTGCGCAGGAAGCGGCGGTGATTTTCGGCCATCGCGCGCTGGCGGTGCAACTCGAGAAGCTGAGTGACCTGCAACGATAATGCGCGCAAGGCTTTTTCCTGCGACGGACGCAAGGTGCGAGGTTCGCGGTCGATGACGCAAAGCGTGCCGAGTCCGTGACCGTTGGACGAGACGAGCGGCGCGCCGGCGTAGAAACGAATGTTGGGATCGCCAGTGACGAGCGGATTGTCGGCGAAACGGGAATCCTTGGTGGCGTCTGCTACGACCATGAGCTCGTTGGGATTCATGATGGCGTGGGCGCAAAAGGCCTGGTCGCGTGGGGTCTGCTGGGATTCCAAGCCGACCTTGGACTTGAACCACTGGCGATCGTTGTCAATGAGGGTGACGGTCGCGATGGGGGCTTCGCAGATCTCGGCGGCGAGGGCGACAAGATTGTCGAAGGCGTTGTCGGCAGCAGTGTCGAGAATCTGGTAGGAGGTGAGTTCGCGCTGGCGTTCGACTTCGTTGGCGGGGAAAACGGCAGTGGACATCCGGTCGGCCTCGGTTCGGAATTGACACTAATTGTAACGGGCGCGGGCTGGGGCGCGAGGTGACGGAAGTGTGTGACTGGCGGAAGCGTGTGCGAGTCGAACACACCCTTGACGGGACGAGCCCGCCAAACACCGGTTTTGAAGACCGGGGCAGTCACCGGACCACTTGCGCTTCCGTGCTCCGATTCTAGCTGATAAGGCAAAACCTACCACGGAGGCGCAAAGACATGGAGATTTTGACTCGTTTCGCCTCGGGGGCAATCGAATGGGGTGGTCAAAACCACAAATAGGAGTTCCGGAATGAGTTCGCGCAAGTTTGCTTACGCTCAGCTTGATGTTTTTACGTCCACTCCGCTGGAGGGGAATATGCTCGCGGTGTTTTCCGATGGCCGCGGACTGAGCGATGACGAGATGCAGGCAATCGCCCGTGAGACCAATCTTTCCGAGACGACTTTTATCCTGCCGCGCGATGCAGAGACGGAAGCACGCGACGGCGTGAAGGTTCGGATCTTTACCGTGGCGGAGGAACTGGAGTTTGCCGGGCATCCGACGCTTGGGACGGCCTATTTTCTCCATCAGCGCGATCGAGAAGACTTGGTCACGCTCGACCTGCGAGTCGGGAAGATTCCGGTGACCTTCACGAAAGATGCGCACGGTCTGAGTTTCGGTGAGATGCGGCAGCGGGATCCGGAGTTTGGGCGAATTCATACGGACCGTGAGGCGCTTGCGCGGGCAGCGGGGTTGTCGGTGAGCGATCTGGATACGGAGTTGCCGGTGCAGACGGTTTCGACCGGCATGCCGTTCGCGATTGTGCCGGTACGGACGCTGAAGGCCCTGCAGAACTTCAAGATCAGCGGGCAGGCGGCTACCGAGTACGTCGAGAAGACGGATGCGAAATTTCTGTATTTCGTTTCGCGCGAGACGGTGGATCCGACCTCGACGCTGCATGCGCGGATGATCTTTTATAACGGCGAAGATCCGGCGACGGGATCGGCGGGCGGCTGTTGTGCAGCGTGGGCGGTGCAACATGGCGTTGTGAAGTCGGATGAGCGCGCGGTGATCGAACAGGGAATCGAGATGAAACGCGCGAGCCGGATTCACTTCCGCGCGACGAAGAGTGACGGCAAGGTTACCAATGTGCGCGTCGGCGGGCATTGTGTGCGCGTGGCCGATGCGACGCTGCACGTGTAACTGCCTTGCATGCAGCAGATGGTGCGGCGATTTTTTTCCACATCTTGCACAGGCTTAGTTACTAGAAAGAGTACTTTACAGCGACAGCTTCGGCTCGTAGGATCAGCCTCGCTCTGGCTCAAGAAAAACTGAATGAAAGTGATCGACGGCATGCACTCGCGTGCCGTTGAGAAGTGCGCCCCCCTCGATGAAACCGAAGCGAACGATCCTCTGCGTTGACGACAATGAACAATCCCTTTCCATCCGAAAAGTAATGCTGGAGACGCGAGGCTACCGGGTTCTGACGAGCCCTAACGGACGCCAGGCGCTGGAGATTTTTCGCCAAGGCGGAATCGATCTGCTGCTCACCGATCTGGTGATGCCGGAGGTGGATGGAAATGAACTCATCCGCCGCGCGAAGGAACTCTCACCGTTCACGCCCGCGATTCTCTTTTCCGGCCACACGAAGTTCGTGACGTCGGATAGTTGCGCCGATCTCTTCCTGCCAAAGGGTGCGCACGCGCCGATCGAACTCCTGGAGAGGATCCGATTGATGCTGGTGCGGAAGCGCGGACCGAAGAAGGTGGCGATGGCGGTGCCGGCGTTGGGATCGGAAACAGTCTTGGTGCGAACGGGAACCGCCTGAGAGGCAGTTTCGTTCGGCGAAGTGGACCGGCCTGCGGGCCGGTTTTCGCATTTCTGGGAAAAGGATCCAAACCAGAGAATACGGAGTTGCAAGTCCAGCAACTCAGCTCAGGTGAATTCCCTAGAAGCAGAGTTGCTGGATTTCCACATTGGGAGTTCCTGAAATAGGGTCGTTCTTGGAGCAATCCAGAGTCTCACGTCTATAAATAATTGAAAACAAAAGATAAACTGACGTACCTACAGTTTTCGGGCTAGTTCCTGCCTAAGAGATTTACCCGAGCGAAAATAAGGTTAAAACTCGAACAACACTAAGCCCAAAGGAGGATGTCAACATTTGTCTTCGAGGGCTAATCTGCACGTGGTTGCAAGCGGCAAGGTCCTTCGCCAGCCTGCCCGACATTCTGGCCGATGTCGGTAAGCCCGCCGGGAACACCTGGCGTTTCAGGTAAGAGGCAAAAGCAAGCGCAAGACAAACACGCAGCAAGCCTTTTCTGGCCAAGACCAAAGCGTTAGTCCTGAACATTGTTCTATTGACGGAGCCAAACAGATGCGTCTTTGTGCAATCGGCACAGTTGTGTTCATTCTCTCCTCATTGGCAGCAGCCAGCGTTTCGGTTTCATCTCCCAGTAACGGGTCGACGGTTTCCGGGTCGGTTCATGTGGTTGCAACCTCAACCGGGTCTCATGCAATCAGCTCGACTACCGTTTACGTTGACAACCAGCAGGCATACAAGGTGGACTCGGGAAGCGTGAGCACTTACCTGGCACTGGCGATCGGTCAGCACACGGTCGTGGTGCAGTCGTGGGAGACGACGGGTACGGTGATCAAGTCGTCGCCGATCGGAGTGACCGTGACGGCGTCGGGTCCGCCGGCGAATGCGAAGCAGTACAGCAACATTAACCAGAAGACGGGATGGCAATCGTGCGATACCTGCGCGGGTGCGGGAGGCAGCGGTCCGACAGCCGTGTATTCGCTAGTTCAAGGCCTGTCGTCGCCATCCATGGATGGAAAGTCTTCGCAGTTCTACTTGCAAGGGAACGCGCCCTACTCGGCGGCGCTGTGGTGGAACCAGTTGGGTGCGAACCAGAACGTCAGCAATTTCCAGTACGACCTGTATTTCTACCTCAAACAGCCGAGTGCCGCGCAGGCGCTGGAATTCGACGTGAATCAATCGATCGACGGCAAGAAATACATTTTCGGAACGGAATGCGATATCAAGGGCCATCACGATTGGAATGTGTATGACGCCGCGGGACATCAGTGGATGCAGACCGGGATTGCCTGCAGCGAACCCGCGGCCTATGCGTGGAACCACCTGACCTTGGAATTTCAACGCGCGAACGGGCAGGTTAAGTTTCTGTCGGTCACGCTGAACGGCAAGAAGAGCTATATCAATCGCGCGTATTCGCCACAAGCGAGCAGCGTGAGCGAATTGAATGTAGCGATTCAGATGGATTCAGACAGCAGCAATACGCCGTACCATGAGTGGGCTGACAAAGTGAACCTCACCGCTTGGTAAGTGCAATCGATCCACAAGGCATGGCCGCGCGCCATGCCTTTTTCATTGCGCCCCGACGAGGTGAAGGCACCATCGTGTAATATCAAAGATTCAGCTACTTCGCGCGAATGTTCGCTATGGGCGCGTGGCGGCGGACCGAATCACTCATGGCAGCAATCATCCAAGCTCAGGAACTACAGAAAACCTACAAGATTGGCAAAGTC
>Ga0206868_10269_pt1 | contig 12133 bp, 10 predicted proteins | sample Alteio_BWOrgCont_38_FD_152901 | JGI IMG/M metagenome (GOLD analysis project Ga0206868, IMG submission 152901) | Enriched cells from forest soil in Barre Woods Harvard Forest LTER site, Petersham, Massachusetts, United States -... | ecosystem: Environmental > Terrestrial > Soil > Temperate forest >... | reverse complement strand
AGCTCTTCAACATGCTCAGCGCCCTTGGCGAAGACGTGATGATCGTCGTGCACTCGACGCCTGAGGGTGAAGACCGCCGAGGTCGGGTCATGGTTGCCTTTGCCTAGGAGTTCGCAGGCAACGCCGTTGGCTGCCACGTCGGCGCATCAGCGAGCTTGACTCTAAGTTCTTCAAACAATACTTGAATCGTCGACCGCAAGAAGTCGACGGCGCCGTCGACAGGGACTTGGTCGCGGTCGTTGCCTCGGCGGAGTTTGACTTCGATGTTGCCTTCGCGTAGGGAACGCTCGGAGATGACGACTTGGATCGGGAGGCCGCGGAGTTCGGAGTCGGCGAATTTGACGCCGGCGGAGGCCTCGCGGTCGTCGAACAGGACTTCGATCCCGGCGGCGACCAGTTCCTGGTAAAGCGCCTCCGGCCGCTCCGGGTTTCGGCACAGGGAGATCAGGGACACGTGGTAGGGCGCCACCGAAATCGGCAACGATAGCCCCTTGTCGTCCAGATACTCCTCGGCCACGCAGGCTAGCAGGCGGCCGACGCCGATGCCGTAGGAGCCCATCAGGATCGGCTTCGCCTCGCCGTTCTCGTCGGTGTAGTAGGCCTTGTTTGCCTCGGTGTACTTCGTTCCGAGCTGGAAGATGTTGCCGACCTCGACGCCGCGCTGCAGGGTCAGCCGGTCGCCCGAAACGATGCTGATATGACCTTCCTTCGCTTCGGCGATGTTACCGACGATATCGGCGACGAAGTCGCGGCCATAGTTGGTTCTGGTCAGGTGCCAGCCGGGTTTGTTCGCCCCGGCCACCAGATTCGTCTGTTCGGCGACGGACGTGTCGGCGACCACGATAACGTTCTCCCGTCTGATGCCGATCGCCGAGCCGTATCCGGGAACGGCTCCGATGGCCAGGATCTCTTCCGCAACGGCCGGCCGCAGGGCAAGGGCGCCGGTCAGGTTGCGGAGCATGGTGAGGTTGACGTCGAGATCCCCCCGGATCAAAGCGACCACAAGGTGGTCCGGCTTGTCGTTATGAAACGAAGCAACCTGGAAGAGCGCTTTGGCGGTTTGCTTGGTCGAGATGCCAATAAACGACGCCAGCGACTCGATAGTCGTCGTGCCAGGCGTTTCGACTTCGGCCATCGGTTCCGGCGTGCCGCCGTCGAAACGCTCTTTCACGAACACGGCGGACTCCTGATTGGAGGCGTAGTCGCCTGACTCCGAGATAACAAGCGTGTCCTCGCCGATCGGCGTCAGATACATAAACTCGTGGGCCTGCTTTCCGCCCATCATGCCGACATCGCTTCCGACCGCAACCAACGGAAGTCCGACGCGGAGCCCGATCCGGTAGTAGGCATGGTAGTGCTTCGCGTACTGCGTTATCAGTCCGGCCTCGTCCATGTCCAGCGAGTACGAGTCCTTCATGATGAACTCGCGGACCCGGATCAGGCCGCCGCGAGCGCGGGCCTCGTCGCGGAACTTGGTCTGCATCTGGTAGATCAGCATCGGAAGCTGGCGGTACGAGCGCACGAAGGAAGCGGCTAAATGCCCGACCACCTCCTCGTGAGTCATGGCCAGCGCCATGTCGTGGCCGCGCCGGTCCTTGAACCGGACCATCGAGTCGTCGATTTCGTACCAGCGATTGGTGCGCTGCCAGATCTCGGCGGGATGGACGACGGGCATATTCAGTTCCTGCCCGCCGATTGCGTCGATCTCCTCCCGAAGGATCTGTTCGATCTTTCGGATAGAGCGCCAAGCCAGCGGCAGGTAGGTGAAGATGCCGGTCGACAGCTTGTCGACGTAACCGGCCCGTACCAGCATCTGCTGGGATGGGATCTGCTCCTCCGCCGGAGCATCCCGACGGGTGTCGCCGAATAACGTTGAAACTCTCATAGGCAATAGGGCGGGGCCGCTTATTTTACATGTCAGTGGCACCCATGCTCGAACTATCTACCTTTCCGGTGACACCCAGGTCGTAAAGGACCTGCAACGACTTAAGTAACGAACGCCTTCTATGCTGGGTAACCTTGCGTAAGGTAGGTGAGACTATGGGAAACGCTGTTGTTTGGGTTGACATTCCGGTCCTCGACTTGGACCGAGCCATTGCATTCTATTCGGCCATACTCGGGACTCAGCTCGTGAAGGCTGACTACGGCACTTTTGCCTTGGGCTTCCTGCCAGGCGAGCCTCAGACAGGCGACGTCTGCGGCTGCCTATACGTCGCGGACGACTCGGCGCCGGCCGACCAGGGACCGCTGGTATATCTCAACGCTTTAAGCAGGCTCGATGAGGCCGAAGCGGCGATCGTTCCCGCCGGGGGAACGATCATGCAGCCGAAACATCAGATCGGCCCACACGGTTACCGGGTCATTTTCAAAGACACCGAAGGCAACCGCTTGGCGCTCCACTCGATGTAGCGTCGGCCTGCGTTGGGCGGCCCGAAAGCGGCCGCCCAGCAAGAGAACCCTTATCGGGCGTGATATCCCTTCCAGACATATTCGAGCGCTTGAGGCAGAGTTTGCCGAACGACGCCGCCGTCGACGTGGCGTGCCTCTTTCGCGAACACGAACTGGTAGTGATAGTGCTTCGCCTTCAGCACAGCGGCCATCTTGACGTTAGCCAAGGGCCAGTTGTGCAAAGTCGATTCCGGATCGTTCGGGCGAAGGTCGTTGGCGCCGACCTCCATCCAGATGCGAAGCGGCTTGGTCCGGGTCTGGGGAATCAGGTGCTCGTGATACTCCCAAGCGCCGTGAAGCGTGACGGGATCCGGCGGCCAGGCTTGGTTCACATAGGTTCCCGAATAGGTCAGAACGCGGTGGTACAGGTCCGGCCGATACCAGGCCATTGTGAATGCGCAGGCGCCGCCCGAACTGCCGCCCATCGTCATGCGGGCGTTGGGGTCCTTCGTAAAGGCAACATGGCACTCCTGAGCGACTCGGGGTAGGACCTCCCACTCGACAAACTGGGCATACCAGGGAGAGAGGGTGTCGTATTCGAGGCCGCGCTGGCTGCCCTGGGCGTCGTTTCCGCCGGAATCGATGAAGATGCCGATCATCGAAGGCAACCGTTTGTCCGCGATCATGTTGTCGAGGATGGTCGGCATCTCGCCGGAGCCCATGCTGTCCTGCGACACGAAGAACGGAGATTCGGTACCCGCCTCGTACTGGCTAGGGACATAAACGGTGACTCGCCGCCGGTAGGGAGTAATCACGCCGGGGTGCGTCTTTTCGATCCCGGGATAGATCTTGCTGTCCCTCGAATCCATCACGATCCGGTAGATCTTTCCCTTGGGTACGTCGCTTCGCGGCGTCAACTCCGGCGCGTTCGAGTAGGGCGGCTCGATGATATAGTCACCGTCGCCCGCCTTCGGTCCGTACGGAGCGTAATGGGAAAGGTCCATGGGCGGCGCCTGTATCGCCTTTGCCCCGAGGAAGACCGATGCGCTCGCCAGCGCCAAACCACCAAACAATAAGCTTGCTTTCATCTTTGATATCAACCTGCGAAGCATAAGAGTAGCGCACTGAAGCCACGTACATGCACCGGCTTCCGCAACGAACTTCGGGCGCAAACGCCGCTACCCCTTCTCGGATTTGAATGGGAACCGTATAATTGTTGATTATGAAAGCGCTCGCCCTGCCTGTTTGCCTTCTTGGACTTCTAACTATTGCGTCTGCCGATGCCCTTCGGGATCAGATCAACTCGATGAGCGCCGCCGTCGGCAAGTCGCTGATGGCCAAGGACATCGTCGGGTTCGCCAAGGCTATCAAGCCAGGGGTTACGGCGGACTTCAAGTATCTGGACAACCCAACGGCCAAGCCGATGAACTTCGACCAGATGGTCGCAGGGATGAAGATGGGTGTCGGTTCGTACACGAAGGTCACGGTCGCGGAAGCCCGCATCTTAAGCGTCAAGCCTGCCGGAGATTCGGCGACGGTTCTGATGTCCCACAAAATGGCCGGTTTGATCACAGGCCCGGATAAAAAATCCCATGTGCAATCTTTCACCGGCATCAGCATCGACACCTACAAAAAGGTTGGCGGCGCCTGGAAGATGGCGAGCATGACCATCAAGAGCAGCGAGATGAAGATGGATGGCAAGCCCATGCAAATGCCGGCCGGCAAGTAGCCTTCGCTAGGGGACGCGTCCAATAGAAAACGTGCGCGAGGCCGTCGATGCGGTCTACAGGTCCGAGTCGCGCCGGATTTTGGCTACCCTGATCCGCCTTCTCGGTGATTTCGATCTCGCCGAGGAGGCTCTGCAAGACGCGTTTGCGTCTGCGCTTGAGCAGTGGCCGAAAGACGGCGTACCTTCTAATCCGCGGGCTTGGCTAGTCTCCACCGGTCGCTTCAAGGGGATCGACGCCCTGCGCCGCCGCGTCCGGCTGGATCACTCGATGGAAGCCATCGCGCAGCGGCTTGACACGGAATCGCCAGAGTTCGTGGTCGAGGAAGGGGTCGCCGACGACGACTTGCGCCTCATCTTTACGTGCTGTCACCCTGCCCTGTCGCCGGATGCGAGGGTGGCCCTGACCCTCCGCGAGGTCTGCGGCCTTACCACGGAGGAGATCGCTCGCGCCTTTCTTACCGCGCCATCGACTTTGGCTCAGCGGATCGTTCGCGCCAAAACCAAGATCCGCGACGCCGGCATCCCCTATCAGGTGCCTTCCGCCCAGGACATTCCGGAGCGTCTGGACACTGTTCTCCAAGTCGTTTATCTCGTATTCAACGAGGGGTATGCCGCTTCGACCGGCGAGTCGCTTACCAGGTCGGATCTATCGGGCGAAGCCATCCGTCTGGGCAAGCTTCTTCTCGGGCTGTTGCCCGCGCCGGAGGTTGCCGGCCTGCTGGCGCTGATGCTCATTCAAGAGTCCAGGCGCGAGGCTCGCTCGACCGCGCAAGGCGACCTGATCCTCCTTGAACATCAAGACCGTTCGCTTTGGAATCGGGAAATGATCGGTGAGGGAGAGGCCCTGTTGCAGCGAGCGCTGCTTTCTCGCCGCTTCGGGCCGTACACCTTGCAAGCCGCGATCGCCGCCGTACATGCCGAGGCGCCTTCGGCGGCCGCGACCGATTGGGTTCAGATTGCCGGCCTTTACGGTGTTTTGGCGCGGATGAACCCGTCTCCCATCGTCGAATTGAATCGGGCGGTGGCCATCGCGATGGCAGAGGGACTCGAAGCCGGCTTGGCACTGGTAGAGGAAATCCTGGCGCAAGGCGATCTCGAAGATTATGGGTTGGCGCACGCCGCCAAGGCCGAGCTTTGCCGCCGGCTGGGCCGGTTAGACGAGGCCCGCGCTTCCTTCGAACGAGCATTGGCGCTCACCCAACAAGGGCCGGAGCGAAGGCACTTGGAAAATCGCCTCCACGAGCTCAACGCCTGAATTTTTCGAGAATTTCCCGAAAAACTGTCGATTCTTCGTGCTGGGCTTCGACTAATGCATGTAAGACGCCTAGAGAACAGTGAGGGCGGTTGAGAAGGAGAGAGCGAAATGAGATTTATGCTGATCGTAAAGGCGAACGAGCAAAGCGAGGCGGGAGTGATGCCGAGCCGGGAGCTCATCGCCGAGATGATGAAATTCAATGAGAAGCTGGCGAACGCCGGAGTTCTGCTGAGCCTTGACGGTTTGCATCCGAGCTCGAAGGGCGCACGGGTCAGCTTCAAAAACGGCAAGCCCACGGTTACCGACGGACCTTTTTCAGAGACAAAGGAACTCATCGGCGGCTACTGGTTTATCGAAGCGGCATCCCGCGAGGAGGCGATCGGATGGGCGATGCTCAGTCCCGCGCCGAACGGCAACGGAGAGGGCATTATCGAAGTGCGGCAACTCGTTGAGATGTCCGATTTCCCCGCCGACACGATCGACCAGGACGCCATCGACCGGGTTTTGGCTGCCAAACAAGGAGCCTAGAAAGGGAGCAAATCGATGAACTATATGTTGCTGGTCTACTTGGATGAGCAATCGCCCATCATGCAGGGCGAAAGCGCCCCGAAAGGATGCGAAGGGCTAGCCGAAAGGCTGATGGCAAGCGGCCACTATGTCGCCGGGGGAATCCTCCATCCCACGTCCTGCGCGACCAGCATCAAAGTTCGCGAAGAACGCTGCCTGGTTACCGACGGCCCGTTCGCCGAGACGCGGGAGCAGCTCGCCGGATACCTGCTGGTCGAAGCCAAAGACTTGGACGAGGCGATCGAAATCGCTGAGCAGCATCCCGTAGCAAGGTTCGGGACGGTGGAAATCCGTCCCGTAAAGGAGATTCCGGTGTGGATCCAGCTTGGAGAGGGAGCAAGGCGCTAGCAATAGCGCGGAAAACTACGATGCAAAAAATCCAGCCTTTCCTGTGGTTCAACGACCAAGCCGAAGAGGCCGTGAACTTCTACACGTCGATCTTCAAAGACTCGAAGATTGGGACTGTCTCCCGGTATCCGGAAGGTAGTCCCGGCCCGGCGGGACAGGTTATGTGCGTGACCTTTGAAATCGAGGGGCAGGAGTTCATCGCATTGAATGGCGGGCCGATTTTCGCCTTCACCGAAGCGATTTCGTTTGTTGTGAACTGCGAGAGTCAGGGCGAAGTCGACTACTACTGGGAGAAGCTGACCGATGGCGGATCAGATGTCCAATGCGGTTGGCTCAAAGACAAATATGGCATCTCTTGGCAGATCGTTCCGACAACGCTGGGCAGGTTGATGAGCGATCCCGACCCGGAGAAAACTCAGCGAGTTATGAAAGCCATGCTTCAGATGGTCAAGCTGGACATCGCAACCCTAGAGCGGGCGTACCGAAACGAGGTTTAGGGTGGAGACGAAACAGCAGGTAGCACATCCAGCAGGACTGGCAAGACTCACCGGCAGGCTGGCCTACGGCTACCAAGGAGCGCGGACTTCAGTCCGCACGGGTGTCCCGGGCTTTAGCCCGGGTTCCCAGCGGGCTAAAGCCCGCAGCCCTTGTGCGGACTGAAGTCCGCGCTCCTGGTGTTACCACCAGGGGTTGTAGAAGCCGTGGAATCCGCTCATTGGTCCGAACGTGATCGGGTAGGGACCGGTGACCACATTCGTGTAAGTGTTCACCGGAAACGTTAGGTTGTACGGAAGGTTCCAGTACCCGTTGGTGTCGATGTTCACCAGGCCGTCGTTTGACGTGATGACACTGTTCGGATTGTTTTGGACTGCCGGCGGAAGCAGATTCTGATCGGTCTGTTCAGACTCGGCATCGCCGTTCGCCGTGTTTCGAGCCCTCGATGCCACCCTCGTGTTGTCGGAGGTCATCCAGTAAGCTCGTCCGCTTAGCCTTCGGAGAGCGAGGACCGGACCGCCTTGGCCGTTGACGACCACTTGCGAGGCGATGATCGTTCCGTGACCGTCCACCAGGACCTTGGATCCCGTGACCTGGACTTCGTCACCGACGTGAATCTTCGCCTGCTGCTCGTTTACATACCACTTGGGACCCAACTCGACATCGGCGGTACCGCCACCGACCTTGTTTCGAACCAGGGCTACAACCTGATCCTCACCGCCGGGGGCCTGCTTGGCAATTGCGATACCGGTAACGAGGCCGGAGAACGTGATCTTCTTTCGGGCGTTGAAGTACTTCCCCCAAGCATCGGTTGTGCCGTCATGGGGCTGAACTTGAACCACCTGTGCGCTGCCAATCGCGCAGGCGACGACGACAAAAGCGAGGCACGAAATAGTTCTCTTCATGGCTGTTCTCCCATTTAATTGCTTCCTATTTATTTGACGATGTTCCGAGGCGAGCGTCCGCAAATCCAAGCCAATTCTAAGGTTCGTTCTGCCGTTTGGGACTTCCGACCGAGCTTTGCCTGGCGGACGCGGGGAACCGCCAGCGCGTAGACTTCGGGAGATGAAAACGGTACGGCTAGGCGACAGCGATATGGAGATTTCCCCGATTGGAATCGGGGCATGGGCGATGGGCGGATCGGGCTACCGGTTCGCTTGGGGAGCGCAGGACGACGAAGAGTCGATCAAGGCGATCCACAAGGCTTTGGACCTCGGCATCAATTGGATCGATACGGCCGCCGTGTACGGCCTGGGTCATTCCGAAGAAGTGGTTGCCAGAGCCCTGCAAAGCTCGACACACAAGCCGTACGTCTTCACCAAATGCGAAAGAGTCTGGGATGAGCAGGGCGAGATCAGCAAGAGCCTGAAGGCCGATTCGATCCGGTACGAGATCGAAGCATCGCTGCAGCGGCTTAAGATCGACGTCATCGACCTCTATCAGATCCATTGGCCCGAGCCGGAGGAGGACGTCGAGGAGGGTTGGACTACGCTGGCTGAGCTCAAGCGCGAAGGGAAGGTTCGGCATATCGGCGTCTGTAACTTCAACGTTTCCCAGCTCAAAAGGGCGCAAGCCATTGCACCGGTCACGTCGCTGCAGCCGCCGTACTCGATCCTCCGGCGCGGAATCGAGGAGGAGATCCTTCCCTATGTTCATGAGCAGGGAATCGGCGTGATCGCCTATTCGCCGATGGCGTCTGGCCTTCTGACCGGTTCCATGACCCCCGAGCGGGCCGCCTCTCTTCCTGCCGACGACTGGCGGAGCCGGAGCGACGCTTTCAAGGAGCCGCAGTTGACCAAGAACTTGGCCGTCGCCGCCAAGCTAGGCGAGATCGGCGCGCGTTATGGCCGCACTGCCGGCGAAGCAGCAATCGCCTGGACCCTCGGACATCCGGCTGTAACGGGTTCGATCGTCGGCGTTAGACACCCGGACCAGGTCGAAGGAATCATCGGCGCTATGGATTTTCGACTTTCTGCCGAAGAAATAGAAGAAGTCGAAGCGACTTCTGGCCCTTAGTGCTCGAAATCGTTCATCGTGCATTGTTGTAGCCGACGGATGGTTCTTGCCGTCGCAGGGCCGTTCGCCTGCACAAACCATCCGGCGGCTACAGTATCCCGCGTTTCACTGATGGGTATTTAGTCCCTGTAAAGGCGGTACTCGGGAACAATTCGCTTTGAAACACAAGCAAAGGCCCAGGACTATATTCCCTGTTATCGCTTTGGGACTTTTGATGACATGACTCCAGGGCCGATAGTCAGGGCAGCTTAGGCGCCGGGCGCGGTTTTGCAGATGCAGGATCGCAGCCTCGTTCCGGCCAACTCCACAAGGGTTTAAAGCCCGGAGGAGACGGTTTCCAGTTGCTTTGAAAGGAGTCAAAGACTTTGAACAATGACACTATCAACTCGCCGAATGAGCGAGTACGCGAAATAAGAACTGTCCATCTTCGGGCAGTACTCGCGTTCGTTGCTTTGATCGTCGCCTGTCTTGCGCCGTGCTTGGCATCCGCGCAATACGCTACCGTTCGTTGGCAAAACTCGCCAAACGGAAACATTCTCGACAGCAACTATTCGCCTGACGGCACAATGATTGCTGTATCGGCCTTTCAATCGGTCCAGGTCTTCAACGCTCAAAACGGGGCGTTGATCGATAGCCTGCCAACGAGTCTCAACCAATTCGTCTCATCTGTCGTGTTCTCCCCGGACAGCAAGACGCTTTACCTTTGCGGGCAGGGTTCAGGTTATGGGATCGAGTCCTGGAACACGACGACCTGGACGCTCAAGAACACCGTATCGCTGGGCAATCAAAATCCCAACAGCATCGCGGTATCGCCCGATGGCACCATGCTGGCAATCGGCGGCGCAACCATGCCCACCGGCCTTGTTGCGTGGTTAGAACTGCACAAGGCGTCGGACCTATCGCTGATCAAGCCGGTGACGCCTCTTCCGAAAAACGACGAGACGGTCTTCTCTTGTGCCTTCTCTCCGGACGGAACGAAGCTTGGATTCGTCGGTTCGACACAAGTTGGCAGTAACACTCCGCAAGGGGCCGTAAACCTATATACGATCTCCAGCGGTACGATGTCGAGCTTCCCGACGACTTCGCAACAGACGGAAACGATCGCGTTTTCGCCCGACGGCACCATGCTTGCCGCCGGAGGAAGCGGTTGGACCGGCAGTGCCTACTTTGGCACACTTGAAGTCAACTCCTTGGTTACGAACGCGCAGAAAACGCTGCCGACAAAGATGACTGATCCGCAGTCGATGCAGTTCTCGAACGACAGCCAGACGATTCTCTTCGCTGGGCAGAACATTCAGATCACCAACGGATCGGCGACCTACACAGCGTTCGCCGAGTTTTGGAACGTCGGCGCCGGAACGGCGACGACAATCAATCCTGTCGCCGGCGCCAACGTTCGCACCGCGCGGTACTCACCCGACAACAACTACGTCGAACTCACGGGCACCACGGGCCCTGCGAGTGGCTCGTTTGTGGAACTCTTGGCAACCGCCAGCGCGACGGCCCAAGTCACACCCAGCCTAGAACTCCTCTCCACCGGCACGCCGTGGAAGGGGCCCAACTCGATGACCTTCTCCGGGGACGGCAACTGGATTACCTACTCGGCAACCAACGCGGCAGGTAAGCCGGTTGTTGGCACTTACCCTCAAAGCGGGCTAACCGGAAAGACATTCCCCTCGACGGCAACCTTCATCGGTACCACCGCGATGTCTTTGGATGGCGTCACCTTCGCCGACGGCGGCTATGTCAGCGGCAGCCCCCAGGTCGGACGGCTGGAACTGTGGAATAACAGCACCGGCTCCCTGATCGGCACGCTGCCGACCGCTGCTGCGGTCATCAACCAAGTGGCCTTCTCGCCGGACGGCAAGTCGCTAGCGGCGGCCGGCTCGAACCCGACGAACGGTATTGAAGTCTGGAGCGTAGCCAACAAGTCGATTACCAGCAAGCTACCCACGCCGGGCACCGTACTCGGCATGTCCTATTCGGGCGATGGCTCGATGATTGCGGTCGGCGGATCGGCGGTCTTGGGCTTGACCCAGACAGGTTACGTTGAAATCTGGACGATCGCTTCGCAGCAAAACACGATGATTACGAGCGCTTGCTCCATCGTGAGGGCCGTCGCCTTTTCGGCCGATGGCACGATGGTCGCCGACGTGGGCCAGACTTCGACGGGCAGCTATCTTGTCGAACTGTGGAACGTCAGCAGCGGCACGTTGATTCAGAGCTATCCGTTGCAAAGCGGCTGGACCTCGAACGCGATCGCCGTCGGACCCAAAGGGAGTTCCATCCTCGTGGGAACGAGCGCCGGACTCTACGCGATCACCCCTTCGGGCAATACACTGCTCAGCAACGGGAACTTGGGTCAACTACCGGTTAATTGCGTGTGCGTGTCGCCCAGCGGCCTGAGCATCGGCGTCGCCGGCGCCTTGACGAGCCCAATCGCCCAATCATGGCTTGCCGTGATAAACGATCCGTTCTACAACCCATTCACCATTACGGGCTTGACGTTGAACCCATCCACGGTAACGGGCGGTCAAACCTCCGCCGGTACCGTCACAATTAGTACGGCAGCGCCCGCCGGCGGCCTAACGATTACGCTCAGTGCCCTACAGGGAAGCCCGGCGCACGTTCCGGCCAGCGTCTTGATTCCGGCCGGCCAGACCTCGGCAACGTTTACGGTTACGACGACTCCGGTTGTCGCGTCCATCAACACGCCGATTAAGGCGAGCTATCTGTCCGCTTCGCGGACCACGAACATCGTCGTCAATCCGCCGCATCTCGCTACCATCGCCCTGAACCCAGGCACGGTCGTGGGTGGAAACCCCTCCACAGGTACGGTGACACTCAATGGCCCGGCGCCGAGCTCCGGCATCGTCGTCAATCTATCGAGCAACACCACGTCCGCGTCGGTTCCCACGACGGTAACCGTTGCCGGCGGAGCTACTTCGGCCAACTTCACAGTCACAACTGTGCCCGTCGCAGCAGTGACTTCGGCTAACATCACGGCAGCCCAAGGCGGCTTTAGCGGCGTCGTCACGCTGACGATCAACCCGCCGTCCCTAACCGGGATTAGCTTCAACCCAACTTCGGTGGTTGGCGGTAACCCGAGCCAGGCAACCGTCACCTTGAACGGAAATGCGCCGACAGGCGGCATTGTCGTATCGCTGGTGGCGGTCAAGACCGTTACGGGTGTTTCCTTCCCGTCGACGGTTACGGTCCCGGCAGGGTCAAGCACGGCGACGTTCCAGGTCACGACACAGCCGGTACCGGCTACGATCACCTTGACTTTGAACGCGTCCTTCGCCGGTCAAACGGTATCGGCGACGCTGACGATC
>Ga0206868_10268_pt1 | contig 12198 bp, 10 predicted proteins | sample Alteio_BWOrgCont_38_FD_152901 | JGI IMG/M metagenome (GOLD analysis project Ga0206868, IMG submission 152901) | Enriched cells from forest soil in Barre Woods Harvard Forest LTER site, Petersham, Massachusetts, United States -... | ecosystem: Environmental > Terrestrial > Soil > Temperate forest >... | reverse complement strand
TTGCTACCGGGATCGGCGTAGATCTCAGCCACCTGGGTGAACCGCATACTTTCATTGGTGGCATTGGCGATGCTCGGCTTTGACGACGGCAACGCGGGAACGACTTCCGTGAGGACGCCTCCAACCGTGGTTTCGACTGTAAGAGACAGGACCGTGGCGCCGTTGGGCATGTTGCACTCGACGGAGAGATTTTTGACCTCCAGACGGGTGCTTGCGGGCAGGGTGTAGACCGAATCGCATACGCTGGTTGGAAACTGGTTCTGGCAATGCAGGTTGAGGGCGAAGGGAGTGGTGATGGTGGTTTGAGCCGGCAGGCGGAACGCGCACACCATGAAGAATGCGGCGATGGCCATGTAGCGGATGTATCTGCTGAATGTGTGCATGGTGTTTCTCCTCGTGGAATAGTGATTGAGGAGAATGAAGCGTTTCGCTGCGGGATTGGCATTTGACTTTGGAAGGTGGGTAGGGGAATACTAGCGTGGATGTCAATTCAGAGCCAGATCGTGTTGGGTGTTTGCTGCGTGTGCTGCTGTATGTGCATGTGGGTGAGGCCTGTGGCTGTGGCTCTGAGACGGCGAATGCGATAAGCGCTTTCAAGTTTCAGTAACGACGGCCCGGGTCCTGATGAGGATTCGGGCTTTTGCTTTTTGAGCGAATGACGGCGCGCAAATGGAAAGTTCTAAAGAACTGTAAAGGACTATAGGTGCAAAGTATCCCACCTTAGACGCGATAAGGCCGCGTCGAAGATGGGGCACCCAGATTTATGCGAAATTTGATTTTGAGGAGATGAGTGAGTATGTCCGATTCGGTTGAAGTTAAGCAGCATCTTGCTACTCTTGCTGTCCATGCTGGACAAGTGCCTGACCCTACTACTGGGGCGCGGGCGGTGCCGATCTACCAGACGACTTCGTATGTGTTCAACGATGCGGATCATGCGGGGCGGCTGTTTGGGTTGAAGGAGTTTGGGAATATTTATACGCGGATCATGAATCCGACGACGGATGTTTTTGAAAAGCGGGTGGCAGCGCTGGAGGGTGGCGTTGCTGGGCTGGCTACTGCTTCGGGACAGGCGGCGGAGACACTGGCGCTGACAACGCTGGCGGCTGCGGGCGATGAGATTATCTCGACTACTTCGTTGTATGGCGGGACGTACAACCTGTTTCATCACACGCTGCCGCGGCTGGGGATTACTGTTCGCTTTGTCGACGCGGACGATTTCGAGGGGCTCAAGGCTGCGATCAACGACAAGACGCGCGCGATCTATACCGAGAGCCTGGGGAATCCCAAGCTGGACGTGGTGGACCTGGAGAAGTTTGCGGTGATTGCGCATGAGCATGGATTGCCTCTGGTAGTGGACAATACGACGCCTTCGCCGGCGCTGGTGCGGCCGATCGAGTGGGGCGCGGATATTGTGGTGAATTCGGCTACCAAGTTTCTGGGTGGGCATGGGACTACGATCGGCGGGGTGATTGTGGATGCCGGTAAGTTCGATTGGGCGGCTTCGGGGCGGTTTAAGGAATTTACGAGTCCTGATCCTTCGTATCATGGGCTTTCGTATGTGGAGGCTTTTGGGCCGGTGGCGTTTATTTTGAAGTGCCGGATTCAAGGGTTACGGGATACGGGGGCGGCGCTTTCGCCGTTCAACTCGTTTCTGTTGTTGCAGGGGATTGAGACGCTGCATCTACGGCTGGAGCGGCATTCGGAGAATGCGCTGAAGGTGGCGCAATGGCTGGACGGGCATCCGGGGGTGGAGTGGGTGAATTATCCGGGACTGCCTTCGAGCAAGTTCTATGCGCGGGCGCAGAAGTATCTGCCGGATGGGCAGGGGGCTCTTGTCACTTTTGGGATTAAGGGCGGGTATGAGGCAGGGAAGACATTGATCGATTCTTTGAAGCTGTTTTCTCTGGTGGCGAATATCGGGGATGCGAAGTCGCTGGTGATTCATCCGGCTTCGACGACGCATCAGCAGTTGACGGTTGAGGAGCAGGCGGCTACGGGGGTTACTCCGGAGCTGGTGCGGCTTTCGGTGGGGATCGAGGATATACGGGATATTCTGGCGGATCTGGAGCAGGCGATTGCCAAGGCTACTTCGGGGGAGCTGGTGGCGGGGTGAGTCTTTCTTTGGAAAAGCTGTAAAAGGCTATAAAGGGCTTTAGGTACACAGTATCCCACCTTAAACGCGATGGAACTGCGTTGAAGGTGGGGCACCCGCTTTTGTGGGTTTATGGAGAGGGATCGAAATGTCTGTGGTTGTGATCGAAGGTGGTGTGGCTGGCGAAGGAAAAGCAGATCCTTCGACTCCGCTGCGCTTCGCTCAGGATGACAAATCAATTGTGCCTACGTATGAGGGCGACTTTGTGCTGGATGGGCATCTGTTGCTGGAGTGCGGGCGGACACTGGCCGATCCTACGCTGCATTATGCCGTCTATGGGCGGCTGAATGCGGCGCGGGACAATGCTGTGCTGGTGGGTCATGCGCTTTCCGGGTCGGCGCTGGTGGCGGGGTGGTGGCCTGAATTGTTCGTTGAAGGCGGACTCATCGATCTGAAAACTGATTGCGTGATTTGCGTGAATCTGCTGGGGTCTTGCTATGGGTCTACTGGGCCAGGGTCGGTTGATCCTGAAACGGGTGAGGTCTATGGGGCAACGTTTCCGCTGATTTCGATTCGGGACAATGTGCGGGCGCAGGCACGGCTGCTGGATTCGCTGGGAATTGCGACGATTCCTCTGGCGATCGGCGGGTCGATCGGGGCGATGCAGGCGTTGGAGTGGGCGATTCTGTTTCCGGAGCGGGTGAAGCGGGCGGCGATTATTGCGGTGGCTCCGCTGAATGCGATGGGGTTGGCACTGAATCATCTGCAGCGAAGGGCGATTCAGGGCGATCCGCATTGGATGGAAGGGAACTATCTGCGGCAGCCGCGGGCTGGGTTGGCGCTGGCGCGGCAGATTGCGATGTTGAGCTACAAGTCGCCGCAACTGTTTACGGAGCGGTTTGGGCGGAATCCCAATCGCAATGGGGAAGACCCGTGGGCGCTGGAAGTGGATGGCGGCGGGTTGAGCGGAGGGCGGTTCGATGTGGCCGGGTTTCTGGATTACCAGGGAGAGCGGTTTTTGGATCGCTTCGACGCCAATGCCTACCTGGCGATTCTGCGGACGATGGATACCTGGGACCCGGTGCGTGGATACCGGTCGGCGGCGGAGGCGTTTGGGCGGATTCAGGCGCAGCTTACGTTTATAGGGATCAGCTCGGATGGGCTATTTCCGCCGCAGGAGGTGCGGGCGCTGGCGGAGGAGGTCAAGGCTGCCGGGGTTCGGGCGGAGTACCGGGAGATGGTTACGGACCACGGCCATGATGCATTTTTGGCCGAACAAACCGAATTGATTCGCCTATTGCAATAGAATGGTGACGAAGTGTCCGATTCGACGCTTGTCACTTGGCGCATGTGTTTCTATAATCCCCACAACACCGCATGGAAGACAAGGTATGCTTTGGGGCGCCTTGGACTCCGCAGCCCGGCTCAACTTGATAGTTCCTGGCAAATGGTCCCTTGCGCGTGAACGACTTGATTGCAATTTTCCGATGTGCATTTTCTCGATCTCCCAGGAGCTTTGAATGAAGAAGGTTTTACTCGCGTCCGTATTCGCGTCCATGTCCGTTGTGGCTGGCCTCAGCCTCGTCACAGCGCCTACACTGCTGGCTCAGACCGCGCCAGCGATCTCGGTCAAAGATCCTGCGGAGTTCAACGCCTACCAAAATGCGAGCTCACAAAGCACGCCCCAGGCCAAGGCTTCAGCGAGTGAGAGCTTTCTGACAACGTATCCACAGAGCGTGTTGAAGAAAGATGTTCTGGATGGGCTGGTGGATGCTTATTCCCAGTTCGATCCGGCCAAGACGATCGACGCAGCCAACCGGCTGTTGCAGCTCGACCCCAACAACCTGAAGGCCATGTACCTGATCGCGGCCATCGAGAAGCAGCAGGCGGCGAGCAATCCCGCGCAGGCGGCGGATCTGATGGACAAGGCAGCGGCGATGGCCACCAAAGGTCTGGCGGATACCAAGCCGGCGGATGTGAAAGACGACGACTGGACGAAGCAGAAGGCTGCGACCGATCCGGTCTTTTACTCGATTCTGTCGAACGACGACCTGTACGGCTCGAAGAAGGACTTGCCGGCGGCCGTGACGGCCTTCCGCACGGAGCTGGAGTATCTCTCCAAGAATTCTCCCGATGCCACGACCAAGGGCGCAGGGCTGAACGACACACTGCAACTGGGCCAGACCTATGCGCAGCTTACGCCGCCGGACATGATCAACGCCGTCTGGTTCCTGGCGCGGGCTGAGAGCTTTGCCCCGGCGAACTTCAAGGCGGGCATCGACAAGCAGGCCAAGTACTGGTACAAGCGCTACCACGGCAAAGAGGATGGCTTCGACGCCGTGCTGGCACTGGCCGCGAAGACTGTATTCCCTCCACCGGATTTCAAAATCGACCCCGCACCCACACCGAAGGACATCGCTGACGGGGTTGTAACGAGCACGCCGGATCTATCGACATTGGCGTTGGGAGACAAGGAGTACATCCTGGCCAATGCTTCGACGGCGAATGCGGAGAAGCTGTGGGCATTGCTAAAGGATCAGGTCACGCAGGTTCCGGGAACGGTTATTACGGCAACCGCAAGCCAGATTCAGGTCGCGGTGACCGAGGATGCCAAGACGGACAAGAAAGCCGACTTCACGGTGAACCTGAAGACGCCTCTGGCCGACAAGGATGTTCCGGCAGCGGGAGCCGAGTTGACCAACCTGATCGGCACCTATGACTCGTACACGCAGAACCCGGCGCAGATCATCATGCGCGATGGCGAGTTGCAGGTGGAGAAGAAGAAGGCTCCAGTACACAAGCCTTCGGCTGCACACAAAAAGCCGGCTTAGGATTGGGCTAGCTAGACGAGAAGGGCATCCCGATGGGGATGCCCTTCTTGTTTGAGGTGAAGTGCCGGAGACATTTCCTTGGGAGATAAAAGAGAAAGCAGATTCCCTTCGGGAATGACAAACCAAAGAGACAACTGCAAAGGCGACGCAAAACGGGAGCATTAGTGAACATTGGGTGAGTTTTTGGGTGGATGGTAAGCTTGGAGTCAGATATGAAGCCTTCTTTCCTCCAGAGTGCGCTCCTTGTCTTTGTTGCTGCCTTTGCTGCTTCGGTATGTGGGGCGCAGGCGCCGGATTCCGGTTCGACGGCTCAGGCTCAAGGCGAAGACCTGCATGGGTTGCGCGTGGTGCAGGTTCCGGTGCGGCCTACGCCGACGCCGTTTCCGTTGGATGTGCATAGGGGGCGGGTACAGTCGCTGGAGTTCCGTTCGCCAGAGGCGATGACAGCTGCTGACCGTGAGCTGGCTGCTTCGGCGCAGGTGGAGATCGAGCGACGCGCGGGACTGCAGGGGTTTCGGCTGGACGAGAATGCTGGCGCTGATACCTGGGGATTTGAGCAGGCGGTGTGTCCGGTTTTCCCTGAACATTTGATTCTGGAGTACAGCCGGATCAACGGCAACGGGGATATATCGCTCTTCGCGGCGGTGGTGCCACGCGGGGAAGGGCATGTACGGGTGATTCCGGTGCGGCGGCGGAGCTATTCGCTGTGGACGCCGGCTTCATCGAATGCGCTGACGCTGAATGACTTCAACTACATGGTGAAAGAAGGCGGAAGCGGGGTCAGTCCCGATTGGCTGACGCTCAGCCTTTGCTATGCGGCGCTGGCTGGCGGGCATGTGCGTGCCGCTTTGAAGGCGACTGTGGCTGCGGATGAGGTCTATCCGCTGCTGGCTCCGGCGAAGCTGTCGGTTTCATGCAAGGGTGGGGCGGCTGTGTATTTCGCCGACAGCACGCGTGATGTGAAGCCGATGGAGTGGGAGCTTCTCTTTGCGCAGAGTGGACGCTTGCTGAAGGTGAAGCACGTTGGCGCTCGCGAGCTGGTGGGGAGGCCGGTGCGCGGCACTGCTTCTGAAGCGACGGGCGTGCCGACGAAGGAGTCGGTGGTCGACTTGAATAAGCCGGGGCAGTGAAGTTGTTTGCTGGCTGTCCATCGGGCAAAATTGGCGTCGGCTTTGGGGAAACTATAAAAAACTTTAGATACAAAGTATCCCACCTTAACCATCAAAAACGTGGTGAAGGTGGGGCACCCGGCGGATTCTTCACTTCGTTCAGAATGACAAGACATGTTTGCTGTAACGGCGGCTCGCCCTAAGCCGCCTCGATCTCGCGCGTTCTATTTCAAGTAGCCGAGAATGGAGCTGCCGGCGAAGGGTTCGGCTGAGAAGGTGAGGGCGAAGACGGCTAGCGCCAGGGTGCAGAGCAGCATTCGTTTGGCGCCGAGAGGCCGGTCTATGGGTACGTAGGGATGGCGCATGGCAGGAATGAGCAGGATCAGGCCCCACAGGACCCATCCCACCCAGAAGAAGAAGCCGCAGACCAGCAGGGCAATGGGCAGGATGCGGGTGACGATGCGATGCCAGCGCGGGGAGAGGGCGTAGAGGATGTGTCCGCCATCGAGCTGACCGCCGGGGATCAGGTTGAGGGAGGTGATGAAGAGGCCTACCCAGCCGGCGATCAGTACCGGGTGGCGGGTGGCGTGTTCAAACGTTGGCGTGCCGAGATGAATCTGAGACAACGCCATCGGGATAATGTTGAGGGTCAGGGGTTTTCCGAAGGCGATCAGCGCTGGCGTAGCGTCAGGCGGGGCTGCGTGCGAGAGCAGGAAGCCTACTGCTACAGCGATGAGGGACGCGGCGTAGCCGGCAAGAGGTCCGTAGACGCCTACGTCGATGAGGGCGTGGCGATTGGGAATGCGGCTGCGTAGCTGGATTACGGCGCCGGCGGTGCCGCTGAGGGTGGGCGCGGGAAGCACCCAGGGCAGCGTAGCGCGGATGCCATGCGCGCGGCAGGCAAAGTAATGGCCGAATTCGTGGGTGAGCAGAATACCGAGCAGGGCGGCGGAGAAAGGCCATCCCAACAGAAAACGGCTGGGGTGTTCGAGAAGCCAGGACCAGGGCCACAGATCGCTCTCGTTGACCACTGCCGGCCGGCCGCTGAGGAAGTTGTGCATGAAGCGCGCGCCGATGGCGGTGGTGGTGACCACGCTGAGCGCGAAAAGGAGCAGGGGTACACCGTACTCCATCAAATGCGAACGGAAGTGGGACCGAAAGCGCGAAGGCACGAGGGTTCGAATAGGGGGTTGGCAGGTCTCGCCGGAGTAATCCAGCTCCGGGGCGGGGCTGCGCAATTCAGTCAAGTGAGCGTTCCTTGCCCTTGGGCGAAGATTGAATATGGCTGCGGCGCTAGCTGCGTTTGGCGGTGGTCGAACCGGTATTCAGGGCGTGCAATTCCTTGCCGGGCTTGAAACGGACTGCCTTGCCGGGCGCAATGCTGACTTCGGTGCCGGTTCTCGGGTTGCGTCCGATGCCCGTCTTACGCGGACGGACGCTGAAGACGCCAAAGCCGCGCAATTCGATGCGGTCGCCCGCGGCGAGGGCATCTTTGAGTCCCTCGAACACTGTATCCACAGCCGCCTCTGCCTTAGCTCGTGGCAAGCCTGTCCGTTCGATCACGTGATGGACAATATCCTGCTTGATCAATGTCGTGGCCCCTTGAGATTTGGAGTATTTGTGCGTCGGTACGCAGTAGCCCTACTGGCGAGATGCTATTGAGAGTTGGCGGCGTTGTCAATCTCGGCATACTCCAATACCATAAGGCACTTAGGCACTATTCATCTACTGCATCGAGTTGCATTGCCGGACGAGGTCTTTTGGGGCCGGTCCGGTTGGGGAGGAATACCGCACAATGTCCATTCAAAGTGATCGCTGGATTCGGGAACAGGCGCTCCAGCACGGCATGATCGAACCCTTCAGCGAAAAACAGGTGCGGGAAGGCGTGATCTCCTACGGTCTGTCGTCTTATGGCTACGATCTTCGCGTTTCCGATGAGTTCAAGATTTTTACCAACGTAAACAGCGCGATTATCGATCCCAAGGCATTTGACGAGCGATCGTTTGTGAGCGTGCAGGCGGAATCTGTGATCGTGCCGCCAAATTCGTTTGCGCTGGCCCGGTCGGTGGAATACTTCCGTATTCCGCGGGATGTGATCAGCATCTGCGTAGGGAAGTCGACGTACGCGCGTTGCGGGATCATCGTGAATGTGACGCCATTCGAGCCGGAGTGGGAAGGCTTTGTTACCTTAGAAATTTCCAACACGACGCCGCTTCCGGCGCGAGTCTATGCCAATGAAGGATTGTGCCAGATACTTTTTTTCCGAGGCAGCGAGCCTTGCGAAGTAAGTTATGCCGACCGCAAAGGAAAGTATCAGAAGCAACAGGGAATAGTGCTACCGCGGCTTTAATTCCCTTTATGGCTTCTCGGCCGAAGATTGTTTACCAGTGAAATGCAAAGAGTCGTCATACTAAATGCAAGGATTTTCAATTTAGCGAAAGTCCTTGCATTTTAATTTTTATTTGGCTACACTCCGCAGGAGTCAGCAGCCATCTGTAACACGTAAGAGTCTCAGTTAGTCGTACCGGGATTCGGCTTCGATCGCTTGGGGAAGCGGTTGAGATCTAGATGCGTGTGCCCAATGGCGAGGCGGACCGGGGGCCTCTAAGCAATGCACAACTGTACTTCCTCCGCGACAACGCGGGTAGGAATTGTTTCGTCTGAGCCAATCCGCCTTACAGGCTTGGCGAGCGCATTTGAGGGTCATCCCAACTTCGTGACTGCAATCGGCGAGATGGAAGCGCTTCTGGCCGATCTTTCAATGCATTATCTAATACTGGATTTGAGCGATAGCGCCGTCTGGACCGAAGTCCAGACGATGATTCGCCGCGTCAGGCCGGATATACGGCAACTGATACTGGGGCCGAGTGGCGATGACGAACTGATTCTAAAGGCGATCATTGCAGGCGCGCGCGGCTATCTCGATTCGAACTCAGGCCCGTTTGCGGTTCGCCTGGCGATCGAAGCCGTGATGCATGGCGGTATCTGGGCGCCGCGCCGGTTGCTTTCGCGCTTGATCGATCAACTCCTAGATCAGAGCAACGCGAGCATTTCACTGGCGCCGGCAATCCTCAGTCCACGAGAGCGGCAGGTGCTGGACTTGATTATGACGGCGCGTTCCAATCGCGAGATAGGCGAGGAACTGGGCATAGAAGAGCGCACGGTGAAAGCCTACGTTGCTAGCTTGATGCGAAAAACGGGGACGGATAACAGGGTTGCGCTTTCGGTGCAAGCGACGCAGGTTTGGATGCGCGACAATCGGACTTCGTCGTCTTAGTTAGAGCCCAGCGAGTTACATCTGCATGTCCCTTTTTGATTTCAAAATATTTTTATTCGTCGTAAGCTAAGGCTCTCTTCTTAAATTGCAATCTATTTCATGCTGCAGGAAACGCGACTCTATCGTCGTGCATCTAAGCATTTGGTTTTTCTAGTTACCAGAACACATTACTTAGATACAGTGGTCGTTCGTCACGTTGTATTACTTCGCGACAGAGGGCATGATACAGACTAACAACGCAGATCTGGGGAAGGCCTTTCCAGGCGGCATGGAAGACATGGTGCCGGGAAAGGCCTATTTTTTGTCTTTTATACTGCCGATGAGCCCGCTTCATGAATTTGAGCTGTTGCAATTCGGTCCAACCTTTTCCCGTGATTGGGCGTCATATATAGGGGTGGTTTGCCTTGTGGTGAATGGCCCTAGTTTTCACTTGTGCTGGAATTCTCGATATGTTGACCGCAGGTTAGCTTAAGCCCCCGGCACAGCCTATAGCTTAGAATTCGACCAGCTTGATTTAGCGTTTTCCACCTGAATGTACATTGAAACCGGGGCCGATTTGGACTCCGTGCACGAGGAGCTAGTGATGAAAAAGTTCGTTTCCCCGATTCTTGCGCTCTGCCTGGGCCTGCTTATCCCGAGTTCAACTTTTGCCGCTTCTACGAAGGAAGATTTGCAAGATCGCGTCGATGCGGCCAAGGTTGTTCTCGATGAGATTTTGAACACGCCGGACAACTCGATTCCACTGAACATTTTGGAGATGGCGACCTGCGTGGGTGTGATTCCGAGCCTGAAGAAGGCGGCCTTCGTGGTAGGCGCGGAGTACGGGCAGGGCGTTGTGACCTGCCGGACAGGACATGGATGGAGCGCGCCGGTGTTCATTCGCCTGGCGGGCGGGTCGTTCGGTTTTCAGATAGGCGGGCAGGCGACGGACCTGGTTTTGGTTGCGGTGAACGATCACGGCTTTCAGGATCTGCTGAAGAGCAAGTTCAAGATCGGCGGCGACGCTGCGGCATCGGCGGGTCCGGTGGGACGCAATTCGCAGGCGGCTACGGACTGGAAGATGAGCGCGGAGTTGCTTACCTATTCGCGCAGCAAGGGACTGTTTGCGGGTATCGACTTGAATGGGGCTTCGGTTTCGCAAAATACTGAGGATACGGAAATCTACTTTGGGCAGGCGCATGGATTCCGCAGCATTCTCAGGGGCGATGTCGATGTGCCGCCGGGAGCGGTTACGTTCGTCCGGACGGTGGCCAAAGCTTTCATCGACGCCAAGGCGAGCCGGTAAAAAGAGCAGGGACCAGGGATCAGCCACCCCAGCGAGCCAAAATCGCTCCCCGGGGACCCCGGCAGGGAACAGGGAACAGGAATTTTTAGGGTTGGTGAAGTGGTGTGCCAACCCTGAATGTTTCTTACCTTGTTCCCTTTTTCTGTTTCTGGCCGTTGCGGCTTTGATTTCTGTTCCCCGTTCCCTGTCTTCAGGACGTTTACACTTGGGTGTACGTTTCGCTTTGCTTTCGGAATGAGAAGAGCCGTCGACTTTCTGCAATTTTTGCTGGTGTGGTGTGTGGCGCGTGGCCTGGGCTTGCTGCCCCGGCCGGTGGCGCGTTTGATCGGGGCTGGAGTAGGGCGTGTTGTCTATGGGCTACTCGGGCGATTACGAAGAACGGGCCTGCGCAATCTTGAGTTGGCTATGCCCGAGGTACCGGGCGAGGAGCGGGAAGTCATTCTGCGCGGGGTGTATCGCAGCCTGGGTTGGCAGCTCGCTGAGTTTTGCAGGATGGAACGCTATACGCGGGCGAACACAGTGGACTGGATTCGCTATGAGGGGCTGGAGCGTTTTCTGGAGGCTGAGGCGCTGGGTAAGGGTGTGCTGATCCTGACCGGGCATCTAGGGGCGTGGGAGCTTTCGAGTTTTTATCACTCGCTGATGGGGCATCCGATGGGGATGGTGATCCGGCGGCTCGATAATCGCTTTCTCGATACGTTTGTGAACCGGATTCGCTGCCTGCATGGGAACAAGGTGCTGCACAAGGATGACTTTGCGCGGGGACTGATTACGGCGATGCGCGCGGGCGAGAGCGTCGGAATTTTGATGGATACGAATATGACTCCGCCGGCGGGTGAATTTGTGGAGTTCTTTGGGCGGCTGGCTTGTACAGCTTCTGGACTGGCGCGGGTGGCGCTGAGAACCGGGGCGGCGGTGGTGCCGGGGTTTCTGCTGTGGGAGGCTGCGGAGCGCAATGGGAAGGGCGGGTATGTGTTGCATTTTGGGGAGCGCGTCGAGGTTGAAAGTACGGACGATGCGGAGGCGGATATTCTTGCACTGACGCAGTGTTGTACGAGCGTGATTGAGGATTGGGTGCAGCGGTATCCGGAACAGTGGTTGTGGATTCACCGGCGATGGAAGACGCGGCCTGCGGGCGAGGCGGCGATTTATTAAGGGCTGGCACAGGTTGGCTGGCTGAGTTGGAAAAGACTATAAAAAGCTATAGCTACAAAGTATCCCACCTTAGACACGATAAAACTGTGTCGAAGGTGGGGCACCCGCATTGTTGATCAGGAGGGTCTTGTGACGGTTGGCGAGTTGATTCGCGTATTGGGCGGGGAACTGATCCTTGGCGATCCGGAGACGTTGATTGCAGGGGTCGATTCCGCTGAGTCTGCGAAGGGGTGGGACCTTGTCTTTGGCGAGAGCCAAAAGGCGGGCGACCTTGCGTTGGAGGGCAGCGCTTCTGCTGTGGTTGTTTCTCTGGGGTTTATTCCACCTGATCAATCGCGGATGGCGATTATCGCTGCGCGGCAGCCCAGGCTTTGGTTTGCCCAGGCGGCGAAGCTGCTGACGCCGGAGATTCACGTCACAGGTATTCATCCGGCTGCGGTGGTTGCACC
>Ga0206868_10267_pt1 | contig 12220 bp, 12 predicted proteins | sample Alteio_BWOrgCont_38_FD_152901 | JGI IMG/M metagenome (GOLD analysis project Ga0206868, IMG submission 152901) | Enriched cells from forest soil in Barre Woods Harvard Forest LTER site, Petersham, Massachusetts, United States -... | ecosystem: Environmental > Terrestrial > Soil > Temperate forest >... | reverse complement strand
TCATCCCCCCAACTGCCTCATCATCCCCATATCCTTCAACCTCGACCCCGCTGAACTCCCATGATAATACCCCATCGCACTAATCCACACCGTCGTCAAACTCGTCACAATCCCCAAAATCACTTCTTGATTACTCTGCGGAATAGGAAAATAAAACAAGGAAGCTAACGCAATAAATAAACCAACAGTGAGTAAATAAGCTAACATAGCCGGTGTTTTGTCACGATGTTCAAACGGTGTGGAATCAATGGAAATTTCGCGTTGTCGTGCACTGTCGTTATCGGCGCATTGCATCGCTATTTCATTTTGTGCAGTCTGAATGAGTAAACGCTGTAATTCAATTTGATGATCTAATTCAATTTTTTTTAATTTAATCGCCGCATCAGGATCGGCTGTGATGAGTGTTTGTAATGCGTCGGGTTGAGTAATATCGCCGCCAAAGGCAGCGGCAATCAATCCCCCTACGATGGTGCCGCCCGGCCCTGCGAGTGCGCCGCCTAAAAGTGGAGCAAATTTTGCAACTGTATGAGCGATGTTTGTCATGTCCATGCGATCCTCCTTTTGAACAGGCTCTTAATCATAAGCACGTGATAACCACCCCTTCTCAAACTGTGTTTGCCGCAGACTACGATAAAACCCCGCAGCTTCACTCTTAAAAGCAGCCAGTAATGCAATGGGATTGGCTGCATTAATAGCTCGCAATGATTCTTCACCCAATATACCGTCTTCCACCACATTCACACCGGTCGCAGCGCGTATCGCGCGCTGCAAACAAAGATGTGCTTGATAACAACCCATATTAATCGCTAAATCCAACACTTTGGTCGCAATACATTGCGCATCAATCGCCGCATAGTGATAACGATTCCACCATAGTTGTTGATATATGTTGATCGCGTCCGCTTCAGAAAGCAGATCAATATCATGGACAGTGGCATCGGGGTTGATCTGTTGCAAGAATCGCAGAGAAATACCAAAATGCGTTGCACCGCCTGGATCACGCGCATTATCAACAAACCCACCTTCATGTTGTAAAACGCAAGGCATTGCCAAATTAAAATCACTCATGCATCGCCTCCTTGTATTTTTTCTTGGCTTTGGCCATGTATTCTATGACTTCTGGTTTGTAAGGCAGCGTCGAATCTGTGATCACACCCGCTTTGTAACCTTCCCATAACTTATTGCCAAGTGCACGGTTATTACCATACACTTCATTCACCAAATCAAACCAACGCTTGGCAAATTCGATGCCGACTTCACTTTCGGGATCCGTTGATAAGTTGTCCTCAATGTCTTTGAATAAAGCCGCCCAACGGTCTTGGTAATCTTTCCAATAGGCTGGCGTACGCTGTTGTGCAAGATCATTAAATTCCTTTTCTTCATGCGGTGTTAGAAATGTTTTATACCAATCATTTTCACCCGTTTCCTGTAATTGCAGCACAGCAATGATTTTTGATTGAATTTGCCAATCAATTAAATTATTCTTTTCTAGGTTTTCAAGCAAGCTTTCGACCAATTGCGCTGCTTCATTCAAGCGCTTGGCTTTTTCACGCATAATCATGCCTTGCACACGCAAAGATTGCTTAATGTCCAAGCGCGCGTCAGACAGTACTTGCTTCATTTGCTCAATCGAAAAACCCAAATAACGCAAGGTTGTCAGTTGCTGTAACGTCGCTAAATCTTTTTTAGCATAACGACGATACTGCCGATGGGTTTTGTAAGCGGGTTTCAACAACCCTATTTTATCGTAGTAACGCAGCGTCACCGCGGTAACGCCAGTTAATTCACACAGTTTTTTAATCGAATAATATTCTGGCATCATGAAACTCCTTTTTTTAAATTAATATTTATCCCAATGCAGTGAACAGTACCATGGACTATTTCCTTTGCATGAGCGAGCAATTGTTCCAAATGCATTACAAGTCTGTCCATTGTGCTGATAAGCGCAGCGATGATCAACATGAAGCTTCGCTTGCACGGCAACCTGTTTTCGCCAACCACAGGAGCATGCGTTGGCATGAACCTCCAATGCTGCCCCACATTCGACACAAGCCAAATTAATCATATGCACACTCCTCTTTGGGTACGACCAGTTCACCTCTGTACTGTTCAAACTTAGTCGCGTTAAACAAGGTAGCGGGACGCAAATATTCCGCCATTTTAGGATTGGTATGCCACTCCCGCGTTTTCTTTGCAATCACTTGTCTGCAATCCATGACGGAAGCACCCGCTTTCAATCGACCCATGATGAATTTTAAATTATCGTCGACAGGTCGATAAACACGTCCCGTTTTGCTATTCAGGAAATCGAGTATTTCAATGGCTTGCGATTTCCGCGTGGCAATGGGTTGTTCAACTGCGTTCGATTTTTTGTCACTCGACATCTCTATCTTGTTATTCTGTTCTTGTTCCTGATTCTGTTCCTGTTCTGTCGCACAATCTTTTTTGACCGTTCCCAGCGTGTCATTCAGGGTATGTAAACGGTCAGTGAATGTGGATAACAAGTGTTTACCATGGGTCAGTAAACTGTTTAGTAATGGTTTAAAGACTGTCGATTGAGACGGCACCATATCAAATAATTTCTGAATGCCAATCCCCTGACGTGGGTTACAAATGGAATTAAATTTTAAAAAATTATGAATGAGCAACCAATTAGAAGCATCATCATAGGCGATAAACTGATTTTTGCTGAGTTCCGCTAAGGCTTGGTTAACCGTCTGTCGTTCCCATTGCAAATCACTCTCAATGTAACCCAACGGCAAGCGAAAACAACCCAGCATATTGCTATGTGGCCCGGTTAATAGGTACGTAATGAGTAGTTTTCCCTGATCTGATAACGACTGTATATCAGCACTACCCCAAAAACCCGTGTGAATTGATCCATATAATCGCATTTTCAATCTCCTGGTAAAATTATGAATAACATGCCATACGCTATCTTTAACGTTAGGTGAACTTTCTATGGCAATTGGATGATATTGGTGTAGGAAATTGGCGTTGAATAAATGAGGCTGGACTGGGACTCTTCCAAAATACCAAAAAATGTCATATAATTAAAAAATGACATTTTTTTTGGATGTAGGCATATGAAAGAGTTTAGGACAAAAATGAGTGAAAATGGTCGAATCACTATTCCCGCCTTATGTAGACAAGAGCTTCACCTAGAACCAGGAGACGATCTCATCATACACATTGCCGATGAAGAAATGAGAATTTTTAGTCTGGAACATTCTCTGCATAAAGCACAGAAACTCGTACAAAAGTATGCTAAAAATAAATCTTTGGTAAAACAATTAAAATTAATGCGTCACGAGGATTCTCGTAATGACTAGGGTTGTTTTAGATACTTCTGCTCTTCTTGCGTTGCTTCAACAAGAAAAGGGTAGCGACCAAGTTGCGCAGCATTTACCAAACGCAATGATGTCCAGCGTTAATTTTTCAGAAGTTATTGCAGTATTAATTAGCACGGGCATACCTGAAAAAGAAGCAAAAGCACTCATTACAGATATTGTAAAACACATTGTCCCATTTGATACGGAGCAAGCTTATTTGGCTGCGACCCTCCGGGCAACAACCAAACATTGCGGGTTATCGCTAGGTGACAGAGCTTGCCTGGCACTTGCGCAATTATACAAAATAACAGCACTAACTGCTGATAAAATTTGGTCAAAGTTACCGCTGCAACACATTAAAATCACCGTGATACGCTAAAAATTAAGGGGCGATTAACAAGAGCCGCGACCGTTAGGGAGCGTTACAGCCTTTGAGTCAGTGTCTACAGAACAGTCGTAACAGCTCACCCTATCGCAGTCGCAATGACAAGGATAGGGGTTGAGCTATTACGAACAGTCCGTGTACACTCGTACACTCCCTGACGGTCACGCCTCTGTTGCTCACAACTGCGCCAACGTCTCCTGCACGAGTGCCGTGATACCTGCCCAGTCTTTGCGTTTCACTAATTCAGGTGGTGTGAGCCAAGTACCACCAACAGCGATAACAGATTCTAAAGCAAGATAGTGTTTCATATTATCTTTGGTAATGCCGCCGGAAGGGAAAAAAGTTAAATGCGGGAAAACAGCTTTATGGGAAGTAATCCATTTAGTGCTGCCTAATAATTCAGCCGGGAAAGGTTTGACAATATGAAAATCGAAATGCAGGGCTTGCATAATTTCGGAGGCGCTTGCCACACCGGGTAAAAAAGGGAATTGGTCTTCGCACGCCGCTTCTAAAAGTTCCACCGTCAGACCCGGACTAATGGCAAAAACAGCGCCTGCATCGCGTGCTCTACGCAGTTGCGCAGGGGTAATCACCGTGCCTGCACCCACAATCGCATCAGGCAGTTCTTGAGAAATACGGGTAATCGCTGGCAAAGCAGCAGCGGTACGTAGTGTAATTTCTAAGACGGGGATACCGCCTTTGAGAATCGCTTGCGCCAGAGGGACAGCGTCCTTTTCATCGTGAATAACGATGACGGGAATAACGGGTGATTTCTTGAGTATGTCACGTAGAATCATATTAAGGTTCCTTTCAGGCGACACGGAGCATCATGCTCACAGCATCGCCATTGGTTTTATACCATTTTCTGCTGGGTAATGCCATGGTGTTTCGTAATAATGATGGCTGTTTGTGGCGGCTATGTTAGAATGGCTGTTTTTTTAATGAGGAGGATATTGTTATGCCAAGAGGTCGAGGGCCACATGGGCCAAAGAAGTTGAGAAGGCGGAATAAGAAAAAGTAACGAGGGCCACACACCCATGCATCAATTTGCCGCGATCGGTGAAGCCATGGTGGAGCTTTACCATCAACAAGAGAAAACTCTGCGCATGAGTTTTGCGGGTGATTCACTCAATACAGCTGTTTACCTCGCTCGTTTATTTCCATTCACGCAGACCAAAATCAATTATATTACGCTATTAGGAACGGATCCTTACAGCGATATGATGTTAGCAGAATGGCAACGTGAAGGTATACATACCGAATTTATTGAACAGCTCCCGTCTAAATTACCTGGACTCTATTTGATTCGCACAGATGAAAAAGGCGAACGGACTTTTTATTTTTATCGATCGCAATCGGCCGCACGTGAGTTATTTCATCCAGCACATGCTACAAAAATGGAAGCTGTGTTACCTCGCATGAATTATCTCTATTTATCGAATATTACCTTAGCTATTTTAGAGCCAGAAAAATATCAGCGGTTATTGGTATTGCTAAAAAAAGCGAAAACAAACGGCGCGACTCTTATTTTCGATACAAATTATAGGCCTTCGCTTTGGCCATCGATAGAAACAGCGCGGCAATTGACAGAAGAAATCATGCAGTGGGTAGACACTGCTTTAGTCACATTCGATGATGAGCAAAAATTATTTGGCGACTCTACACCGGAACAGTGTGTGAAGCGATTGCATCAATTCGGCGCGAAAGAAGTGGTCGTTAAATGTGGTGCAGAACCTTGTGTGGTTTCTGTTGCAGGCGAACAACATTGGATACCCGCGCGTAGGGTAGAAAAAGTAGTGGATACAACTTCGGCAGGTGATGCATTTAACGCAGGCTATCTTGCTGCACGTTGGCAAAATCATTCACCGATGGCAGCCGCGCGTTATGGGCATGCACTAGCAAGCTGCGTCATTCAATACCCTGGCGCGATTATTCCGGCAGATAAGATGCCGGTGTTGTTTGAAGAGCATGTAAAATAAGGATCGAATATGCACAACAAAATAAAATGTATCTACAACACACCTGCTTTATTAGGCGAAAGCCCGTTGTGGCATCCCGAAGAGCAGATGCTTTACTGGGTGGATATTGAAAAACCGGCTTTGCATCGTTTGGATCCTCGTACACAGCAGCATCGCATGTGGCCCATGCCAACAGAAATCGGTTGTATTGCATTGTGTGCACAAGGAGGATTAGTCGCTGCGATGCGATATGGCTTTGCTCGCATTGCATTACCTGCAGGTGAGGTCACTATGATAACGTCACCTGTGACAGAGGCTGATGGCGTGATGTTCAATGATGGCAAGTGCGACCGTGCTGGCCGTTTTTGGGCGGGAACTAAGGATAGGTTGGAACAAGCTGATATCGGTTCTTTATATCGATTGGATGCACAAGGCCATTGTACGGAAATGGCTAAAGGTTTCACTGTCACGAATGGTGTTGCATGGAGTCCAGACAATACTGTTTTTTATGTTTGTAATTCACCCGCACGCATTATTTATCAATATGACTTTTCTATCACGTCTGGCACGCTCAGTCATAAAAGAATATTTGCGCACTTGCCGGAAGACAGTGGTTATCCTGATGGCATCACCGTCGATAGCGAAGGCGGCGTGTGGAATGCGCATTGGGATGGCTGGCGAGTCACGCGCTATTTGCCGAACGGTAAAATAGATGATGTCATTACCATGCCTGTGCAACGTCCAACGAGTTGCTGTTTTGGCGGAACAGAGTTAACGACACTGTATATCACATCGGCCAGTACGCGCATGAGTGCAGAAGAGTTGAAACAAAATCCGCTGGCCGGGTGTGTGTTTGCGGTGGATGTCGGCGTGAAGGGGATAGTGGAGACGGCGTTAGCTCACCCCACAACCCGCTGACTCACCTTTACACTCCGATCATACTCCGCATACTTCTCCCGCAAAAACGCTGCGGCCGCTACCATGTGCCGGAGTGCTGTTTCTGTTTCCGGCCAATCCCGTGTCTTTAAACCACAATCCGGGTTGACCCACAACTGCGCTAGCGGAATTGCTTTGGCTGCTTTTTCCATTAAATTCACCATTTCATCCACCGTCGGCACACGAGGAGAATGGATATCATAAACACCCGGGCCAATATCGTTAGGGTAATGAAAACTTTCAAACGCTTTCAACAATTCCATATCAGAACGAGACGTTTCAATGGTAATCACATCCGCATCCAGTTCAGCGACTGCCTCAATGATGTCATTAAATTCGGCATAACACATATGCGTATGAATTTGCACATGATCTGCCACACAACAAGAAGCCAAACGGAAACTATACACGGCTTGCTGCAGATACGCTTGCCATTCTCTTTGACGCAAAGGCAATCCCTCACGCACAGCCGGTTCGTCAATTTGAATGACTTGAATCCCCGCTTTGACTAAGTCATTCACCTCATCACGCAGCGCCAGTGCAATTTGCTTAGCCGTTTCAAAACGCGATTGATCATCGCGCACAAATGACCAACATAAAATCGTGATAGGCCCTGTTAACATACCTTTCACCGGTTTATCTGTTAACGATTGTGCATAGGCACTCCATTCCACTGTCATCGGCTTAGGACGACTCACATCACCAAAAATAATTGGCGGTTTCACACAACGCGAACCATAACTTTGCACCCAACCATTTTGAGTAAACGCAAATCCTTCCAACCATTCGCCAAAATATTCCACCATATCCGTGCGTTCCGCTTCACCATGCACCAACACATCGATGCCTAATTCCAATTGCTTGCGAATAGCATAGGCAATTTGTTTACGCAATTGCTCACGGTAACTCATTTCATCCATCTTACCTGCTTTATAACTCTGTCTTGCTTGACGAATTTCTGCCGTTTGAGGAAATGAACCAATCGTTGTCGTCGGAAATAAAGGTAAATCCAACAAAGCTTGCTGTATCTTTTGGCGATCTTGAAAAGGATGATGTCGCGACACCATCCCAGGCGTTACTTGGCTAGCACGTTGTTTAACAGTGGGATTATGAATACGAGTCGATTGTTTTCTCGCTGCTACCACTTGATCACTTTCCGCTAACGCGGCCACCACGGCAGAGTCACCCTGCTTCAGTGCTTTTGTCAATACGGCAATTTCATGCAATTTTTGTGTAGCAAACGATAACCAACTTTTTAACTCTGCGTCTAACTGCGTTTCAACGGATAAATCCACAGGAGAATGCAATAATGAACAAGAACTACCAACCCACAAACGGTCGCCCCATTTTTCATGTAGCGGTTTTAAAAGCGTTAATGCCTGACGCAAATCCGCTCGCCAAATATTACGGCCGTCTATGATACCCGCTGACAATACCTTATCCGCCGGCAATAATCGTTGTACTTCTGGCAATTGATTCGCCCCACGCACTAAGTCAATGTGCAACCCCGCCGTCCCCAAATTACAAGCCAATGCTGTATTATTTTCCAAGCCGCCAAAATAAGTGGTCAACATGAGTTTTAATTGTTTGGGCTGTAAGTGTTGATAAGTGTCACGAAATGCATTTTGCCATGCCAAGGGTAAATCCAGCACTAAAATAGGTTCATCCATTTGTACCCATTCAATGCCTTGCTGTTCTAGTCGTGCCAAAATTTGTTGATACACAGCACATAACTTAGGTAATAAAGTGAGTTTATCAAAATGAGATTCTTTTGCCTTACCTAACCATAAATAACTCAATGGCCCTAATAAAATAGGCTTAACCGGTTTACCCAGTTGTTGTGCTTCCGTAATTTGTGTGAATAATTCAGTATTATATAATTGAAATGCTTGATCGATGCTAAATTCGGGTACGATGTAATGGTAATTTGTATCAAACCATTTTGTCATTTCGCATGCAGGGGTATCATTGCCTGTGGGAGCACGGCCACGTGCCATGCGAAAATAAGTGTCCAATTCAAAAGGGGCTTTCGCACCGCCAAAACGCGCCGGAATCACGCCTAATAAAGTAGACATGCCCAACACATGGTCATACCAAGCAAAATCACCCACTGATAAAAAATCATGCCCCGCCGCTATTTGTAATGCCCAATGACTAGCGCGGATACGTTTACCTTCTTCTTCCAATGCGTGACGATCAACTTCCTTCTTCCAATACCGTTCTAAAACCCACTTTAGTTCTCTATGTAACCCAATACGCGGAAATCCCAAATTGTGAGCAAGCGTCATGACTCAATCCTTTTTAATAATTAAAAAATAATTTCTCCGTCATTTGGCGTTTTTATTGAGTCCGTTCTTTTCTGTTAACCATTCCATGGTTATGAGTAGCACGTATAAAATGTGCGCTATGCAATCACCCATTTTGAGGGTGAAGGGCCAGTATAGTATTTTTAATTCAGGATGCAAGATGTTTGGTAAGCAGGTCTTTGTTACGTGTTCTCCTCATCATCCCGCAAAAAACACGTCCCTTATCCTATTTAGAAAAACAGGCCTCGGTTACGTGTTTTTGTGCGGCGGTAGCGATTTTGACCTATGCGTTTGATTTCTTATGGAGTCTTCTACCAGACCCCGCACAAATATCCGCATCAACGACAGCGTTTTTGTCTATGTCCGTTGGCGGATATTTTGCGGGGTGACAGAGGCAAGGGAAGCATTTGATCTCCTGTACAATCAATTAATTAATGCTCGTTTTTCCAACCCCATTCGAGTGGAAAATCACGTAATACTTCCTATACTGTAATGATAACTGCTCACAAGGAGTAAAACATGCCGCCACCCGTCACCATGCCACCCTACCAAAAAATAACTTGGTTGGATTCACATGGAAACCCGCTACCTATTCCACAGGCTGTCACCCGCGCTTCGCTATGGCCTTTTCATCAAGCATTAGAAAACCGCGCTAAAGAAAGAAAAACAGAAAATGACCCTAACACATTATGGGCACTGGCAACGATCAAATCACTCATCGAAATTAGCTTAAACAAAGAATTTATAGCACAAGCCATCGACGCTTTTAAAGCAGATGTGGATGCCAGTGTTTATTATACCAGGGAGAATGGCAATATCGGCGGAGAAGCAAGATATTACACAAACACAAGCTTGCCCAGCGCATTTGCATCGTATAGAACCGCCACCGGGAATGCACAAAATGGAGATGAATATAAAGGACATGTTTTGAGAACAGCAATGGTAAAAGTAGGCAACACCTCCTATACATACCCCGGCAATGATTTATTAGTCACCTTTAGACATCGACAAGGAATAGACGAATACATGACGCCCTATGAGAATGCGTGGGAGACCATGCAGTCTTTTAACAAAGCGGATCAAGATGAATGCTTAGATGCTTTTTTAGATAACGTCAAAGCCGAACTCGCAACCGGTTGCGTCAATGAGCGTTCGGGAGCCGCATTGATGGAAATGACTGCCACTGTCACAGAAAAAAATACGAAAATGCTAGAAGAGAGTCAGTTTTTGAAAAAAATGGGGCCGATGACAGCAGCATGGTACGTGGAAGATCTAGCCGAAGTAGAAAAACAATTTGCGATTTTATTGGAACAATACGATGGGTATACTTTCTGTTCTTATCTCAAGGAAGGGAATAAAGAAATACAATGGGTTATTCATTCAGAAAATGCAGATCGTTTCAAAGCGCAAGTCATCGCTTGTCTCGCAACAACTACCCAGGAGAAAGAAGAAGATATTCGTGCAAAATGGCAAGCATTCTCCGAAGCAAATCAATTGCGCCAGCAAGCACTGTCAGATTTTAATACTATAGAAGCCACATTACGCCAACATCCCAGAAAACAAAATACGCCTACATTGCAAAAAGTCATAGAAGAAGCCTGTGCTGAATTTCAAACACTCCATCAAAATGTCACAAAAAATAAAGCGAAACTGGATGCTTTAATCCACTCGCTGCAATTTACACTCGACGTCATGAATAATCTGGATGACATTGGTCGTGTGAGAAATTTACAAAACAATGCCATTGTTAATCCTGATTTAGGAAAAGGATTCACAGACGCGTTCTCTACTTTTATCGAAACAAACACGACTATGTTACATCGAGGACGGCTTCGCGAGTATGTCAATGTTATTTTTAGCACTGTTGCTCAAGATACGCTTGCACAAACCGAGGAAAAATTTGACGCCTTATTTAATCGTTATGCACGATGTAGATTTTATGAAAATAGCATGACTGATTCTAGCTACACGGTGAGTGAGACAGATCCATCTTGGCTCATCTGTATGGATACAAATAAGTTTAAAGCAGAAGTGATAGCCTTGCTTAAACAGAACCCTCAAAATAGCATGGCTTGTGACATATTGGAAATACGCTTAAGCATTTCTCAGGCGTTATCTGAGCTAGAAAGCGCGTTAGTACGTGCAAAAAACGACTCTGTTACCTATAGTGCCGGGTCAACAGTGCTCATACAAAGTAAGCTTGAATGTACAAAACTCTTAAAAGATCCTCTTCAGAATAAAGAGGAATTACAGTCTCTCGCTGAATTGCTTAAATTCGTTACTGACGCAGTCAAAGAACCGCTTAATGAAACGCATGTAAATAATATGAAGCACCATGCAAAACAGATACATGAAATATGGGAATTAGACTTAATGATCTCTCAGGCATTGTCTGAGTTAAAAACAGCGATAACGTCGCAAGAGAAATCCGTTATTCGTCGTGCTGGGTTCGCCGTGTTAGCACAAGGCAGACTGGAATGTACAGCACTCTTGAAAAACCCTCTTAAGAATAAAGAAAAATTAAATGCTTTCGCCGAATCGCTTAGACTCGCTACTGCCGTAGTGAAAAATCCCGATAAAACGCATGCAGACAATCTAAAGGAAAATGCAAAACAGGCAGCCGGTAAAGCCAGTCTAAGTAAGAAATTCGTCGCTGTCTTGGGCATCCTAGCAGGCGCCGCCATTATTGGTTTAGGCATTGCTGGCGCTGCATTTACCGGCGGGGCCAGTGCAGCAGCCGGTATCTATACGGGTGGCTCTGTATTAACAGCCAGCAGCGCAGGATTATTTTATTCAGGACGACAGAAAAATTTCTCTAAAAAACTATCTAGCCTCGCAAACGCAACAAAACAAAAAACCCCTTCCAGAAAAGGATAATGAATAATTGCCTAAGCCGCTGTTGCAAGCGTAATAACTCAGTCAATGGCGTCAACTTAAGGAAATTGTCATCCCGCAAGAAACACGTCCCTTGTTCTGTTTAGGAAAACAGGTCTTTGTTACGTGTTCTAACCTGTCCGGTAACAATGGCACTACCTTAAGTAAATGCAGTCTTGCTTCAGTGGCAGAGCGTCATCCTTGCCAGTAACGCCCCCCGTGCTTGATCGAAGCAATCGCGGCCGAAGGCGTTGCTGGGTAGGATCCAGTTTGTTAGCGGCTTAACAAAGTCACACGCTGAGCTGCTAAAAGACTGGATCCTACCCAGTATGCCGAATAAGGTTACTGTTTCTGTCTAGTGTGGGGCGGCATCCTGGCTAGGATGACGCTCTGCCACTCCTGACTTCTGCCAAATTTAAAATAATTGCG
>Ga0206868_10266_pt1 | contig 12255 bp, 11 predicted proteins | sample Alteio_BWOrgCont_38_FD_152901 | JGI IMG/M metagenome (GOLD analysis project Ga0206868, IMG submission 152901) | Enriched cells from forest soil in Barre Woods Harvard Forest LTER site, Petersham, Massachusetts, United States -... | ecosystem: Environmental > Terrestrial > Soil > Temperate forest >... | reverse complement strand
CCTCGTTCCCAACCCTAGAAGGAGACACGACATGCCTCGCCCCAGCTCAGCAAGCCATTTTCATAAAAATGCCGCATCCCATCATGACAGCGCCGCCCATCATCACCGCAAAGCGGCCAAACATCATGCCGCCGGCAACCCCGAAAGGGCGTCCCATCATGCGCATACGGCGCGTGGTCACGCGCTGTTCGCAGGCGAAAGCGCAAATCAGGCCAGCAAGCAGCATGCCATGGATGAAGGCAGCTTCATGCGGCCGGGCCAGCACGAGCGCGATGAAGAAGCCCGCTTTACCGACGAAGGCGCCCCGAAAATGGATCGCTCCGGCTACGAACATGGCGGGGACGATTACAACGACAATTGGCGTGCAGGCGGCAACGATCATCAGGATGACGAAGATGAGGATAATCACTCATCCAAATCCATGCGCGACATGAAAGACGAAGATGGGAGCGAAGAAAGTCGCGCATCCCAGAATGGCCGCTCCTATCGCCCTTCTCGAGCGGCGGCGCGCCATGGCCATGCCAAACAATCGAAGGGCCGCACGCAGCGCGGTGGCGCACGAAGCCATGCGGCATAAGTAAGGCGTACCGATTCTTTAAGGCTAAAGGGACCCTCATGGGTCCCTTTAGTTTTTTTGCGTCGTACAACGGATTCCCCAAAGGCGCAAATTCATATCCGAAAATTACGTTCGTTCGGCCATTATGCGTCTATCTCAGAAAATAGCGGGAACGCACCGCCTCTTTTGAAAACTATCCAGGAGCTTTCCCTATGCGCTTGCCATTTCTTGAACTATCCGAACTGACCCCACAGCAAGAGCCGCTGTATAAGGACATGAAAGCCGGCATCGAAAAAAATTTCAAAGGCTTTCAGGCGATCCGCAAGGATGGAACCTTGATCGGGCCGTGGAATCCGTGGCTGCAATTCCCGAAGATCGGCGCCCCTATGTGGGAATTGGTCAAGGCTCTTTCCACAGCGCCAACTTTGCCAAAACCCGTACGCGAAATAGCGATTCTCGTCACCGGCGCAAAATTTCATTCGGGCTATGAACTCTATGCGCATGTGCTGATGGCGGAATTGCGCGGCCTCGATGACGACACGATTGCCACCATCGTGGCAGGACAAAGGCCTGCCGGCCTCGGCGACGACGAATCGTTGGCCTATGATGTGGCGTCCTCGCTCGTGCGCGGCGGTGTTCTGCCCGAACTCGTTTACCAAAAGGCCGTCAAAGTCTTCGGCCAGGATGGCGCGGCGGGGTTGATCTATCTGGTCGGGCTTTACTGCATGGTATCTGTCACCCTTAACGGTTTCGATGTGCCGGTGCCCGGGGATTGCCAATAGCTGGCGTTCTTTATCGGAACCTTACGAAACCCCCGACAAAACGCACAGAACTTTTGCGAAATTTACATCCACTATCCGGAAACAAGTCGATGACAGGGGGTAACAAATGCGCAGTCTGATAATGTATCTTCTTGGCGTACCGATTGGTTTTATCATTCTTTACAATGTGTTCTTTTAGGGAAGTTCGGCAATCATCATGCATGAGAAAAAACACTCTATCCTTGTCGTCGATGACGAGGAGCAAATCAGAAAAATGCTGAATGTTTTTCTGGACAGCGCCGATTTTAAAGTCTCCGAAAGTGACAGCGGAAAACAGGCCATCCGCATGGCGGCTTCGCTCAAACCCGATTTGATCCTCCTTGATATCGGCCTTCCCGACATCGACGGAAAAGAAGTTTTAAGGGCTTTGCGCCATTGGATGCAAACGCCTATTATCGTTCTGACGGCCAACGCGGATGATGCCGAAGTCGCCGCCGCGCTCAATGCGGGGGCGGATGATTATGTCACCAAGCCTTTCAGCGCCGAAGTCCTGCTCGCCCGGATTAACGCCAACCTCCGCAAAAACGCCGTGCGCGAAGCGGGCGAACCCGCTTTGACCAATGGCCCGCTTTCCATGGATCTTGTGCGGCACGAGGTTTTTATCAATGGCGAACGCGTCGCCTTCACGCCGAAGGAATATGACCTGCTTCGTTATTTTCTGATTAACCGAGGGAGAATGCTGGCCCACAAGCAAATCCTGAAAGAAGTCTGGGGCGCAGCTCATACCGAGGATACCCAATATTTGCGCGTGTATGTCGGGCAGTTGCGCGAGAAGCTCGATATAGACCCGAACCTCAGCAAACTCATTATCTCCGAAGCGGGCGTGGGTTATCGCATGGATAGTTTTGCCAGCGCCCAACCCGCAACGGCGTAAACCCAACGATTATTATTTTTTAACGCCGGGCGCCGTCGTTACCCTTTGTATGCTTACACGGAAATTTCTTAAATGAGGGCTGCCCCGTTTTCCCCTTTCGGGAAATTGAAATTCCGGAGGTTGCGTCGCCATGAAAAAAATCCCTCCCAGGCGCAAAGCCTTAAGGCTCGCATGTTTTGCTTTCAGTTTTGTCAGCCTGTTCGTCTGTCCCGTGCTTGCAAATGACGGCTACACCCATAATGGCCAATCTTACTTACCTGGAGGAACAGTTCATGTACAAGAACACGGTTGCGGACCGCAACGTTAAAGATTCGAACGTCACGAGAATTTTTGGTCTCCTGGTCTTGTGCGGCATAGCTGCGGTTGTCGTTGTCAGCATTCTCGGATGGAGCCGTCAGACCTCCCTGACAACAGCCTCGCACTTTGTTCATGAGGCGACGATCGGCAATAAATTCGAGATCGAATCCAGCCAGCTTGCTTTGTCAAAATCGCAGAACGATACGATTAGGCAGTTCGCCCAGCATATGGTCGATGATCATGGCAAGGCAGCGGCGGAACTCGGAACCGTGGTTTCGACCGTACCGAATATAACGGCGGAAGCGCCCGAGGCCCGGCTCGATAATGAGCGTCAAGCCATGCTGGATAAACTCAATGGCGCCACCGGACAGGATTTTGACAGGCTCTATGTCAAAGATCAGGTCAAAGCCCACAACGACGCGGTGGATATGTTCAGGGATTATGGGAGCGAGGGCGAGAATCAGTCCTTGAAGGACTTCGCATCCCGGACATTGCCGACGCTGCAATCGCATAAGCATGATATCGATGCAATCCAGGCATCATTCTTCAGCCACTAAGGAGGAAGCTATGGACATCGTAAGCGCGCGGAAAAATTATTCGCTGATCACCGGCCTGCTCTTTGCGGTGGTGGCCTGCGTCCATTTCTTGCGGGTTGTCGCAGGGTGGGACATTACCATCAACGGAGCCGTGATTCCCATGTGGGTAAGCTGGGTCGGGCTGATTGTACCGGCCATCCTTGCTTATTATGGGTTGCGTTTCGGGCAGCGCCAAATATAGCGGTTACATAACCACGACCATCCAATTATGCGCATCAAATCTCGGGACAATCCTGCGGAAACAGAATTTCCCGAGATTCTTTTTGTCCCTCATCGACCATATAAAGTCGTGCCGCCGCTTCTGGTGGTGCCGATGCCAGTGGTGGTGCTGCCGGTTCCATTCATTCCCGTTCCGTTCAAGGCAGGATTGGCGTTTACGTTTCCATTCGCTCCCGTGCTGCTGTTGTAGTTTGATCCAGCAGAGCCGGGGTTGTTGAGCCTACCGTTATTTGAACTGCCGGCTCCCGCCGAGCCATTGACTCCTGAGCCGGTTCCGGCTGAACCGCTGGCGCCCGCGCCGACTCCGGCCGTTTGCGCCAGAACCGGCAAGGATAAAGCAGTGAGGGAGGCAAGACAGACGATCATAAGTGATTTACGCATAAGATACCTCATGTGCGGTTGCGGTTAAGTGACTGCCGTCCTAGCTATCGATCTCACGGATAAAAGAGGAGATTGAAATAAGGCCAGTGAGGTCAATTTTCTGTAAACGGCACGATGGATTTATCGGCATTCGCTTTGCAGACTCTTTATATGTTTCGACTTTCAAACGGAGCACAATTTTAGAAAAACATCGGTAGGGTTTTTTTGGTGAAATCAATTTGGTGAAATCAAATGGAGAGAAAACGACTATGAAATCCCAAATCTGTCTCATTCTTGTGGTTGGACTTCTTGCGGGTTGCGGAACCGATCCTGGAGAACGCGCACTCTCGGGCGGCGCTATAGGCGCAGGCGCGGGTGCGGTTGGCGGCGCGATGGTCGGCAATCCTGTCGCGGGTGCCGTGATTGGGGGCGCCGCTGGCGCTGCAACCGGCGTCTTGACGCGGCCCGACCAAATCGATCTGAACAGATAACGGAGGAGGTCACATGATGAATCGAATTCGCTCCTTCGCTTCCGAAGCGATGGCCTTTCTGATCGTGCTGGTGGCGTTTTTATTTGTCGCCGCCCTGCAGGTAGATAATCACAGGCTCTCGCTACGGCCGACCTTCCTCACGATGTGGCATGATGCGTCCGGAACTTTGCATCACCTCTCGCTGAACGCGAAGCATCTCTAATCCATGAAAGGGTAAATGTTATGGCTCTCTCCACACTCGCTCTCATTCTTCTTGTGCTCATCCTTGTCGGCGCGTTGCCGACCTGGCCGTACAGTTCGCAGTGGGGTTATTATCCGAGCGGCGGAGCGGGGCTTGTTTTAATTCTGGTCATCGTCCTGCTTTTGACGGGGCGTATATAGGCTCGTCATGACAAGCCAATCGCAGGTTGGCTGGTGGGAAATTGTCCCAATCACAGGTAATAGCGAAGGAAAATAGCATGCCGCAGAAACGTAAATCGACGCGTAAATATTCACCCGGCGCTTCGCAGGATGTGGAACGCGAAATGCATCAGTTCAAACAGGGCAAGCTTAAAAGCGGCCCCGGCGGAAAAGGCGGCATCGTGAAAAGCCGCGAGCAGGCCATCGCCATCGGTCTTTCCGAAGCGCGCAAAAAAGGCAAGAAAGTTCCAAAAAAACGCGCGGCATAAATGGGATCTTATTTGCCTTGCCGCCGCGCCCGGGTTTTAGGCCCGACAAGGAAATGGTAGTATTGCTTAATCGCAGCGAGTCTCTTTTTGAATTTCGCGGATTTCGTTCGTCCGCCATCCTCCGGCCACAGAAAACGCGTCACCAAAATCGACACAACGATCCCGAACGACACTTCCAGAAACCGGCGAAGAGCCGAAAGCCACGGAGCTTCCGGATGGCCTGTCAGTAGAATGATCGCGACCGTCGACGCTCCGAGACGCTGGCTTTCTTCAAGCTTCAGGGCTGAACAAACCAGGACCGTCATAATGACAGCCACCCCGAACCCAAGAATGTTGCGCGGTATCAATTCCGCAAAGGGAATAACCACCAGCGCACCGATCGCGGTTCCCGCCAGGCGCATCCAGCCGGCTTTTAATGTTGCCTCGAATTCGGACTGCATGACGATGACGGCGCTAATGGCAGCCCAATAGGCCTGGGGCAAATGCAGAAGTTGCGCGAGGTACAGGGCCAAAGAGCCAGCCACGCCGGTTTTAACAGCCTGCTTCCAGTGACGTGCGGTTAAGGGTTGGAATTTTGGCATCATGCGGGGTTGAGATCGAAAAGTTATTTCCTAACCGTCCATGGGGGCGCACCATGCCCCGGCGCTGCCTGTGCCGTCATAAGCGGTCACCATAAGCCAAAACCCGAATTGTCCGCCCGTAGGAAAGCGGGGATATTCTACCAACTTAGGTTGAGGTTCAGGTTTTCCTGCGTCGTTGTTTTCATATAGGTCGTTGTTCCGGCCGATGACATTTTTTCAGCGTAGATCGTGGAGTATCCGAGCTGCGGATAGAAACCTTCCGCCACAGACAGGGGTTGATACGTTTCGTTAAGGTTACCAACGGCGGAGCACGCCGTCGCTATGACCGTCGGCGTGCCTGTGCCGCTGCCGCCAAGCGCGACGCCGAAGTTGCCGCAGTCGCTGATTGTAGCGTTACCGGCGACGACAAAGGCATTATACGACACAGGGCTTTGCTGAAGGCTATCCACCCATGAGATATTGTCGTTTGCCCCGAGGGTCGCCCAGGAAGTTGACGCGCTCGTTACGGCGGTAGCCGTGTCGCGGTTCGAACAGGTTTGCGTGATGCGGTTATAAGCGTTGGAGAGGCCGATAACGGCCGTAGCACCTCCCGAGGCCGCCGTAGGCTTACAGGCAACGCCGGTCTGCCCCGCTGCCGTTGTGTAGAACGAGCCAAGCAATGTGGCCTGGTTCGCCGTCAGCGCATAGGCCGTTGCATTGTTATAGCAATTGGCCGTGACAATCGTGGCATTATTCACCCAGATGCCATTCAGCCGCGTGACGCTTGCATTTGCGGAACCCGATTGGCCGGCGGCGCTTGTGCTGCGCGAGGTGTTCGATCCCCAATACATCCCGCATAACGTTAAAGTGCCGGAGTTGTTGAAGGCGTAAACATCGAAAACCTCGGAAATCGGATGGTTGGTCGCGCTGAGCGTCAGCGAGACGCCGCCGGAGCCCATGTCCATCGGTATCCAGTGCGAGCCGTTGTAGACGGGGACGACCTGCGACGTATAAGGCAGGTAATAGACCGTCGTCGCCGCCGTCGAGTCCGCCGTCATGACCGGAGCCGTGCTGGACAAGGTCAACCGCCCGCCGGGAACGGCGGGGACTTCAAGCGAGTTAAGCTGGAACCCAGCGGTAGCATTAACAACACCGGACGAGTTGACCTCAAACGCGTTGTTGCCGACGGTGAACAATGCCCCGGGAGTCGTCGTGCCGACGCCGACATTGCCGCCCGTTTGATAGACAACGGAGTCACCGAGGGTCGTCGTGCTGGTAAAATAGGGGAAATACCCTGTGGCACCGCTCGCCGTCACGCTGCCCCCCACCGTGAGGGCGGTCGAGTTCCATGTCAGGGTGCCGCTATTGTTCCACAGCACGGCGCTGCCCCCGCTGCCGCCGGACGCAATGTGAATACCGTTGCCAGTCACATCAAGCGTCGCTGCCGGAGTCGGCGTCCCGATGCCGACGCTGCCGCTCACGATCAACCCGCCCGCCGATCCTCCATATATATCCGGATAGCCAATGCTCGCCGCGCCGTTGACTTCGAGCTTGTTCGACGACGACATGGTTGCCGTGCCGATGCCGACATTGCCCTCGACCGCCAGCCCGGTCGTCGGGGCAGCGACATCGACATAACCAATAATTGCCGAGCCGTTAACCTCAAGTTTATTTGATGCAGAAATAGTGGCAGTCCCAATACCAACACCTGCTCCGCCTACATTAAGGAAAAGATCATTGGCATTTACCGATCCATTAACATAAGCGCTATTTGCATCGTTTTCAAAAATTAGCTGTGGAATCCCACCAGAACTTCGTATCGAAACATCTTGGTTTGCCGCAAGACGAGTGACAAAGGGGTTAGGGGTAACGGTGGTGCCTATCCCCACACTCCCGCTCACGATCAACCCGTTGCTGGGCGCGGCGGTGTTCACATAGCTGGCTCCGATAGCGACCCCGCCATTGACCGACAATTCATTGGAGGATGAGAAGGTCGCGGTGCCGATCGCCACTTCCCCGGCGGGCGTCGCCGCCGATTGGCCAAGCCCCGTGCCGTAAATCAGATTGCCGATATCGAGGAAATTGCTGGTGGAGGCTGTCGGCAAATCGACGCCGCTGTTGGTGCCGATCAGAATGTTGTAGTTGCCGGTATCGTTGACGGACTCGCTGCCCGCAACGGTGGGACCAATTATTGTATTAAAGATGCCAGTGCTAAAGTTATAGCCCGCATTGGCCCCGACGGCTACATTGTGCTGGCCAGATGCATTCGGTAAAGCATTTGCGCCAACAGCAACGGAGTAGGTCGGGGCCCCGTTACAGGAAGAAAAACCGCATAGCGCGTAATAGCCGATCCCCACACTCTGTTGGGCACCGGTAGATCCCGCTATAGCATCAAAACCTATGGCAACATTGTCAACACCCGTCGTGTTCAGAAGAAGCGCCTGGTAGCCGAGAGCGGAATTTGCGTTGCCCGATGTGGTGGCTGCCAACGCCTGAGAACCGATAGCCACGTTATTGATCGCCGCGGTGGTCATGCTCGTGCTACCAAGAGCCAGATAGCCGATGGCAATATTGCCGTAAGCCGCCGAGGCTGGCTGGCTCTGAAGCGCCTTCCGACCGATGGCAATCGACCCGCCCGGGGTCGTGTCCGTCGTCGGATATGAAATCCCGTTCACGCCACCGAGATCAATCGCTCCGTAACCTGCGGAACCGTAAACATCGAGTATCGCTGCAGGCGCCCCCGTCCCGATACCGACATTGCCGGCAAAGTCAGTCAGACCGGTAATGTAGGTAGTACTACTGCTATTACCTATAAAAATTCCGTAAACACTACCATCCATGCCAATGCTTATCTGAGCACAACAACCCTGAGACGAATCAATACTTATACTCCCAGAGGACAATATATTCGTATCGTTCCCACCGTCAGTCCATATCTGCGTATAAGTCGCTCCGGCCGAATCACCGTAGAGGCTGAGCACTTGTTGGCCTGTGCCGGCAAACCAACCACCTAAGTTTACCGGTGGTGTTGCGGTGTTGTTCGTGACCGTCAAATATTCACCGCTGCCTGTGCCGCAGCAAATGGTGAAGGGTGCTGACGGCGACGCCGTGCCAATCCCGACATTCCCATTGCCAAGCATCGTCATCGCCGTCGTCGCGCTGTTGGCGGTGGAACTGGTCGATCCCGCCGCGCCGTACACTTTGAAATTGATGTTGCTTGATCCCGTGCCGGTCGAGATACCGGAGGACAGGTTCAGTGTCGCGCCGTTCTTGTCCGAGCCGCTGCCGTCGGTCGCTTTCAAGGTTGTCACCAGCGTTCCCTGCCCTGACGATGCCAAACCGGTCGCGAACATTTTCGCGATGCTCACGGCACTATTGTCGGATGTGCCGGGGCTGCTGGCTGCTGGATAGGTCTGGAACTGGATGTTGCTGAAACCCGTGCCCGTCGAAAGCCCGCCCGACAGGATAAGATCGCCGCCGATCAAGTTGCTGCCCCCGCTTGTGGCTCCGCCAGCCGTGATCGTCAGATTATTGCCTGCCGTCGAGGCGGTGTAATCACGCTGCATCCCGAACGTCCGCGCGCTTTGCCCATCCAGTGACAACAGATACGACGCCGCGCTCGTGCCAATCCCGATATTGCTGCCGGAGACATACAAATCCGACGTGCCGGATAAGGTCGTAGAACCGGTATAATAGGCCATCTGGTTGACGGTGCCGGAACTGATCGTGCCGCTGCCGCCCCCTCCGCCACTCACCGCCGTCCATGTGCTGCCGTTGCAATAATTAAGGTTGGTGCTGCTGTTGTAACTGATCGCGCCCGCATTGTTGCCGGTGCAGCTGTTGCCGCTGCTGCCGACCTGCACTTCGCCCGACAGGATTTGCAACTTCGATTGCGGCGCGGTCGTTCCGATGCCGACCTTGCCCGCAAAGTAGTTATATGTGCCCGTATCGGCGGCATAAATGTCGAACGGCGTGTTGGTGTGGGTGCCGCCGGTGGCCCAACCGGTGATATAAAGCCCGTATCCGTTCGTGACCGTACCGGCGTTGGTGGCCGCATCATAGATGCCGTATTGCGTCCCGATTGTCCCATTCGTGGTGGCGTTTGAAGATGAAGCATCTATGGCATAGGACGTTGTCAGGCTAGCGGTTTCATTGCCGTTACTCTGATTGCCGTCCGAAACATAGAGTCCGTAAACAGAGCCTATGCTTGAGGTTCCAAAATTGAAAGCCGTGCTTTGCGTCCCCAGAAGATTTCCGAGGGTGCCGGTACCATAATTATAAACCCGGTTATATGTGGCCGTAAGCCCCCCCGTATTCGCATGAGTTGACGTGGACGGTACGGCAAGAGTGGTAAAACGCCCGACAGCGCCGACAGCCGTAAGATCTGCCGCCGGATTCAGCACAACATAGTCCAGATTTGCATCCGTGTTGCTCGATGCAGCCGGCGCGGTCATGTTTGTTACGCTTAGCTGGTTATCAGCATAATAAGTACCGCCGCCAATTACCGGGTAAGGCTTGCCCGTATTATCGCCCGCGACTGTGTTCAGCAACGCCATCGGCGCTGTCGTGCCGATGCCGACGTACCCACCTGAGGTAATCTCCGTTATTACATTGTTACTCGAGTTCCAGAATTCGAGAAGATCGGCTGTCGCGTTCTCATTTTGAATGACCACCGTGGGAGACGTATTGCCGCCGTTACTCGTTGCAAAAAAGCCGGAGATACCGGTGCTGGACGCACCCTCCACGCCGTAGCCTGAAGATGCGTTACCGAGAACACCAACGCCGCCGCCGTTTTGTGCTGTCCCCGCGACACCATTGCCACCGTTATTACCTACCCCATAGACACCATTACGGTTGGCGCTGGTGCCATACACACCACCCAGACAGTTCACGCTGTCGCACTCTCCTGCGACACCCGCCGAGCCGCCGTTGGTGCTGGTGGTGATGCCGTACACGCCGAAATTCGCATTGGCGCCGGTGGTGTCAGCGTTACTGAAATACCCCGCTGCGCCGCCGTTACCCTGCCCCGTCATGACGCTGTAGACGCCGTTGCCCGAACCTGTCGTGGCGTCGGTGATGCTCAACATTCCAGTCGGCGCCGTCGTCCCGATGCCGACATTGCCGTTGCCAAGCACCGTCATGGCGATGGTCGCGCTGTTGGCGGTCGAACTCGTCGATCCCGCCGCGCCGTAGACTTTAAAATTGATATTGCTTGATCCCGTGCCGGTCGAGATGCCGGAGGACAGGTTCAGCGTCGCGCCATTCGCGTCGGTGCCGCTGCCGTCGGTGGCCTTGAGGGTCGTGGCCAATGTCCCTTGCCCTGACGAGGCCGCTCCCGTCGCAAACATTTTCGCAATCGCCACGGCAGTGTTGTCGCTGCTGCCGGGGCTGCTGGCTGCCGGATAAGTCTGGAACTGGATGTTGCTGAAGCCCGTGCCGGTCGAAAGTCCGCCCGACAGGATAAGATCGCCGCCGATCAAGTTGCTGCCCCCGCTTGTGGCTCCGCCTGCCATAATCGTCAGATTATTGCCTGCCGTCGAGGCTGTGTAATCACGCTGCATCCCAAACGTCCGCGCGCTTTGCCCATCCAGTGACAACAGATACGACGCCGCGCTCGTGCCAATCCCGATATTGCTGCCCGCCACATACAAATCCGGCGTACTCGAAAGCACGGTGGTGCCGGAATAATAGGCCATCTGGTTGATGGTGCCGGTGCTGATCGATCCACCCGCGCTCGGCGGCGTCGCCCATGTGCCGTCGCCACGCAGATAAGTCGTGCCGCTCGCGCTGCCCGTCACCGCCGTCAGGTTCGCCGTGCCGATCGTCGTCAGGCTTGCGCCCGATCCAGAAAATAACGTCGCCGTCGCCGTGCCGCCCGCATTCACTTCAAATGTATTGTTGCCGACAGTGAACAGGGCACCCGGCGTTGACGTACCAATCCCGACATTGCCCGAAGCATCGATATAGAGGCGGGTAAGGCTGTTGGTAATGAAATTCAGGACATTGGTGGCGGAACTGTTTATGCCTGCGCCGGTGTTGCTGGTAAAGGTATAGGCAGGCGTTGTGGCAGAGGCTGCCTGGTTAAAAGCAACTCGCGCCCCGTTAATCGCGTCAGAATAGGCCGTCCCCCGCAGAGTAAGAATTGACGAACCCGGTTGAACGGAGAATATTGGGACGGCGCTGGAATTAAGCACAGCCAGATTCCCGGCAACGGCAAGCGGATAGGCCGACGACGACGTCCCGATCCCCACATTCCCGCTCACGATCAAGCCGTTGCTCGGCGCGGCGGTGTCGGGATACCCGATGCTGACCGCGCCGTTTGCCTCCAAAATATTCGACGAGGACATGGTGGTGGTACCGATGCCAAGCACCCCATTCTGATCGAACCGCATGCGTTCGGTGTAGGAAGCCGTGCCGATCGATTGGCCGAAAACAAAAGCTGGGGTGTAAACCCCCGTGCCGATCGTGGAGGCTGCACCCATATAGGCGTATTGGACATCGCCAGCGCTATTTTTTACGTCTAGCACATAAAATGAGCCTGACCCGTTCGTTGCAGCTGAATTTGCATCCAGCACAACCGTACCGACACCCCCGCCGGAATAGGGATAGGGAACAACCCCCGTCGCTGTATAAGCGGCAGGACTACTGGCTGTGGTTATAAAGCCGCCACCAGCCTGAACACGGCTATTCGAATAAATATTGCCCGCTGCGCCAATCCCGCCCGCCACCACCAAAGCGCCATTTGTATAACTACTCGTTGACGTTGTGGCTGAAATATTCACCACCGTGCTCGAAATCGTCATCGCCTGCGTG
>Ga0206868_10264_pt1 | contig 12383 bp, 10 predicted proteins | sample Alteio_BWOrgCont_38_FD_152901 | JGI IMG/M metagenome (GOLD analysis project Ga0206868, IMG submission 152901) | Enriched cells from forest soil in Barre Woods Harvard Forest LTER site, Petersham, Massachusetts, United States -... | ecosystem: Environmental > Terrestrial > Soil > Temperate forest >... | reverse complement strand
TCCGGCGATTTGCGTATTCAGTTCTTCGAGCGATGCGATTGATCGCGAGTTCTTCAGTGCCGCGCTGGAGTTGGGGATGGAAATCGCCTTGCGCAACGGGACGCTGGTTTTTGGCGGTACGAATGTTGGGCTGATGGGCGCGGTGGCACGCGCCACGCATAAGCATGGCGGACGTGTGGTGGGCGTGATCCCGGATTTCATGCGGCCGAAGGGAATTACCTACACTAGCGCCGATGAGTTGATCGTGACCCGCGACATGAGGGAGCGCAAGGCGACGATGGAAGCACGGGCGGACGCGTTCGTCGCGCTGCCGGGCGGATTTGGGACCCTGGAAGAGATGATCGAGATCATCACGCTGAAACAGCTGAAGCAGCACGCCAAGCCGGTGGTGTTCCTGAATATCAACAATTTTTATCGTCCGCTGCAGCGCCTGTTCGAGCACATGATCTCGAACCACTTCGCGAAAGAGGCGATGCGGCAGATTTATCACTTTGCGAACGATGTGCCGGCGGCGTTTCAGTACATCGATACGTATGAGCCGCCGAAGATGGGTGAGAAGTGGTTTCAGGCGGGCGAGATCGGGGAGATCAGCACGGACCGGGAGTAGCTGGGTACGGTGCGCTGCTTGTCGTCAAGCGCGATGTTGCGATAGGGATCCTTCGACTGCGAACGCTTCGCGTTCTTCGCTCAGGACGACACAAACCTAAACGATGATGATCGAGCTCAGTTTGGCGTCATGAAGCTGAAGGCTCGGGCTATGTAGGCCTTGAGATTCTTGCGTTCGACTACGGCGTCCAGCATGCCGTGCTTGAGCAGAAAATCGGAGCGCTGGAAACCTTCCGGTAGTTTCTGGCGAATCGTCTGCTCGATTACGCGCGGGCCGGCGAAGCCAATCAGGGCGCCGGGTTCGGCGATATTGAGATCGCCGAGCATGGCGAAGGATGCGGTTACGCCGCCCGTGGTGGGATCGGTGAGCAGCGAGATGAACGGGACTTTCGCGGCTTCCATGCGTGCCAGCGCGGACGAAATTTTCGCGAGTTGCATCAGGCTGATTACGCCTTCCATCATGCGCGCGCCGCCGGAGGCGGAAACGATTAGCAAAGGGGTGCGCTCGTCGGTGGCGCGCTCTACGGCACGGGTAATGACTTCGCCCACAACTGAGCCCATGCTGCCACCGATGAAGTTGTATTCCATGACGCTGCTGATGACTTCGCGTCCGTACATCGTGCCGCGGGCGTTGATGATCGCGTCGTTGAGGCCGGTGTCTTTTTGGGCGCGCTTCAGGCGTGCGGCGTAGGGCTTGAGGTCGGTGAACTTGAGCGGATCGTTGGAGCGCAGGTTGGTGTCGAACGTCTCGTACTTGCCGTCGTCGTAGAGATAGCTGAGGCGGGTGCGGGCGTCGATGCGGAAATGCTTGTCGCACTTGGGGCAGACGTTGAGGTTCTCTTCGAGGTCCTTCTTCCAGATGATCTGGCGGCAGCCCTCGCACTTTACCCAGAGGCCTTCGGTCTTGACTTTCTTTTCGCCGGAGGTATCGAGCTCAACGTTTTCGCGCTTGAACCAACTCATGAGTGCTCCTAGTATTCGATGCCGCGCTGCGCCAGGATTCCTTTTTGATAGGCGTGCTTGACCTCGCGCATCTCGGTGACGGTGTCGGCGAGTTCAACAATTGTCGGATGCGCGTTGCGGCCCGTCAATATGACGTGCACCATTTCCGGCTTGCGTTTTAAGACTTCTGCGACCTTTTCGGGGTCGAGCATTTTGTAGCTGATGGCGTAGTTGATCTCGTCGAGGATGACCAGGTCCCAGTTTCCCGAGAGGATCGCTTCGGCGGCTTCCTGCCAGGCCTCTTCGACCATGCGAATATCTTCGGGATCGGTCTCGGCGCCACCGACCTTCACGAAGCCGCGGCCCATCTGCTTCATGACGAATTTATCGCCAAAGGCCTGTACGGCGTCGAGCTCACCGTAGTGCCAGGAACCCTTGAGGAACTGGAGCATCAGGACCTTCATGCCGTTGCCGACCGCACGCAGAGCGGTGCCCATGGCGGCGGTGGTCTTGCCCTTGCCGGGGCCGGTGTTGACGATGATCAGGCCTTTGCGAACGTCTGCCATAAAGTGAGCCCGGTGGGGTGGGCGAATCTTTGATTGTAAATGGTATTAGTGGGAACCGAATACCGCAGTGGAAAGGGGCGGCCACTCGGCCGGGAAGAGCTTGCCCGCATCTTCCGGGGTAATCTTGCCGCCCGCCTGCTGAACTGCGTAAGCCATTGCAGGGTCGCTCCCTGACTGCAGCTCCGATGCCGTAGGAAGCATTAGCGTGTCGGGAATTACGCCGGCATGTTCCAGGCTTTTCCCATCCGCCATGATCATGTCGGCGTCGGTCACCGAGACCCCGAAAGGAACAACGCTTTCCGCTCCCACCGAGTGCATATAGGTGCGCGCTTGCATTACTGAGCCGCTACTCCGGTCACCGATTACCGTCGCGCGATGGTTCAATTGCAGAACGCGGGCGAGCAACTCTGCTCCCGACGCGCTGTCGCTATCGATGAGAACAACGATCTTGCCGCTGTAGTGCCGCAGTGATTTGGCGACGAGCGGCTTGTCCGGCTTGCGCCCCACACGGTCCGCGATCTTCACCTCATGATCGAAAAGGCCGCCGGCAAATAGGGCCACCGCATCCACGTAGCCACCGGGGTTTCCGCGCAGATCCAATACAAGCGAAGGGCGCGACCGAATACGGCCGAGAATCGCGCCGACTTCATCTTCGTTTAGCTCGAAGTTGGCGAGTTTCATGACGATGATATCGTTCGACAGCAAAGCATAGCGAGGGCGGTCGAACCATTCCTCTCGTTCAGCGTCCCAGAGCATCTGCATTGAGTCGGCATCTTGCGTCAAATCGAGAGTTTTCTTGGTGGCACGGAAATAGGCTTTGGCTTCGACTTCACGGACCTTGCCGTCAGGAGACTTTAATCGCAAATGCAGACTAGGTTGCGGTCGGAGAACCCAGAATACGTAATAGACCTTCCAAAAGTCGTTTCGAGTAAAGCTGAAGCCCTCGACGGCCAACACCTGATCTCCAGGCTTGAGTCCTTGCTTTTCGGCATCGCTCCCGGGACGCACTGCGGTGATAAAAGCCCCTCCCACGCCGATGAATTTCATGCGCCATCCATAGTCGTGCACGTAAGGACGCAGAGGGGGCATGAGAAACGTGTGAGAGTCGTTCAAATCGGCAATCGCTGCCGCGACGTCACTCAGGGCGACGTTCAACGAGGGTGCGGAATCAATCTTCTTGGCAGCTTCGGCGAAACGGGAGTCCAGATTCATTCCGTGATATTTGGGATCGTAGTAGTGCTTTCGAACGTCATCTTCTACGAAGCCCAGAATGTTCTTCGCGACATCGCGATCATAGTTTGAGATCTTCTGATCTTGCGCAGCAGAATGGAAATAGCCGGTTAGCAGAAAGACAGACAGCAGTCCGATAGAAACAAGCGTAGAAGAACGCACCTAAACCTCTCGATTTCTTCTAATCCATACCGTTCCGAGTCCCTGCCGTCAACAAGATTTCGCGGTTCAACGCAAAGTTCGAAACGCAGTACCATATTGGCTATGGCACACCAATTCATGACTTCTTACATTCAAGACTCCATCGCACTCTTCCGGCACTACAAGAAACTGGGCGAGGCTGCCATCGCGCAGGTAAGCGATGCGCACCTGACGGCCGTGCTTGATCCGGAGATGAATTCGATTGCGCTGGTCGTGAAACACATGGCGGGCAACATGCGGTCGCGTTGGACGGACTTTCTCACTACCGACGGCGAGAAGCCAGACCGCAACCGCGATACAGAGTTCGAAGCTCCGCCGGCGTCGCGCGAGGCGATTGTGAAAATGTGGGATGAGGGTTGGGGCCTGGTATTCGCTGCCCTGGAACCGCTGAGCGATGCGGATCTTGGGCGGACGGTGATGATCCGGAGTGAGCCGCACTCGGTGATGCAGGCGATCAACCGGCAGATCGCGCACTACTCCTATCACGTGGGACAGATTGTTTTCCTGGCGAAACATTTTCAGTCGGAGCAATGGAAGTCGTTGAGCGTGCCGCGGAAGGGATCGGCGGACTTCAACGAGAAGGTGCGGCGCGGGGAAGCCAGCCAGAGGTGAGCGTCTGACCGGTAGCGACAGTTGAGTGCGTGGTTACGATAGGGGTCCTTCGACTTCGCTCAGGACGACACTAAAACAAAAGAAGGCAGGGAGATTCCCTGCCTTTCGTCGTATGTCGGAAACCCGCGCTACTTGGACTTATTGACGGCTTTCTTGAGCTCCACGCCGGGAGTGAATTTCGCTACTTTGCGGGCTGCGATTTTTATGACGGTACCGGTTTGCGGGTTCCGTCCGTTACGCGCTCGCCGCTGCGAGACAGAGAATGTGCCAAATCCCACCAACGTTACGCGCTCGCCTTTTTTGAGGGCGCCGGTAACGCCGTCGACCAAAGCGTCGATAGCCTCCGCTGCACTGGTCTTACTGATGCCGGAAGATGCTGAGATCTTGTCCACGAGATCCGCTTTGTTCATGAAACCTCCTCGCAGGCTTCCTGAGCGGGCCAGTATCTGGTGCGTCAGAGAAGGTCGAAGCCTTGCGCGGAGGGTTTTATCCCGCGAGGATGTTGAAGTCAATAGCCCGAAGCGGATTTATTTTTGCTGGCCCGCCGGTTTGTCCCATTTGGCGGGGGTTTCGGGTCAGGCGATGGCCGGGACCGGTTCCGGAGCGCCATTTTGTGCCATGGCGCTCTGGAAGACGCCGACATACAGACCAAGTCGTTCCCCGATGGAAATGAGATGGCCTTGCGCTTCTTCGTTCTGGAAGTCGGTTATCTGCGAGGCGCGCTGCAACAGTTCGAAGAACATGTTCTGGGTGCGCCAGAGATCGACCTCGAAGGGAAGCATCTTGAGCAGGCTTAGAACCTCGTCGAAACGAGCGAGGTTTCTAAAACTCGGGTCTTTTTCGAGATCTTCGCCGATGCGATTCACGGTTTTCTTCAGGACGAAGGAAAGTCCGGGCGAGTCGAGTTGAATGCCTTCGCGGCGAACGGTGTTGAGGAGGTCCTGGATTTCGCCGATGTTGGGGTTCTCGGAAGAGAACGCAGCGCGGAGCCGCGAATTCAAAACGAATTCCGCGGTAACACGCAGGATATACGGCAAAGGTGCATGAATACTGGCTAGAAACTGCATCAGCGAGGCGTGGTGCTCGTAGACCTGGCGGTACGCGGTGTCGGCCTCGTTGAGGGTGGAACGGAGAACCTGGTCGACGATGCGGCGCTGCTCGTCGCGGAAAAGTGATTTGAGGTTGTAGGTCGTGTTGTCGAAATGCTTGTTGAAGACGCGCAGGATCTCGGCGATGTCGCCGCCAGCGGACGCCTGCTCGGTTTCGCGCTGGAGATCGTTGTAGTCTTCCTCGCCGCGGAAATAGCGGACGCCGGCATTCACATTGTGGTCGCCGAAATGAAGGACGCCGAACGTGACTTCATCGGACTCGAGGGTGATTCGGGAACAGATGACGGCGCGACCGACGGCGGCGCGGGTTCGACCGGCTGCACGCTGCTCGTGTTGGAGCAGGTTGACGTCGTAGGAATAGATGGAGCTGCGCTCGGTGTAGCCGTCGAATAAACCTGCGATGGCGTAGTGGGCACCGACGCTAAGAAGGTCGACCTGCGCGGGTTTCACGCATCTCCGGTAGATATCGGCGCCGGTTCCGAGTTCAGGTATGTTGCTGTGCGCCTGGGCCAGGGCGTCGAGGAATTGATGCTCGAAGCCGTTGCCGAAAAGATCCTGCGCGAGTTGCAGGGCGCGACCGGCATACATGATGACCTGCACGGTCTCGATGCCGGAGAGCTCGTCGAAGAACCAGCCGCAGCTGGTGTACATGAGCAGGGCATGGCGCTGCATTTCGAGGAGCTTCAGCGCCTGCACGCGCTCGGTGCGCTCGAGCTTGTGAGTTTCATACTTCGCGAAGAAGTTGTTCAGACTGCTCTTCGAGCGATCAAGGATTACGTCGATGTATTCGTCGCGGGCTTTGGACGGATCCTTCAGGAGGTTGGCAGCGGCCTTCTGGTACGGCTCATCCAGACCGTCGCGTAACTGGTCGAGGGCATTGCGCAGCGGAGCGCGCCATTCCTGGTTCCAGCCGGACTTCATGCCGGAGTTACATCCGCAGTTGCTGCGCCAGCGTTCGACGCCATGAGCACAGCTCCAGGACGTGTTGTTCACGATTTCAACTTCGTGGGTCGGCGGATTTTTCTCGAGATACTCGCCGTAGTTGGTGATGGTGGCGAGGTTGTTCGACTCGATGTAATGCAACGCATAGGCAAGCGCCATCTCGCCGTGACGGTGATGGTGGCCGTAAGTTTCGCCGTCGGTAGCGATGTGCATGAGCTGCGACCAATCGCGATTGGGACTGAAGCCGCCTAACAAGCGCTTTGCGAATGTCTCGCCATTGGAGAGCAGGCCTTCGAAGGCCACGGCGCGCGAAATCGGGCCGTCGTAGAAGTACAAAGTGATTTGCTTTCCGCTGGGCAGTCGACAAAGGTATCCGCGAGTGGGATCGATTTGGCCGCCTCCGACGTTTTTCCAGCGCCCGCCGGGACCTAGCTTGCGCACCTGTCCGGCCTGGTGCGGGGCCAGAACGGTGAACTTGATGCCCTGATCCGCAAGCACTTCGAGGCTGGCTATGTCGGCTGCGGCCTCGGGAAGCCACATGCCTTCAGGATCGCGCCCGAAGCGTTTTTGAAAATCGCGTAGGCCCCAGATGACCTGAGTCTGCTTGTCGCGGCGATTCGCCAGCGGCAGGATCATGTGGTTGTAGGCCTGCGCTATGGCATTGCCGTGCCCGGAAAAACGCTCTGCGCTCTGGCGGTCGGCTTCGAGAATGCGCTGATAAATATTTGGCGCTTTTTCCTCCATCCAGGAAAGAAGCGTGGGGCCGAAGTTGAAGCTGATATGCGCGTAGTTGCTGAAGATCTCGTGAATGCGCCCGTTGGGGCCGAGGATGCGGGCCGCCGCATTCGGTGCATAGCACTCGGAGGTTATCCGCTCGTTCCAGTCGTGGAAAGGGTAAGCGGAGTCCTGCTGCTCAATTGCTTCCAGCCACGGATTCTCACGCGGCGGCTGGTAAAAATGGGCATGTATGCAAATGTATCTTTCCATGGGTGGGCACAGCGGTTCGGAGATTTAGATGCAAATTCCCGGCCGGAGAACGGGGCAAAAGTGTGAAAGGGCGGGGTTGGAATCACCCGCCCTTTTGCCGTCAGTTTGCGCCCAAAGCTAGTCGGCGCCGATTGGGGTTGGGGCGTGACCTTTTACCGGGTCGGCATGGAACTGCTCTGCTTCGGTGGAATGGTCGAGCGCCTTGGTGGATGCTTTGCCGCTCGTGACGACGTTTTGAACTTCGTCGAAGTATCCGGTACCGACGAAGCGCTGATGTTTCACCGCCTCGTAACCTTCCTTTTCCAGACGAAATTCCTGTTCCTGTAGCGCGGAATAGGCGGTCATTCCGGACTGTTTGTAGCCCTTCGCCAATTCGTACATGCTGAGGTTTAGAGCGTGGAAACCGGCGAGGGTGATGAACTGGAACTTATAGCCCATCTCCGCCAACGCAGGCTGGAAGCGCGCGATGTCGGCATCGCTGAGCTTCTTTTTCCAGTTGAACGATGGCGAGCAGTTGTAAGCCAGCATCTTGCCGGGGAACTTGGCGTGGATGGCATCGGCAAAACGACGGGACTCCTCGATGTTCGGCTCCGAAGTCTCGCACCAGATCAGGTCGGCATACGGCGCATAAGCGAGGCCGCGCGCGATCGCGGAATCGAGGCCGCCCTTGATGTGATAGAAGCCCTCGCTGGTGCGCTCGCCAGTAAGGAACTGCTGATCGTACGGATCAATGTCGCTGGTGAGAAGGTGGGCGCTATTGGCATCAGTGCGCGCGAGGATGAGCGTCGGCACGCCGCTGATGTCCGCTGCCAGTCGAGCCGCAACAAGCTTTTGAATCGCCTCGTGGGTGGGCACCAACACTTTGCCACCGAGATGGCCACACTTTTTCGCCGAAGAAAGCTGATCTTCGAAGTGGACGCACGCGGCACCGGCTTCAATCATCGCTTTCATCAACTCAAAGGCGTTGAGATTGCCACCGAAGCCGGCTTCGGCATCGGCGACGATCGGGGCGAGGAAGTTGATGCCGTTCTTGCCTTCCGCGTGGTGGATCTGGTCCGCGCGAATGAGCGCGTTATTGATGCGGCGCACGACCGTTGGCACGCTGTTCGCCGGGTAGAGGCTTTGATCGGGGTACATTTGACCCGCGTCGTTGGCGTCTCCGGCGACTTGCCAGCCGCTGAGATAGATGGCCTTCAATCCAGCCTTCACCATCTGCACGGCCTGGTTGCCGGTGAGCGCTCCGAGCGCCTGGGTGTAGCTTTCCGTGGCGAGCAATTCCCAGAGCCGTTCGGCGCCAAGACGGGCGATGGAGTGGTCGATGCGAATTGTGCCGCGCAGACGTTCAACGTCTTCGGCGGAGTACGGGCGAGTAATGCCCTTCCAGCGAGGATTGGTGGTCCAGTCGTTCTGCAGGTCAGCAGCGAAATGGTTCGTTGCCATGGGTGGATCCTTTCAAAGAGCGAATTTGTAATGTGCATTCGCCTGCCCGGTTAGGCCTCGACGAACGCGCAATGCGTTCGGGTTTTCGGGGTCGCACTCCGCGTTGGCGGATGTCCGCGCCCAAGGCTTGACGGGGCGACGGTCTTCGTCGTTCCGTAAGCCGCCCACGGGACCTTTCGCCAATAGTGGTCGCAAGGCCTGCCGTGGTCCCCGCCAAATCCGCACCACGAATGGTCGAACGGAGGGGTGATCTTTGTTGCAATAGCCGATATCAGAACGGATCGAATTCGCCGTTCTTCACCATGGCTTCCGCGATGCGTCGTGCTTCGCGGAAGGTTTCGGGCGAGCCCAGGTCTTTGCCGGGGTTCGCGATTAATTTTTCCAGCTCCTCATCGAAGAGCCGGGTAATGAGTTCGGGCGTGTGCAAAACAGATTTGCCTGCGTCGTCAGCGATCGGCACAGCGGCCGAGTGCTGCATGCGCTGGGCAATCATCAGGCGATAGATGCGATCGGTCGCCAGATCTTCCATGTAGCCGTCGAGGAGACTCGCGCCTTTGCCGTTGAGCACGCCATTGCGGTAGCGAATGACGGTGCGGATCGCGGCGCGAGTGCCGGTTAGAGTTTTCTTGCCAACACCAGTGGGCACCGGGCGCAGGTCGGGATAGCGCGGTGCGTTCTCGCGACGAGAGTGCAGCTGGTTCGGCGCCGGGAACTGGTCAACCGCGATCTGGTTCTGATCGGGATGCCCAGTACATGCGCCGTCCATCAAACTGTTGGCTTCATTCTTCTTGTCTTTCGCTAAGACGTCGAGGGCACGGGCGTTCAGTTCGGCATCTTCGCGGCTGGGATAGAGCGCGGTCATGCCGCCGATGGCGAGGCATCCACGCTTGTGGCAGATTTCAGGGATCAGCTCGCGGAGGTTCTGAAAGAACAGAACGTCGTGCGGAATGGTGTTGCGATCGGGCAGCACCCAGTTCGGATCGTCGAGGTTGTAGTGGATGAGGCTCGCCATGTAATCCCAGCGGCCGAGGTTGAGGCCGAGGATGTGATCGCGAAGGTTATAGAGGAACTCCTCCATCTGGTAGGCCTCGGGATGCGATTCCACGAGGGCCATGCACTTGATGTAGTCCTTCGGCCAACCACGCATTTCCGCGATCTTCTGGAAGAGATCGCGCCACCAGAGCGCTTCGTCGGCGCTTTCGCTCTTGGGGATGTAGATACAGAGGTTGTGCCTTAGCGTGGCGGGATCAACTTGATACGCGAGGCAGGCGACGTCGAAAAGCGAGGCCGACATCACTTCCGGCATAACGCCGGCCTGGTTCAGGTGCAAACCGCGAGCGCGCGTCCAGATGACGGTGTTGCTCTCTTTAATCCCCACTTCTTTATCGCGCTTCTTGTCGTGATACGTGAGCTCGCCACGCAGCGCCTTCAGCACGTTTTGCATGCCGAGCGATTCGTGGTCCCACTCGTTGACGATCGAATCTTCCAAGTCGAGCATTACGCCGGGCGCGCCGGAGTTCAGCATCTTCACGACGAGCTCGGCTTCGTCGGCGGGACCGGTCATCTGGTTGCGCTGGTCTGCGCACCACTTCGGCAGTTCGATGTGCCAATCGCCCTGCGTGGCCTCCGACGGGCGGAGATGATCGGGGCGGCGGCCTTCATGCGAGGCGGCGAGAACCTTCTTGCGCTTCGCTGCGAGTTCCTGCTGACGCGGCGTGAACTGCTGGTGCAAGGTGTGGAGAAATTCGTAGAGGCCGGGCGCGAGATCGCGCTTGGCGTCGAAGCCCGGAGGGGCGGTGTTCAGATGAAAGCCGACTGCCGTCGGATGATTTGCCGTAGTAACCATAATTCCTCTCAACGAGAGCGGCCGCATTCGAGGGACGACCCGGCAAGAGCAACTCAGATGCTCCGGCACTTACGACGGTTGTCCTCAAAGAACAGCGATCCCTCGAAGGGCTTAGCCCTCTTGTTGGCCAGCTTAACTTGCTGCTAACGGTTACGCAGTGATTGACGACCTAAACGCTTGCCACGCTGGCAAACGCTTCAAATAGTTGTGGGTCCGTTTGGCGGAGCCGGGTGAGCAGGTCTGCCCATAGCGGCTGCAAAAACGGAATTTTCGAAATCTCTCGTTTGGCGGTCAATGCCGCTTCCAGCGCAATCGGGGTCGGCTCGCATCCCAGGGCACGAGCGCTGGCGGCCACCGACAAATTCCGCTGAATCATGCCTTCCAGCAACATCATGGCGACGGTGGCAAGCTGAACATTCGGTCCGCGGGTTATGGCGCCGTGATTGGGCAGCAGAATGGCGCGATGCTCACGAAGCGAATCGGCCATGGGGCGTACGCGCTCCTCGGTCGAAGCCAGTCCACTGTAATTGTCTTCCACGATCGCGACGTCGCCGGCCAGGATGCAGCTTTCCTGGTCATAGACCTCGGGGACTTTCCGGAAAGCGCTGAAGGTCACGGTTGCCGGCGGATGGGTATGAACGAGAGCCACGACGTCGGGCACGTGCTGATGGATGTATCCGTGCAGGAGAATCGTGTCGTTGACCCAGCCTTCGCCGTCGACGATTTGGCCCGCGAAATCGCAGGTCAGAATGTCGCGCGGGGTGAGGGTTGCGAAGGATGGCCCGAAGCGATTGACCAGCATTCGGTCCTCGCCAATGGCCACGCTGATGTGTCCAGCATTGGCCACGCTGAGGCCGGCGCGGTAGAGCATGCGCGCGGCGCAACAGATATCGAGTTTGAGATTTTCGGACACGATCGTTGCCGGGGTGACGATTCTAGCAAGTTTTCCAGCAGATGAAAGCGAAAAATGAATGGCGATTCAGTGAAGCTGGAGCTACAGATTTGCGAAGAGAGTTTCTCGGTTTCCCGTTTTGGAAATTGCAGTAACGGACGCAGTCGACAGTTATGCGTTTTCCGTTACCGAAGTTCAGCTCGCTCGCGGACGTATATGCCATACTTTGCAGGCATTTCCGCAAGTCTGAGCTATGAAAGTCGCATACCTACTGTTGCTGCTGGCTTTGCCGCTGGGAGCACAGACACAAACCGTCTGTGGGCCCGATCCGTCGGCAGATAAGGATCCGAGTCTAGGGGATTTCGCGCGGCAGAACCGCAAGGCGCCAGCGTCGCGTTCCAGGTTCGTGTTGACCGACGAAGACCTTACGCCGAAACTGCCGATTCCTGATATTGCTATCGATGGCGACAGCAATGACAAGGAAATCGCTGAGGCGTACGCCACCTACTATGAAGCGCACACGCGGCAGGAGATCGATCGCAAGGTGCGCGCGTGGTACGACTTGCAGGTGTCGGCTTACAACCGGCTGCGTGATGAGGTTGCGCACATCCAGTCGGCGCAGCAGGGAAACTATTACTACAACCAGTATCCGCAATATCCGCCCGACGAACCTTATGATCCGCAGAAGATGCGTGAACAGGCGGCGCTGGCACAGGCGGGGATGCAGGCCGACCAGAGGACGACACAACGCGACCAGATGCAGATGAGCCGCATCCAGGGAGCATTGGTGCGGCTTCGGATGGTCGTCGATCCGCAAGGCAAACGCTACGACTGGTTCAACACGAATCTGTTCCAGCGGCAGTAACGGGATTCGAGAAAGAATAAGCGGGAGGCCGATGCCTCCCGCTTTGTTTTGGTTCGCAGTAGTTACTCGAGGGTTGGTTTCTTTTCCGCGATCAGGTGACTGACGCGCTGGGCGAAGGAATCCAGCGGTACGGTTTCCGTCTTTT
>Ga0206868_10262_pt1 | contig 12539 bp, 11 predicted proteins | sample Alteio_BWOrgCont_38_FD_152901 | JGI IMG/M metagenome (GOLD analysis project Ga0206868, IMG submission 152901) | Enriched cells from forest soil in Barre Woods Harvard Forest LTER site, Petersham, Massachusetts, United States -... | ecosystem: Environmental > Terrestrial > Soil > Temperate forest >... | reverse complement strand
ACAACAATCTACCAAAGAAAATTCTTCATTCATAAAATAAGCAGCGCTACCAAATACCGGCGCAAGCCTAATAAGGTAATTACGCAATTCTTTGCTCGCCGCTTGAGCTTCAGGCGCTTTGCCCGTTTCAATTTTACGAATTAAATCTCCCCATTCACGATCCACTCTATAAATCATCAAACGAGATTTCGCTCTAGCAACAGGGTAAACAGGCATTAAAGGAGGATGAGGAAAACGCTCGTCTAAATATTCCATGATAATGTTAGCATCATACAATACTAAGTCGCGATCCACTAACGTAGGCGCAGTACCATAAGGGTTTAATTCCAGTAAATCTTCCAGCTTGTCTTTATCATTGACATCTGTGTTAACCACTTCAACAGAAACCCCTTTTTCAGCGAGTACAATCCTGGCACGATGGCTATAAATATCCAGTGACCCGGAATACAGTGTCATGATCGATCGTCTATTTGCTACTATCGCCATTTTTGAGCACCTCTCTATTAACATGAGGACAGCCGTTTTGCTGGCTGGGGGACTAGGATTCGAACCTAGGTAAACGGAGTCAGAGTCCGTTGTCCTACCACTAGACGATCCCCCAACTGAAGCGCTACACCTGTCACGTACCCCCACCAAAAAAGGGTAATAATGCGTCCGTTTTGTAAGACACAACGGATGCATTAACGTTTGGAGTATTGTGTACCTTTACGTGCTTTATGCCGTCCTACTTTTTTACGCTCAACTTGTCTGGCATCACGAGTCAAGAAACCCGCTTGACGTAAAATCTTGCGCAGAGACAAAGCCCCTTCACCGCTTGATCCGTTACCACCTTCATCCGTTCCTTCATCATATTGAAGTAACGCACGAGAAATACCATGACGAATTGCGCCTGCTTGCCCGCTAATTCCGCCACCTGATACGGTAACGGTAATGTCAAACTTGTTTTGCAAATTTGTTACTTCCAAAGGTTGGCGTACAATCATCCGCGCTGTTTTACGACCAAAATACTGCTCTAACGTACTTTGATTAATGACAATGTCACCTTTACCTGCTTTTAAATAAACGCGCGCCGTTGATGTTTTGCGACGACCTGTACCACAATAAACTGTTTGCTTGGTTGCCATAATATTATTCCGTATCAAAATCTAATGCTTGAGGTTGTTGAGCCGTATGAGGATGCTGCGATCCCGCATACACTTTTAATTTGCGATACACTGCACGGCCTAAAGGATTTTTAGGCAACATGCCTTTGACTGCTAACTCAATGACTCTCTCAGGATGCTGAGCTAAGAGTTTTTCAAAATTTATCCCTTTGATACCGCCAGGATAACCTGTATGACGATAATAAATTTTATCAGTCGCCTTTTTACCTGTGACTTTTACCTGGCTGGCATTAATCACAATAATAAAATCGCCTGTGTCAACATTCGGCGTGTACTCCGCTTTATGTTTACCACGCAAACGCGTTGCGATGTGGCTCACTAACCGACCCAGTGTCTTACCTGCAGCATCAACCACATACCAACCATGTTGTGCTGTTTCATTTGTAGCGTTATAAGTTTTCATTAGACTCCTACTCCATTGGGAGATTACGGATGTAAAACATACCCAAGATCAAAAGATGTCGAATTCTATAGGAATGTCTAAAAACAAGCAAGTGTCTACGTATAAGAAATTACATAACTATTCAGCGCTTACCCCAGACCCACCTCGAACGGATAAACACTCGAACATGATTAAATCTGCTGAATCAGCAAAATAATTGCTATTTTTTCACAAAAACCCTCGCATAATTACTAAGATATGTTATTGTATGCATTGCATCATTTTGACTTTTAAGAGGAATAAACATGGCTGCAAAAAAGGCTTCTGCTAAATCAGGAAAGAAATTGGCAAAAAAGGTACAAATCAAACCCAAAATGCCTTCAGTTAAAGATCCTTTGACTAAAGGTGGCATCATCAAGGCAATCATGGATATGACCTGTCTTGCTAAAAGAGACGTTGCAGGTGTTTTAGATGCGTTTGGTACTGTCATAGAGCTGCATGTTAAATCACGCGGCCCAGGAAAGTTCACTATGCCTGGCCTGTTAAAAATCGCTGTTGTGAAGAAACCTGCAAAACCTGCTCGTAAAGGCATCAATCCATTTACTGGCGAAGAAATGATGTTCAAAGCTAAGCCAGCCCACAAAGTGGTAAAAATCAAAGCCCTCAGAAAATTAAAGGAAATGGCAATCGCCTAATCTTTTAGTAAGTCACCACGCACGGGGCGCTTCTTAAAAATGAAGCGCCCTGAAGCGGTTTTGTAATAGCTCGACCCCTATTCCTTATCCTATGGCACTAACTTGAATAAATGTAATCTTGCTTCAGCGGCAGAGCGTCGTCTAGCCAGGATGCCGCCCCATACTAGACAAAAGCAGTAACCTTATTCGGCATACTGGGTAGGATCCAGTTTTTTAGCAGCTCAGCGTGTGACTTCGTTAAGCCGCTAACAAACTGGATCCCACCCAGCAACGCCTTCGGCCGCGATTGCTTCGATCGAGCACGAGGGGCGTTACTGGATGACGCTCTGCCACTGAAGCAAGGGTGAGCTGTCAATGGTGTCAACTTAAGGAAATTGTCATCCTGAGCGAAAGCGAAGGATCACTCGAATTTAAGCTGATCCTTCGCTTTCGCTCAGGATGACAGCTATACATATTTGCCTTATTGACGCCATTGATAGTTCATCCCTCTATCCTTGTCATTACGAGCGGAGCGAAGCAACACAGGCTTTTGAGAGCTAATTAGAATAATTCACTCGAAAGCAGCGTTGAAAAGACTAGGTTGCTTCGCTTCGCTCGCAATGACAGCCATAGGGTGAGTTGTCCAAGCTTTTTCAAAAGCAAGATACAAAATTGCTCATACAGGATTCCAAGAATTATTAGATTTAAGCATCAAAATAACTAACATCCACACTGTTTGAGTTGACTCGATTTATTTTCTATAAAAGTTGTATCGATTTGTTTTGTTTTTAAAATATCGCTTAACTCCGTTAAGCCTGTCTTATTAAATTTTAACTCTTTAATTTTTTTAAATTCTTCTCCCACTTTCGGAGCTAACCAATCTTCACAAGCCATTCTTGTTTCACGATATCTTATTGTGTTGCCTATATTAGGAATTGTATTAGCAAGAGCCAACACTAATGCTATACAAAGTAGGAGACTGGCAGGACTGAAACACAAGCCAACAATGTATATAGTTGCACAGGTTCCAAAGAACACTGCTTTACAAAATGTGTTCTTCTCTCCTTCTTTATTTTGTAGGAAACGATAAGCAACTATTCCAATCTCGTTCTGTTGAATGTTATCTACTGTTTTATTTCTTATTGCGGCAACTGTTCTTTCACAAAGCATTGGGGTTATAAGTAATGAACGGAGTGGTTTAACTTTTTTCAAACGCTTTCGTATTTCTTTATCAGAGGTTCGTATACTAATATCAACATATAATGATCCAGATGCGCTCATCATTTCCTCCCCGGTTTAGAAACATTGTCGGCTATGTCACTCTAGGAGTATTCTATCTTAGATACCTTAAAGAAGCCTTAAAGCTGCTTAAAATTTTTCAGTCGAAAAATCAGCGAGTTACACAACAACGCCGGATAAAATTCATAAAACATTGCTTAGCATACCTTCCCCCCACAGGGGGAAGGTGGCCAACGGCCGGATGGAGGAACCAAAAAACACATGGGCAACCTTATAAAAAACCACAAGAAAGTTGCGCAATACACTCACACTTTTGCAAATTCTTCTTTAACCACTTCAGCTAATTGATGCGCTAATTGCTTCACATGCTCACCATCTTCGCCTTCCACCATCACGCGAACCAGTGGCTCAGTGCCAGAGCAGCGTAGTAAAACGCGGCCGGTGTTGCCTAGGTTTTTTTCTATTGTTTTTAGTAATTCTTGAACACGAACATTGTTTGCTAAATCACAAGCTGCAGACACTTTGACATTCACTAAGACTTGGGGATATTTATGTAATCCTTCTTTAATAACAGCTAAGGATTGGTTTTTAAAACGTAGCGCTGATAGCACCTGTAACGCGGTGATAATGCCATCACCCGTGGTAATAGCATCTGAACAAATAATATGGCCAGAAGGTTCACCACCTAAATGCCACTGACGTTTACTTAATTCTGCAATGATATGCCGGTCACCGACAGGAACACGGGTAAATGAAATATTTGAAGCATGCAATGCACGCTCTAAACCGATATTTGTCATGACCGTACCTACTACACCACCTTTCAGCGTACCTATTTCTTGACGATGCTTCATGATGATGTATAACAACTCATCTCCATCTAAAATATGACCTTGGTGATCAACCATGATCACGCGATCACCATCACCGTCCAACGCAATACCTAAATCCGCATGCTCCAATAAAACACGTTGCTGCAATGTGGCAGGGTGTGTCGCACCACACTCTAAATTAATATTCAACCCATTAGGCTCAACACCAACTTCAACAACATCGGCGCCCAATTCACGTAACACATTAGGTGCAATGTGATAAGCCGCACCATTCGCACAATCCACTACCACCTTTAAGCCATTAAAATTAATTTCAGATGAGACCGTGCTTTTACAAAATTCGATATAACGACCCGGCGCATCCATCACACGTACTGCCTTACCAAGACGTGCCGAATCCACCGTCGTCATGCTTTGCTCAAGCTGTTCTTCAATTGCTACTTCCAGCTCATCAGGTAATTTAGTACCCTGCGCTGAAAAGAATTTAATGCCATTATCATCATACGGATTATGTGACGCACTGATAACTATCCCGGCTTGTGCACGCAACGTCCGTGTTAAATAAGCAATAGCGGGTGTAGGCATGGGGCCAAGTAAATGTATATCAACCCCTGCTGCAGACAACCCGGCTTCTAACACTGATTCAAACATATAACCTGAAATACGGGTATCTTTCCCAATCAGTACCTTACCATAGCCTTGACGCGCTAAGACTTTTCCAACAGCCCAGCCTAATTTTAAAATAAACTCTGCATTAATAGGCCACACGCCTACCTTGCCCCGTATACCATCGGTGCCAAAGTAATTGCGTGACGGGATATTAGAGCTAGTAACCACTGTTTTGGTCTTGCGCAGGATTGGATTTTAAAGTATCGGCTGCTTTAGGCTGGCCTTCATCCGACTCTTTGCCTTGCCTACGTTTTTTACTGTCACTGTTAAGGTCACCCCAACCAGCTGGTTCACGCACAGGGTTACCTGTCATAATATCGTTAATTTGGTCGATATCAAGCGTCTCAAACTTGATAAGCGCCTCAGCCATTTTATGTAATTTATCTATGTTTTCTTTCAGGATTTTTTCTGCACGCTGATAATTTCTATCTATAATTTCACGCACTTCTTGGTCAATCACACCTGATGTAGATTCAGAAATTTCTTTATGGCGCGCAACAGCATGCCCAAGAAATACTTCGCGTTCGTCATCACCAAAAGTCAGTGGGCCAAGCTTTGTTGATAAGCCCCATTTTGTTACCATGTTGTGCGCTAATTCTGTTGATTTTTGGATATCGTTGGACGCACCTGTTGTGACTTTTTCAGCACCAAAGATTAATTCTTCTGCTATACGTCCCCCAAACAGACTCGATATCTTACTTTCTAAAAATTCCTTGCTGTGGCTATAACGATCACCTTCTGGCAAAAACATAGTAACACCTAATGCTCTGCCGCGTGGAATAATAGTGACTTTGTGCACAGGGTCATGTTCTGGCACCAATAAGCCAACAATCGCATGTCCTGCTTCATGATAAGCTGTCAGTTTTTTCTCTGATTCACTCATCACCATGGAACGACGCTCTGTACCCATAATCACTTTATCTTTTGCTTTCTCAAATTCCGCCATGCCAACAGATTTTTTATTTGCACGTGCAGCAAAAAGAGCTGCCTCATTCACAATATTCGCTAAATCTGCACCTGAAAAACCAGGTGTCCCACGTGCAATAATCGCAGGCTCTACATCATCCGAGAGCGGGACTTTACGCATATGTACTCGTATAATTTGTTCACGACCCCGCACATCCGGCAGCCCCACCGTCACTTGTCGATCAAAACGGCCTGGGCGCAATAAAGCATTATCCAATACATCCGGTCTATTCGTAGCTGCAATGACGATGACACCTTCATTGCCTTGAAAACCATCCATTTCCACTAACAATTGATTCAACGTCTGTTCACGTTCATCATGCCCACCCCCGAGTCCAGCACCACGATGACGACCCACTGCATCAATTTCATCAATAAAGATAATACAAGGCGCCTGTTTTTTAGCTTGCTCAAACATATCACGCACACGCGAAGCACCGACACCTACAAACATTTCCACAAAATCAGAACCCGAGATCGTAAAGAAAGGCACTTTTGCCTCACCTGCAACAGCTCTCGCTAAGAGAGTTTTACCCGTGCCTGGGGGCCCCACTAACAAGACACCTTGTGGAATTTTTCCACCCAGTTTTTGGAATTTTCCTGGATCACGCAGGAAATCAACTAATTCTTTCACTTCTTCTTTTGCTTCTTCTACACCAGCCACATCCGCAAATGTGACTTTCACTTGGTCTTCGCCTAACAACCGCGCACGACTGCGACCAAAAGAAAAAGCACCTCCACGTCCACCACCGGTTTGCTGGCGCAACACATAAATCCAGATAGCAAACAAGACAATCCAAGGTAATAAGTTAAGAAGATGCATCAGTAAACCAGGTTGTTCCGGAGGACGACCTTTAATAACCACGCCCTTATCAAGCAAATCCTTTAACAAGGCTGTGTCGTGTAACATGGGAAGATAAGTAGCAAAAACCTTGTTGTTTTGCATAACGCCGGTCACCTCTTGATCGGTGATCGTTACTGCACTTACGTTGCCTTGGCGCACATCATTAACAAAAGTGGAATAGCTAATCCTTTCCTCTGCGTCATGCTTAGGCCCAAACATATTAAATACGGAAACAAGAACAATTCCCGCTACCATCCATAAGAGTATTGTTTTGATCGTGTCATTCACTAGTGAGAACCCCTTCTCTTCCTATTACGTACAGGTATTCTTAATCATACCCTATCTTGCTAAAATATAAACTTCATTTGAGCGGCCACGTGATGCTTTTGGTTTACGAGTGACTACTTTTTTGAAGTGCTGACGCACTTCGCTCAAGAATGAATCAAACCCTTCCCCCTGAAATACTTTCACTAAAAAACCACCCTGTCCATGAAGTACAGATAAGGCAAAACTCAGCGCTAATTCTGCCAGCGCTATCATGCGCGGTATGTCCACGCTATTGATACCACTTAAATTCGGCGCCATATCTGAAATTACCCAGTCTACTTTAGTAGACCCGATACGCTGCATCAAATCCTGCTCTAATGCGGCGTCACTAAAATCACCCTGTATAAATTCAACACCCGCAATTGGCTCCATGGATAACACATCCAAAGCAATCACACGCCCGCTCTTACCAACTAGCTCGACCACTAACTCAGACCAACTACCAGGTGCCGCTCCTAAGTCAATAACGGTCATGCCAGGTTTAAATAACTTATCACGCTCATTGATTTCTTTTAATTTATAAACCGCACGCGATCTTAAACCAGCCTTCTGAGCCTCTTTGACATAAGGATCCGAAAAATGCTCTTTCAGCCAGCGTCGACTACTACTGCTTTGACTTGGCATGGGCTATTTAAACCCTCTCACGTATGAGTCACTGAAATAATTTCATATTCCGTTGTGCCTTCAGGCGTTGTCACTTCCACAACATCTTCCACTAATTTCCCAATTAATGCGCGTGCGATAGGCGCACTAATAGAAATTTTATGTGCTTTAATGTCTGCTTCATCATCACCTACAATTTGATACGTCACTTTTTCTTCTGTATTCACATTCACTAAGGTGACTGTCGTGCCAAATATCACTTTATTAGTGTTTTGTATCTGAGTGACATCAATAATTTGCGCGTTTGATAATTTCCCTTCAATCTCCAAAATACGCCCCTCAACAAAACTTTGTTGTTCCCTGGCAGCATGATATTCCGCATTTTCTTTTAAATCACCGTGTGCTCTTGCTTCAGCAATCGCATCAATAATACGTGGACGTTCAATTGTTTTTAGCCGTTGCAACTCTTCGCGCAACAAATTCGCGCCTAATACTGTCATTGGTATTTTTTGCATGGATTTGCTCCTCTACAATTTCATATCTTCAAAAAATTTTTTAACCTGGTCAAACCAAGATTTTGACCGAGGACTGTGTTTATTGTCTTTAGAGAGTGTTTTATCAAACTGCTGAAGTAATTCCTTTTGCTTATGAGTGAGATTAACAGGCGTCTCAACGACAACCCTACACATCATATCACCTGGCGACCCACCTCGCACAGATGGCACCCCCATGCCTTTTAATCTAAACATTTTGCCAGATTGTGTTTCAGCAGGCACTTTTAATTTTACGCGCCCATTTAATGTAGGCACATCTATTTCACCGCCCAAAGTTGCCATAATGAAACTAATGGGCACCTCACAATGTAAATGAACGCCATCACGTGAAAAGATTTCGTGCGCTCGCACGCTAATTTGCACATAAAGATCGCCCGGTGCACCGCCCGGCTCACCTGCTTCACCTTCATTCGTTAAGCGAATCCTATCACCTGTATCAACACCCGGCGGGATTTTAACAGATAGCTTTTTCGTTTGCTTTTGACGGCCTTTACCACGACACGCTGAACAAGGGTCTTTAATTAATTTACCTTGGCCACGACAAGTAGGACATGTTTGCTGCACCGAGAAAAAACCTTGCTGCATGCGCACTTGCCCATGACCATCACAATCGTGGCAAGTGACAGGTTTAGCACCCTTGCGCGCACCACTACCATTGCATTCTGTGCAAATAACTTGCGTAGGAACACTAATTTCAACTGTATGACCAGAAACTGCTTCCGCTAAGCTAATTTCCAGATTACAGCGTAAATCAGCGCCACGCTGAGGGCCGCCTCCACGCCCACCCCCAAAGATATCACCAAAAATATCGCCGAAAATATCGCCAAAATTCATACCACCCATGCCACCACCCGCGCTACCAAAACCACCGCCAGCACCGCCTAATGCAGCATGGCCATACTGGTCATATAACGCCCGTTTATGGTCATCGGATAGCACTTCATATGCTTCCCTCGCTTCTTTAAAGTGCTCTTCAGCCACCTTATTGCCAGGATTACGATCAGGATGGTGTTTCATCGCCAAGCGACGAAAAGCTTTTTTTATCTCTTCATCGCTCGCATCGCGAGAAGTGCCAAGCACTTCATAATAGTCACGTTTTGTTGACATAATTACTTCTTATCATCTTTCACTTCTTCAAATTCTGCATCTACCACTGTGTCTCCTTTGGGTTCTGCATGCTCATGTGGGGCTTGAGATTGTGATTCACCCTGCCCTGGTTGCGCCTGCTGGCCAGCCGCATATAAACGCTCTGCCATTTTTGCGGAAGCATCAGTCAAATCTTTGGTTTTCGCCTCAATCAAATCCTTATCATTGCCCTTCACAGCTTCCTTTAATGCCTCAACTGCATGCTCGATTGCTTTACGTTCATCAGCAGATACTTTATCACCTGCTTCTTTTAATGACTTAGTCACACTATGAATCATATTGTCTGCCTGATTACGCACATTCACTAACTCATGGAATTTACGATCCTCAGCTGCATTTGCTTCTGCATCTTTTACCATTTTTTTAATTTCATCTTCCGATAACCCGCTGGATGCTTTAATAACAATCGATTGCGCTTTCCCTGTCGCTTTGTCTTTCGCAGAGACATGCAAAATACCATTCGCATCAATATCGAAAGTCACCTCCACTTGCGGTATACCACGTGGCGCAGGTGGAATATCTGTTAAATCAAACCGGCCTAACGATTTATTAGCCGAAGCCATTTCACGCTCACCTTGCAATACATGAACAGTGACAGCGGTTTGATTATCCCCAGCAGTCGAAAATACTTGATTCGCTTTGGTAGGAATAGTCGTATTTTTTTCGATGAGCTTCGTCATGACACCACCCAATGTCTCAATACCTAAAGACAGCGGCGTCACATCCAACAATAAAACGTCTTTGACAGAACCAGATAGCACTGCACCCTGAATAGCTGCACCGACCGCAACTGCTTCATCAGGATTCACATCACGACGTGGTTCTTTACCAAATATTTTACTAACCAACTCCTGCACGAGCGGCATACGGGTTTGACCACCCACTAAAATCACATCAGCAATATCATTTCCGCTCACTCCTGCATCTTTCATTGCCACTTTACAAGGCTCCACCGTACGCTCGATCAAATCTTCAACTAATGACTCTAATTTCGCACGTGTCATCTTGATATTTAAGTGTTTTGGACCACTGGCATCTGCTGTGATATAAGGCAGATTAATGTCTGTTTGCTGTGTAGAAGACAATTCAATTTTGGCTTTTTCTGCGGCTTCTTTTAAGCGTTGTAATGCCAATGGATCATTCCGTAAATTAATCCCCGAAGTCTTTTTAAATTCATCAATGAGATCATTCATGATACGCAAATCAAAATCTTCACCGCCCAAGAAGGTATCACCATTCGTTGACAATACTTCGAACTGATGCTCACCATCCACAGCAGCGATTTCAATGATAGAAATATCAAATGTACCACCGCCCAAGTCATACACAGCCACTTTCCGATCGCCCGACTTTTTATCCATACCAAAAGCCAATGCTGCTGCGGTTGGTTCATTAATAATACGTTTTACTTCCAGACCAGCAATACGGCCAGCATCTTTAGTGGCTTGGCGTTGTGAATCATTGAAATATGCAGGAACAGTAATAACCGCCTCTGTCACAGGATGACCCAGAAAATCCTCTGCAGTCTTTTTCATCTTCATGAGCACTTGCGCTGATATTTGTTGTGGCGCAATTTGCTTACCATGGACTTCCACCCAGGCATCTCCATTGTCTGCACGCACGATTTTATAGGGTACAATTTCTTTATCTTTACGCACCACTTCTTCGTCAAAGCGTCGACCAATCAGGCGTTTTGCCGCATAAACTGTATTAGCCGGATTAGTGACCGCTTGACGTTTTGCAGGTTGGCCAACAATGATTTCATCATTATCGAGATAAGCAACGATGGAGGGTGTCGTCCGATCGCCTTCTGCATTTTCAATAACGCGTACTTTGTCTCCATCCATGACTGCGACACAAGAATTGGTTGTGCCTAAATCAATACCGATAATGCTACTTGTTGCCATGTTTTTTCTCCAATAAAGTCAGTTTCGTTAATCTAGATGTGGGGGCAGATATTCTTTTTTCAAGGTCATTTTGCAACTATCACTAATGCAGGCCGTACCAGGCGATTATTTAGTAAGTAACCTTTTTGCAGCACGGAGATCACCGAACCAGGCTTAGCATCGCAATCAACTTGCGTAGAGACTGCCTGGTGCAACTCAGGGTTAAACGGCTGACCCACAGGATCAACTTGCTGTACTCCAAATTTTTCCAAGGCAGCATAGAACATTTTTAGAGTGAGATTGACACCATCTAGCAAGGTACCCGCACCCGATTCCTCATTACCATGCGTCGCCATAGCGCGCTCCAAACTATCCACAATAGGTAATAATTCGGACACAAATTTCTCTAAGGCATATTTATGCGCATTAGCAACATCGCGCTCTACCCGACGGTGTAAATTGTCCATTTCTGCCTGTTGGCGCAAAATTCGCTCCCAATACTGGTTGGCTTTTTCTTCTGCGGCAGCCAATTGTTTTTTTTCTGTCTGAGAAGCATATTCCGACCCTTCCGTCTCTACAGCCTCTTCATGAAGCAAATCAGAAGCTTCTCTGGTTTTATGGTCTTTAGACACGCGCTAACCTCCTTTTGTAGATAGATAATGACACTATATGGGGTCTATTCACCCTGGATTCAATGGTCATATTCAACGGGAACCACTGGACTTTGCATTATTTTAACGTCAGTATTGTGTCAGGAAAAGAGCATTACACAGGGGTGACTATGTCAACCGTATTCAAAACAATAGGCATTTTTGGTAGGGTTAAAAACCATGGCGTCAAAGAAACACTCAAGGCACTTATTCACTATCTCAACCAATTTCCCCTGACGGTACTAGTTGAGACAGAAACCGCTGAACCACTCTATGATTCCTCGCTTAACATGATCACGCGCCACCAAATGGCTACGCAATGCGATTTGTTAATTGTCGTGGGTGGTGATGGTAGTTTATTACACGCAGCACATGCCATTGTAAACCATACAGTCCCCGTACTCGGCATTAATCGTGGCAGCTTAGGATTTCTCACTGACATCCTTCCCACAGAATTAGACAAGGTAAAATCGATCTTAGAAGGCAAATATCGCTTAGAAAAACGTTTTTTACTCACCACAACCATTACGTTAGACAATCAATTGATTGGCCAAGAAGAAGCGCTGAATGAAGTTGCCCTGCTTCCTGATGCCAAACCACATA
>Ga0206868_10261_pt1 | contig 12559 bp, 12 predicted proteins | sample Alteio_BWOrgCont_38_FD_152901 | JGI IMG/M metagenome (GOLD analysis project Ga0206868, IMG submission 152901) | Enriched cells from forest soil in Barre Woods Harvard Forest LTER site, Petersham, Massachusetts, United States -... | ecosystem: Environmental > Terrestrial > Soil > Temperate forest >... | reverse complement strand
CGCCGCGGTTGAAGCTGCCGCCAAGAAAGATCTGGATGCCTATCACGAGGCTCTCAAAAAGGCGCGCGCGGAGATTTACGCGGAGCAGGAAGTGGCGCGTCAAGTGATTTTAGAAGAGCGCTCCCAGCTTCTCAAGGCAATGCGCAGCCGCTCCCAAGAAGAAGTAAGTGAAGCAAAAAGACGAATACAGACCGATTCGGCGAATGCCAGGGCTCAAATCGACAGTCAAACACCGGATCTTGCCGCGCATATTGCGCGCACGATTCTCGAAAAGCGGCCGCCTGTCTCGCGCGAAGGTGTGCCACAGTGACACGCGAATCTTGCCGCAAGCTGCAGCCTTCCTTGAGATGTTTCGTTTTCGCGATTATTTTCTTATTTGTGTTCGCGGCCTCCACGCTCGCTCAGGAAAGCAGCACACCTCCTGAAGATTCCATGGCGGGATGGATTTTCCGATGGATTAATTTTGCCATCGTGTTTGGCGCGATTGTGTATTTTTTCAGCAAAGTGGCGGCGCCTGCTTTAAACACTCAATCAGAAGAGATCGCGCGTAAAGTTGCCGAAGGTGCTCGGGCGCGGGAAGCGGCCGAAAAACAACGTGCCGAGGTGAGGGAAAAGCTGGCACATATCGAGCAGGAAGTGGCTAGTTTGCGGGCAGATGCAAAACGAGGGGCGGAAGCCGAGGCGGCGCGGCTGAAAGCCCTTGCCCGACAAGAGGCCGAAACCATTGAGCGCGCCGCCCAGGCTGAGATCATTGCGGCCGAGCGTGCGGCTCGACTCGAATTAAAGGCATTGGCTGCGCGACTGGCGGTGGAACGAGCGGAATCCGTGCTGCGCGAACAGCTCACTCCTGAAGCGCAAGCGTCATTGTTCCACGGATTCGTTTCGGAACTTGAGAGGAGCGCCAATTGAACGAAGCGGTTGCACGCCGCTATGCGTCGGCTCTGGCCGATGTGGCGCTTGAGCAGATAAAAGCCGATCAGGTCAAGGCTGACTTGAGCGCGTTCGTTGACCTGTTTTATACGTCGCAGGATCTCCGCAACGTTCTAGAGACGCCGGCCGTCGGCCCTGAGCTTAAGCGTAAAGTGATCGAAAAAGTCGCCGAGCGGATGGGATTGGATTCAGCCGTGCGCAATTTCATCTACCTGATCGTCGACCATCGGCGCACGGAGCTCCTTCGGGAAGTTCAACAGGCCTTTTCGGAAGAGCTTAACGCCAGACTCGGGATTGCGGAAGCGAGCGTAACATCCGCGAGTCGATTGAGCATCGAAGAAAGACTGCAACTCACCGCCGCTCTCGAGCGGAAAACGGGAAAGAAAATCGAAGCCCGATTCGAAGAAGATGATTCACTTCTGGGCGGCGCGGTCGTGCGCGTCGGCTCTACCGTCTACGACGGTTCGGTGCGCGAGCAATTGAACCGTCTGCGCCAGCAGTTGGAAGCGGAATAGGATCGCGAGAATAAGGAGTAAGGATGGCGAACATTAAAGCGGACGAAATCACGCAGATTCTGCGCGAACAGATCGAAAATTATCAACAAACGGTTGCCGTCGAGCAGGTGGGATCGGTTATTTCGGTAGGTGACGGCATCGCGCGTATCCATGGCTTGGACCGGTGCATGGCCGGAGAGATGCTCTTGTTTCCTCACGATGTGTTCGGCATTGCGTTGAACCTCGAAGAAGACCAGGTTGGAACGGTGCTCCTCGGTGACTACACCGAAATCCGTGAAGGGGACACCGTCAAGCGCTCGAACAAGATTATGTCCGTTCCAGTGGGAGACGCGCTGATCGGCCGTGTGGTGAACCCGCTTGGTCAGCCTCTCGATGGCAAAGGACCGGTGCAAACAGATCAGCGGAATCCGCTCGAGCGCATTGCTCCCGGTGTGGTCGCCAGGCAGCCCGTCCGCGAGCCTCTGCAAACTGGTATCAAACCCATTGACGCGATGATTCCGATCGGGCGCGGCCAGCGCGAGCTGATTATCGGCGACCGCCAAACAGGCAAGACCGCCATTATTCTGGACACGATCCTGAATCAGCGTGGCGGTGACATGATTTGCATCTACTGCGCCATTGGCCAAAAGCGCTCGACAGTGGCCCAGGTGATTAAGACGCTCACTGACTACGGCGCCATGGATTACACCATCGTCGTGGTGGCCTCTGCCACGGAGCCGGCCACGATGCAGTACATCGCACCCTTCGCCGCTTGCGCTATTGGAGAATATTTTCGCGATAGCAAGCGCCACGCCGTGTGTTTTTACGACGATCTTTCCAAGCACGCGCAGTCTTATCGGGAAATTTCACTTTTGCTGCGCCGCCCCCCGGGCCGCGAAGCCTATCCCGGTGATGTGTTCTTCCTTCATTCGCGCCTTCTTGAACGCGCCGCAAAATTAAACGATGAACTGGGCGCAGGTTCTCTCACAGCGCTGCCTGTTATTGAAACGCAGGCCGGTGACGTTTCGGCCTATATTCCCACCAACGTGATCTCGATTACCGACGGTCAGATTTACCTCGAAGCTGATTTGTTTAATAGCGGGATTCGTCCCGCTGTTAACGTGGGACTTTCCGTCAGCCGCGTCGGCGGCAACGCGCAAATCAAAGCCATGCGGCAGGTGGCGGGCACCCTGCGACTCGACCTTGCGCAATACCGCGAACTCGCCGCCTTTGCGCAATTTGGCTCGGAACAATTGGATAAAGCGACGCAGGCGCAGCTGGCGCGCGGCCAGCGCCTGGTCGAAATTCTGAAGCAAGATCAATATCAGCCTCTGCCCGTCGAAAAGCAGGTTTTGATCATTTACACCGGGGCGAACCGCTATCTGGACGATATCAACGTTTCGGACTGCCTGCGTTTCGAACGCGAGATGTACACCTTTATGGAAACAAACTACAGCGGGATCTTAAAGACTATCCGAGAGAAAAAGTCTATTGACGATAGCTTGCGAGCGGAGCTTTCCAAAGCCCTCGACGCATTTAAAGAAAGCTTTAAAGCGAATCTTGCCGCGAATGTGCCTGAACCCGTGGCCACGCGCTAGTGGCCCGCTTCATATAGCTGCAATTTTGAGGAAACGCTAAGAGTTCCGGATGCCAACACTTCTTGACTATCGACGCCGAATTCGCTCCGTGAAAAGCACGCAGCAGATCACTCGAGCGATGAAGTTTGTGGCCGCGGCGAAGCTTCGACGTGCCCAGGAGGGTGTTTTCGGGGCTCGACCCTATGCTCGCGAGATTCTTCGCGTGATGAGGTCGGCCGCGGCTCGAATGGATACCACCGCGCATCCCCTGCTCGAACGCCGGCCAGAAGAAAAAATATTAGTGGTTGTCCTCACGGGAGATCGCAGCCTGTGCGGAGCGTTCAATACGAATGTGCTTCGCCGTTCCACTTCATTCATTCGTGAGAACTCGTCGCGGAAGACTGAATTGATTGTCGTCGGCAAAAAGGGACGCGACACGCTGCGAAAACGGGGCTTCAAATTTTTAGGTGAGTACCTTGGGGTCTCGACGCGGGTGGATTTCAGTTCCGCGAAAGAAATCGCCGCTCGCATCGCTGAAGTCTATTCAAAAAAGGAAGTGGACGCCGTCTACGTCATTTACAACGAATTCAAGAACGTAATGGTTCAAAATCTGCGGGTGCAGAAACTGCTTCCGATCGATCCGGCGATTCTGGGCGAAGAGCAGGAGCCCGGCCAGGATAGCCACGGCAATGCTCTTCCCCACGATTTGTCGGCTTCGGGCAAGTCCACCCTCGTCGATTACATTTACGAAGAACCCGTAGAACAGATCTTTAGTGGGCTTGTCCCAAGATATCTGGAGTCCGAAGTTTTTCGAATTCTCTTGGAATCGGCAGCGGCGGAGCATGCCGCGCGCATGACGGCCATGGACTCGGCCACGCGCAACGCGTCCGACCTGATCGACAGATTGACGTTGGAGATGAACAAGATTCGCCAGGCCGCCATTACCAAGGAACTAATCGAAATCGTCAGCGGAGCGGCATCCGCAGTTTCATGATAAAGCCCTTGGACTGCTTCGCTGCGGCTCATGGCGGCAGGTTTCAATTTCGAAGGAGAAATAATGTCTGATCCACACAAAGTGGGCCATCTGATTGAAATAATTGGCCCTGTCGTTGATGTGCAGTTCGAGGAAGGCCATCTCCCGCTGATTCACAACGCGGTACGCATCACAAGCGAGGGGTTCGATGTCCCTGAGCCCATGGATATCGTTGCGGAAGTCGAGCAGCACCTGGGCGAGGGGCGGGTGCGGTGCGTCGCCATGAAACCCACTGAAGGGCTCGTCCGTGGCATGAAAACGGAAGACCTTGGCGAACCTATTTCTGTTCCGGTCGGCCGCGCCACGCTTGGCCGCGTGCTGAACGTCTTGGGTGAACCTGTCGACATGCTTGGCGAGGTGAAGACGGACAAGCGTTATCCCATTCACCGTCCGGCGCCCTCGCTGGAGGACCAATCCACCAATCTTGAAATGTTCGAGACGGGTATCAAGGTCGTCGATCTGATTGAACCGTATCTAAAGGGCGGCAAGATCGGCCTTTTCGGCGGGGCGGGCGTTGGCAAGACGGTTCTGATTCAGGAACTGATTCATAACGTCGCCATGAAGCACGGCGGCGTATCGGTATTCGCGGGCGTTGGCGAGCGCACACGCGAAGGAAACGATCTTTGGCTTGAAATGCAAGAATCGGGCGTCGTGGTTCCCGGCAATCCGGAGAAGTCGCGCTGCGCTCTGATCTATGGCCAGATGACTGAGCCGCCCGGCGCACGCTTGCGCGTTGGTTTGACGGGTCTCACCGTCGCCGAATATTTCCGCGATGAAGAGCACCTCGATGTGTTGCTTTTCATCGACAATATTTTCCGCTTTGTTCAAGCGGGATCGGAGGTATCGGCCCTTCTCGGCCGTATGCCATCCGCCGTGGGTTATCAACCGAACCTCAATACGGAAATTGGCGAGCTCCAGGAGCGTATTACGTCCACCAAGAGCGGCTCCATCACCTCCGTTCAGGCGATTTATGTGCCCGCGGACGATTACACCGATCCCGCTCCGGCGGCGACGTTCACGCACCTTGACGCCACCACGAACTTGAGCCGTTCGATCGTCGAACGCGGCATCTACCCCGCGGTCGATCCCCTGGCTAGCTTTTCACGCATTCTCGATCCGCGCATCCTGGGCCAGGAGCACTATGCAGTCGCCCGCAACGTGAAATCGGTCCTGCAGCGTTACAAGGAACTGCAGGACATTATCGCCATTCTGGGCATCGAAGAACTTTCTGACGACGACAAGCAGACCGTCGCTCGCGCCCGCAAAATCGAAAAATTCCTCTCGCAGCCATTCTTCGTCGCCGCGCAATTCACCGGCATCGAAGGCAAGTACGTAAAGATCGAGGACACCGTGCGCGGATTTAAGGAAATCGTCGAAGGCAAGCATGACGATCTCCCGGAGCAGGCTTTCTACATGGTGGGAACAATCGAAGAGGCTCGCGAAAAAGCGGAAAAGATGGCGGCGGTCGCCTAAGCTCCAAGGAGATTCAGGACTCTATATATGTTACCGGATAGCATCGAGCTTCAGGTCGTCACTCCCGAGCGGCATGTGCTGCAGAAGACCGTGAAGTCCGTCGAAATACCGGGAAAAGAAGGCTACCTGGGAGTGCTTCCGGGCCATGCCCCGCTGATTACCGAGCTGGGCATTGGGGTTCTCACATACCGCAGCGATACCGAAACGCGGTATCTCGCCGTGGTTGATGGGTACGCCGAAGTGCTTCCCGATCGCGTCATCGTGCTGGCGGAAGTCTCCGAACGCGGCGAAGAAATCGACGTTCCACGGACGCGTGCCGCTCTCGAGCGTGCTCGAGCTGAAGTGGCCAAGACAGAAGCAAAGGATTCGGAATGGAGCCGCTCGAACTTAGCGCTCCAGCGAGCCTTGGTTCGCCTGCAAGCGGCCGCAAAAAGTGGCCAGCCAGGGGCTCAGGAATAGCCGATTCCGACAGGTGCTTCTGCCTCGTTTCGGCCGCATCCCGCTCGCTTTGTTTGCATCTTGTTGAATTGAGATTTCCATAAGATTTCCAAGCGAGAATTTCGTTATATGGCTGAAATCAAGATATACGGCACGGTCTGGTGTGGAGATTGCCGCAGAGCGAAGCAGTTCTTGCGGGAGCGCGGCATCAGCTTTCAGGAGATAAATATCGATGAAGCACCCGCTTCCGAAGAACTGGTCTTGCGTGTAAATCAAGGCCGGCGCAAAGTGCCCACGCTTGAGGTGAACGGTCGCTACTTTGCCTGCAGTCCTTTTGATCCTTACCTGTTGGCCGAGGAGCTGAACATCCCGCTGAACATTCCCCCGAACAAAGAACCCCAGTCTTAGCTATTCGAGTCCCGATCCGCGAGTCATAACGGCTGCAATCCTTAAGTCGGCGGTCAACAGCACGATATCGGCGTCCGCGCCTGGAGCAATCACGCCTTTCTTTCCAGCCAGGCCGAGCCGCCTCGCAGGCAGCACGGTAGCCATTCGAATAGCATCGAATAGCGGCACTCCCCATGCCACCACGTTTCTTACCGCGCGATCCAAAGCAAGTGTGCTCCCAGCGAGCTTGCCTTCCGCGTTTCTGGCTACTCCTTCCCGCACGCTCACGTCAAAATTCCCCAGACGGTAAGTCCCGTCACGCATTCCGGTAGCGGCTATCCCGTCGCTCACGAGCAGCACAGTATCGAATCCCTTTGCTCCCATTAGAACTTGTACCGCCGCCACGGCAACGTGCACTCCGTCTGCAATCACCTCAGCCGTGACTTCGGGATCGGTCATGATGGCGCCTAGAATGCCAGGGTCCCGATGCGAAAAAGGCCGCATCGCATTGTAGGTATGCACCGCGTGCCGCGCTCCCGCTCGAATCGCCGCTCTCGCTTGATCGTAGGTCGCATCCGTGTGACCCATTCCCACCACGATCCCCGCCGCGGTGGCGAACTCTATCAGTTCCATCGCTCCCGGTAATTCCGGCGCGAGCGTCAATATCTTCAGGAGGCCATCGCTGGCTTTTGAAAACTGATTCAGGACTTCCACCGATGGGATGGCGATAAACTTTTCGGGATGCACGCCGCGCCGCGTCGGGCTTATAAAAGGCCCCTCTAAGTGGATGCCCAGTATCTCGGCCTCCAGACTCCCGTTCGGGTCCGGATTCTCATGAGACCGAATATAGTGCGCGATCCCTTGGAGGCTACTGCACGTTTCCTCGACTGGAGCCGTCACAGTGGTGGCTACAAGCGACGTCGTTCCGTAGCGTGCCACCGTCGACGTAATCCGGTCCAGCGCTCGGCTATCGGCCTCCATGAAGTCGTGACCGCCAGCGCCATGAATGTGCAAGTCGACGAATCCGGGCACCGCCGTCAAACCGGGTGCCAGGTAATCCCTGGCGCCGGAGGGTATTCGAATTTCGTCGCGATGCCCAACGGCAACAATGCGGCTTCCCTCGACGATGATCACACCTTCGCGGATCTCCTCTTGGGGCGTGAGGATGCTGCTGGCGTAAATAGCGGTTATCGGCATACTTGCCATCGGGTCGATAAAAATCCTATCGAACTATCCGAATGAATCCTAGCCAAGACCTTGCATCTTGTGGCCTCTTCGTTACAATCGTTCGGCAAGATATTGGGAGGAATGGAATGTCATATGACAAGCGCTACGTCGCGCAAAAGCGCCAGAGAAGGCGCCGAAAGGTTGCCAAGGGTAAAGTGAAGCTCTATGAACAGGGAAAAATCCCCCACGATAAGCTTCCTTCTCTTGCAAAGCGATTTCTCGTCCGGAAGCTCCGCGCATTGAAGAAGGCTGAATAAAAAGGGCGCCCTCTGAAGGGCGCCCCTTTTGCTGTCCTCGCTGCCTTTGGTCCGCGCTTTAGTTTCCGGCTGCCTGCGTGTGGGTTGTATTCGCCTTTGGAACACTCAGGTAACCGCTGATCTTGTTCTTTGAAACTTGGTTAACCGTGAATTCCATCGGAGCCCGCGTGCCATGCGTGAAGAAATAGATCGGCTCGTCCACCGAGCGATTCTTCTTGTCATAGCGTGAGTCGTCGACATAAAGAGCCACGCTGTACAAGTTTCTCTTCGGGTTGACGCCCTTGAGTTCGACCATCAGGTCGCCGACTTTTTCGCGCTGATCTTTCTTATCAATCGAGAACTCGTAGTAATCGCGTTCTCCCAGCCGGCGAAGTTCTTCGATTTCGTCGTGGTTCTTCGCGATCAGTGTGCCGAATTCACCGCGCGCCATCGTCAGGTTATTCTTGGTGTTGTCCAGATCGCTCTGGACGCCCGATACGTCAGTCCCAAGCTTATTAACGTCGTCGACACTGGCTTTCGTCGCGAGCTGCCCCGTAAAGTTATTCTGGAGGTCGGCCAGCTGCTTGGTGTCGTCCTCCCGGATCTTCTTGGCCTGAGAGCGCGCCCTGTTGAGCTCGGTTTCAGTCAGTTTCATCTTGTCGGTCACGACGCTAAGCTCGCCCTGCAGCTGCGCGTTCGTGTCTTCCGCTTTTGCAAGACGTTGTCCGAGCACATCGTCACCTTGTCTGAACTGCGTTATCTGCTGGGTCTGGGTGGACTGGCTCTGTTCCAGAGCCTTCGAACGGTTGGAGGCTGACCAACCAACTCCCAGGGCCACCAGCGAAATGACGGCGAGCGCTACCACCGCAATTCCGATCCACCTCGGCGCGGCCGCCTCCTGCACAATCACATCACTTCTTTCCTCGTTCATTTTCGTGTCCTCCGTGAGATCCCCTTGCGAATAGGACTAAATGCACGCGCAGAACCAAATTCCGGCGTCGCCTATCACGCCAATAACCCTTTTGATTCTTGTGTGTTAGGGGGAGGTCCAATTCAACCGCACGCGTTGACTCAGTTCGATTTCCTGTAATTTTTACGCGGCTATAATGAATTCTGCGTACTTACGGAGATGGTAACCCCTGCAGCAACTTGAAATGTGAGGTGACGTACCTGAAGTAGGAATACGGGCAGGAATTACCGTGTAATCGTCATGGCTCGCAGTTGGGCGATCCGTTCCTCGAGCGGAGGATGCGTACTGAAAAGGCCGGAAAGCGCTTGCCCCGCTGTGAGCGGCGCCACAATGCATAAAGCCGAGGTCGAAGGCGAAATATCCATCGGAATGCGCTTGTTGTATGCGCCAAGCTTCTCCAATGCGCGAATCAAACCGTAAGGATGCCCCACCAGCTTCGCTCCCGAGGCGTCAGCCTGGTATTCACGCTGGCGGGAGATTCCAAGCTGCAGGAGCATCGCCGCTAGCGGTGCGAGAAATAGCATAAGTATGGCTGTCAATCCCCCGCCTTCCCGCTCCTCTTCCCGGCCTCCTCCGCCCCATCCTCCGAAGATCATTCCCCAGCGGCCCATCTCCGCCACCCACGTGACGGCGCCGGCAATCGTTGCCGCAATGGATGACGTCAATATGTCGTAATTGCGCACATGCGAAAGCTCATGAGCGATCACGCCTTCGAGTTCTTCATCGTCCATCAGATCCATGAGGCCTTGCGTCACCGCAACGGACGCGTGGCTTGGGTTGCGCCCGGTAGCAAACGCATTCGGGGCAGGCTGAGGAATCATGTAGAGCTTCGGCATGGGCAGATTGCCCTTTGCCGCGAGCCGCTCCATCACTGCATATAGCCGAGGCGACTGCTCCTGGCTAATCGGCTGTGCCCCACTGGACGCAAGAGCGATCTTGTCTGAAAAAAAATAGGCCGTGCCATTCATCAGAACCGCGAATACGAGCGCGATCGTAAGCCCGCGCTGTCCGCCAAAGGCCTCACCAAGCGCCAGTAGCAGCAGCGTGAGAGCGGTCAGTAGAAAAGTCGTCTTCAGAGTCTTCATTTTCGGTGCCTACCTTAGCCCTGGGCAGCGCCTACACTTGCCGCTTCGCGTTCAAATCGCATCGTTTCACTGCTGGGATCCGCATCGACCCTAACCTCGTCTCCAGCGTGTATTTCACTATCCAGGATCTTCAGTGCCAGAGGATCTTGAATCAGCCGCTGAATCGCTCGCTTCATTGGCCGCGCTCCATAGGCCGGGTCGTACCCTTCGCGGAAAAGAAGCGTCTTCGCCGCTGGCGTCAGTAGCAAGGCGATGCCTCGATCGGCGAGCAGCTTGGTCACGTACCTCATTTGCAGGTCCACAATCCGCTCGATTTGTTGCTTCCCGAGCGGGCTGAACATCACGATGTCGTCGATTCGGTTCAGGAACTCCGGACGGAAAAGTTCCCGCAAAGCGCCCATGGCCAACTCGCGCGCTTTTTTCGGATCTTTTTCGGAGAGCTCAAAAATCGCGGTGGAGCCGACGTTCGACGTCATGATGATAACCGCGTTCCGAAAATCGACGGTTCTTCCCTTGCCATCCGTCAGGCGGCCGTCCTCCAAAATCTGGAGCAGCACATTGAATACGTCGGGATGGGCTTTTTCGATTTCATCCAACAGGACCACTGAATATGGCTTCCGCCGCACTCGTTCGGTAAGCTGCCCGCCTTCTTCGTATCCCACATAGCCCGGAGGCGCTCCGATCATCCGAGCCACCGAATGCTTTTCCATATACTCAGACATATCGAGGCGAATGATTGCGCGTTCATCGTCAAACAGAAACTCCGCAAGCGCCCGCGCGAGTTCTGTTTTGCCAACGCCGGTAGGTCCCAGAAACAGAAACGAACCGATCGGGCGGTTCGGGTCGCTCAGCCCCGAACGGCTGCGGCGAATCGCATTGGCAACGCTCGCGAGGGCCGTGTCCTGCCCCACCACGCGCTGTCGGAGGCGTTCTTCCATATGGACAAGCTTCTGAACCTCTCCCTCGAGTAAGCGTCCAACCGGAATTCCCGTCCACTTGCTGACAATCTTGGCGATTTCCTCTTCGCCTACTTCTTCCTTCAGCATGGGATGGTCTTTTTGCAGCTGCCCGAGCTTGTCTTGTGCTTCTTTCAATTCCTTTTCCGCGGCAGAAAGCTTCCCATATCGAATTTCCGCAACGCGCGAAAGGTCTCCAGCTCGCTCGTATCGCTGCTCTTCGGTCTTTAGCCGCTCGATCTCTCCCTTTATTTTGCGTATGCGCCCGATGGCATCCTTTTCCGTTTGCCAACGAGCCTTCAGCGCATCAGATTGCTCCCGCAGCGTGCTAAGGTCCTTCTCAATCTGCGCAAGTCGGTCCCGGGAGTGTTCATCACTTTCCTTGCGCAAAGCCTGGCGCTCGATCTCCAACTGCATGATGCGTCGTTCGATGTCGTCGATTTCCGTCGGTAGCGAGTCGATTTCCATGCGCAGACCGGCGGCCGCCTCGTCCACAAGATCGATTGCTTTGTCTGGGAGAAAACGGTCCGTGATGTAACGCTGCGAAAGCATCGCCGCCGCCACGATGGCAGCGTCCTTGATTCGAACTCCGTGATGCACTTCGTAGCGTTCTTTCAGTCCACGCAGAATCGCGATCGTGTCTTCAACGGACGGCTCCCCGACCACTACCGGTTGAAAACGCCGTTCCAGCGCGGGATCCTTCTCGATGTACTTGCGATATTCGTTGAGGGTAGTCGCCCCAATCGCTCGCAATTCACCGCGGGCCAAGGCCGGCTTCAACATGTTTGAAGCGTCCATCGATCCTTCGGCCGCTCCTGCTCCCACGAGCGTATGGAGTTCGTCGATGAACAGAATGATCTGCCCGTCCGATTCGCTTACTTCCTTGAGTAGCGCTTTGAGGCGATCCTCGAATTCCCCGCGGTACTTGGCTCCAGCCACCAATGCAGCCAGATCAAGCGAGACGAGTCGCTTAGGCTTCAGGATTTCGGGCACATCTCCGGCAATGATTCGCTGCGCGAGACCTTCCACAATGGCTGTTTTGCCCACACCTGGTTCGCCGATCAGCACCGGGTTGTTCTTGGTGCGCCGAGCCAAAATCTGCATCACCCGCCGAATCTCTTCGTCACGCCCGATCACCGGATCGAGCTTGCCCCGCCGCGCCAGCTCGGTCAGGTCCCGCGCATACTGTTCCAAGGCTCTGTAAGTCGCTTCGGGATTTTGAGACGTAACTCGATGACTGCCTCGAATGCCTGCCATGGCTTGCAAAATCGCGTCGCGGGTGGCGCCATGCCGCGTAAGCAATTGGCTTGCGGGGTCGCGTTCCAGACCAGCGATGCCGAGCAGAATGTGCTCGGTCGACACGTATTCGTCTTTCAGGCGCTGAGCTTCGTCGAAGGCTTTCTGCACCGCATCGTTGGATGCCTTGCTGAGATATTGCTCGGCTGCTCCCGAGATTTTCGGCAGCCGCTCGATCTGCTTTTCGGCCTCGCTCGCCAGGCTAGCTGGAGGTGCGCCTAACTTCTCGAGTAGAGGCGGAACCACGCCGTCGCCTTGGGCAATGAGAGCCCAAAGAATGTGCAGAGGTTCGATCTGTTGCTGACCGGACCGCGCAGCCATTTCGTTGGCTGCCTGAAGGGCTTCCTGGGCCTTAACGGTAAATTTGTCAAATCGTGGCGCCATAAGTGGATCTTCTCACTTTCCCTCTGATACACAAAGGAGCCGGAAAGTCTCCGGCCCCCTTCACTACCTGCTC
>Ga0206868_10260_pt1 | contig 12587 bp, 10 predicted proteins | sample Alteio_BWOrgCont_38_FD_152901 | JGI IMG/M metagenome (GOLD analysis project Ga0206868, IMG submission 152901) | Enriched cells from forest soil in Barre Woods Harvard Forest LTER site, Petersham, Massachusetts, United States -... | ecosystem: Environmental > Terrestrial > Soil > Temperate forest >... | reverse complement strand
GCGTGTAACTTTCCGGGCACAGATTCATCTTAGGAATGAGCGGCAGACCATATTCGAGGAGGGGCGCATGTTGAAGGTGTTGGGCTGGTGGAAGGCATTGTCGATGGTGTTATTGGTAGCTGCCATGTGTGCCGGTTGCCGCGCGGCGACGGGCATTGCGGTGCCGGCGCCTGCTAACGATGCGGCTCTGGCCGCGAAGTCCGGAAGGCAGACCGCGGTTTTTGCCGGAGGATGCTTCTGGGGAACGCAATCTGTTTTTGAACGCGTGAAGGGAGTGCTGGATACGACTGCGGGTTACTCTGGAGGATCGGCTTCGACTGCGACCTACGCGCAAGTCGGTCAGGAAAATACCGGCCATGCGGAATCGGTGAAGGTGGTCTTCGACCCGTCGAAGATTACGTACGGACGGCTTCTGCAAATCTTTTTCTCCGTGGTTCACGATCCGACGCAGCTCAATCGCCAGGGGCCGGACGTCGGAACATCGTATCGCTCCGTCATTTTCTATGCGAATGAAGAGCAGCATAAAATCAGCGCGGCCTATATTGCGCAACTGGATGCTGCAAAGGTCTTCCCAAAGCCGATTGTGACGCAGGTTGTGCCACTCAAGGGCTTCTATGATGCCGAAGCTTACCATCAGGATTACGCGCTTTATAACCCCAATAATCCGTACATCCTGGTCTGCGACAAGCCGAAGGTCGAGGCGCTGAAAGAGCAGTTTCCTGAGCTTTTCAAGGAATACAAAGGCAAGTAATTGCCAGGCGCTGGCGATGGTGGCCAGGTTCTGCGGGGACACTCCGGTGTCCCCTTTGTTTTCATAAATTCGCTATATATCTTGTGTATCCTCGGCTCTGAGCATTAGCTTCAATCTGGCATCCGGAAGCGAACTTGCTCTGGCTTAAAGAAGAGATCGGGCCAGCTCCGGGTCTAGTCGAAATGAAATCAGGGGGGAAAGATGAATCTGCAAGCCGCACTCCAGGCAGGCGCGTTGCTCCAGAACGCATACGAAGGCTACCAACAAAAACTTCCAAACTACGACGGGCAGCAATATCAGGGTTTTGCCGTGATACAGACCATTTATGCAGATGACCTGGCAACCGACTTATCGCCGCAGATCGATCCGCTTAGCAAGGTGGTCCCGATAGGCTTTGTGGCGCGCAACACACAAGCTGCGAATGAGTATGTAATTGTGGTGCGTGGGACAGAGGGCATCTGGGAGTGGGTGCAGGATGCGAAGTTGCTTCCTGTGCCTTTCGCGGCGGTCTCAGGCGGAGGGCTTACTGAGGACGGGTTCACCGACATGTATCAATCGTTTCGGACCGGGATCGATCCTCAATCGCCGCGGCTGGTTGCATCGCTATCTGGATTGCTCGGTGGGAGCGGCAACAAGTTGACCATTTGCGGGCATAGTCTGGGGAGCGCGCTGGTTACACTGATGGCCCTGGATATCGTGGTGAATACGCCCTTCAAGCAACCCACTGTTTATACCTTCGCCAGTCCGCGCGTCGGCGATCTGCATTTTGCCAACTTCTTCAATGCGGTGGTGCCGGATTGCCATCGCATTGCCAACCGGATGGACATCGTCGCGCATGTACCCGTGCCCCCGCTCTACATTCATGTAGGAGATGAAACGGAGCTGAATCCGGGCGGAGCTGTCGATAACAACCTGGTGTGCATGCACGATATGGCAACCTATATGTTTATGCTCAACAGTGGGACAACGGCGCTTGCGGCCACTTGTGTGCGGCAACCTTCGCCTCTCGGCGCAATATTGGGGAGCCTTTGATCTTGACCGTGCGGGATGCGTCGTTGAGTTCCGCCACAAGTTATAGATCGGTACTTATTATCGGAAATGGAGAAGCCGGCCTGCTTGTGCAGGCCGGCTTCTCTAGCTATTGGTTTGTAACTACTCAGGAAGCTTAGTAGCGTCCGCCGCCACCGCCGCCACGTCCGCCGCGGTCGTTGCCGCCGCGTCCACGGCCGCCACCACCACCGGAACCACCCTTTTGCGCCTGGAAGCAGTCGCGGCAGAATACCGGACGATCGCCTCTGGGTTCAAAAGGAACCGTGGTTTGCTGGCCGCAGCCAGAACAAACTACTGCCGTTCCCGTGGTTGCGCGCGAGCTATAACCGCCCCCGCCTCCGCCATAACTACTTCCACCACCACCACCGTACCCACCACCGCCACCACCAGCTTGGTCGGCTTTCTTGGCCTGTCTGCAAGGCTTGCAGCGCTTCGGCGTCGAATATCCCCGTTCCTGGAAGAACGTTTGGTCAGCAGCAGTAAATGTAAATTCCCGTCCGCAGTCGCTACAGGTAAGTTGCAGATCTCCAGCCATTGTGTTTCCCCTTTTTCAGTTTGTGAAAACCCGTAGACCTCGCGGGTACAGATAGTCTACGCGCTTTGTGGCGCTGTGACTCGGAATCGTTTCATTGAAATTGACAGAGAACGCTCGATTTTCCGCAAATCGCTGCGTTCCGAAGCGGAAGCGAAGGTCGAAGCGATGCCCTTGCTGGAAGCACGGCCGGTACGGCCAATGCGATGGACAAAGTCTTCCGCGACTTTCGGGATATCGTAGTTAACTACATGAGCAACATGCTTGACATCGATACCGCGGGCTGCCACATCGGTAGCAACGAGGATACGATGACGGCCTTCAGAGAAGCTCTTGAGTGCCTGATTACGCTGCGCCTGCGAGCGGTCGCCGTGAATCTGCGTAGCCGAATGGCCGGAGCGAACGAGACGTGTAGCAACGCGATCTGCACCATGCTTGGTGCGAACGAAGACCAGAAAGCTTCCACCTTGATCCGCTTCAAGCAAGTGCTCGAGAAGCTCTTGCTTCTTATCCTGCTCAACTTCAAATGTTTGTAACTCAACATTCTCAGAAGGTTTCAACACAGAACCAATTTCGATGCGGACTGGATCTTTCATATACTCGCGAACAACTTCGCGAATCTGTGCATCGAGCGTCGCGGAGTAGCACAAAGTCTGACGCTGTTGCGGCAAACAACTAGCGATACGCTGGATGGCGGGCTTGAAGCCCATATCCAACATGCGGTCAACTTCGTCGAGGACGAGGATTTGTACCTGATCGAGCTTGACCAGCTTGCGCTTGAGATAGTCTTCGAGGCGGCCGGGAGTGGCAACGATCAGACGTGCGCCGCGCCGAATCAGTTGAAGCTGCGGACCCTCCGCCATGCCGCCGCATACCAGTGCGACTGTGTTGGCAGGATTCGTGTTGAGGTTGCGGAAGTGCGTTTCAACCTGCATAGCCAGTTCGCGCGTGGGCAGCAAAATCAGTGCTGTCGCAGAGCGGGATTCCGTTTTGGCCAGCTTTTCCAGAATGGGAACGATAAAGCTAAGAGTTTTGCCAGTGCCGGTCTGAGCTGTGGCGAGAACATCTTTGCCTTCCAGCGCCGGAGGAACTGCGCCTGCCTGCACCGGGGTGGGGGTTACAAAGTTGAGGGAAGCGATACGCTTCTTGAGCGCGTCGGAGATATTAAAATCTGAAAATTGAGTCACTTAGTCCTTGTAGTCGGCCAGATACAGCTTGGCTGCAGGCCTTGAGTAAACCTCTGCGGTGGCTTCAAGCACCGGAAGAGAAACCAGAATGATTGCGTAGTGGAGTACCGAAAGGAAGGAATAAATCCTAGTGATTGAGTGGAAGTAAGCTGTTCGTTAAACTCAATCCGGCCCTGCCGCACGCTGCCTCTGATCGCATGAGCGTACAGCTCTGTCGATCTGCTGTCCGCTCGAACTGCGATTCAAGAGCGGTTACGCTGAGGGGCTTGGAGAAAAAGATGCTTTGCGGGGCAGTCTAGCTTTTATGGCCCTGCGGGTCACCAATACCTTTTCCAGGATGGGTGCCGGGACCAAGTTCTCCATGCCGTTTACCAATGCCGGAGAGCGAGAATGGCTCACAACCAAACAACTGAGCGCAATTTAAGAGTAACACGGTTTACCAATTTGTCAACGCGGCGTTCGCAAAGATCACCCATAAGATACTGCCCACGTCACCGCAAACCCACCCCTCGTGAGCCTTTTACCGTGCAGCAAGAGCAGTGCGGAGAGGAAATCCGCACACGATCGACAGAAAAGCTCCGGCCTAGCGCCGCTGGTAAATTACAGGACCGGCTAGCCAGTCGGTCGCAGAGCCAACCCCCGCTCCGATTCCCGTGCCGATCACGCCACCAATCGCCGCACCAACTCCAAGCGCGTCTGAAGCTGTGACAAAGCTGCCGTCCGGATTTTGCCCTTTGTTGATGCCCTCCAATATCCCAGCACCGGCGCCGGCGCCGATCGCCAAACCCAGCCCTAGTCCGCCGAGCGTCGATTTGCGCTTATTCGAGAGCTTGATCTTACGAATTTCCGCACGCGGGAAGGCAATCGTATCGCCGCCACCTTTGGAGGTATGCGAGCAGATGAGTATTTCGTCATTCACTGAGTCCACAAAGCAGTTCGCGTGCTTGTGGTCTGCTGAAATTTTGATCCTCGCGTGCGGAGATAACTGTTCGACACGCCGCCAGTCATCGCTGGGAGCAGTCACGGCGGTCTGCGCAGACAAAGAGAGGACACTGCAGACCAGTAGGCTTGGAGCCGTTAAATACATTATTCGCATGCAGCAATAGTACGGGCAGTTAGGAATACGTGACTCTATTTATCTCAGGTTTTAATTGAGATAAGTCTTTGCCGGTAAATTACCCTTATTCGCAGCGAATGGCGGTGATGGGTTCAATTCTGGCCGCACGTATCGCGGGCAAGAGAGATGCAGCGCTGGCTATGATCGCGAGAGCAGCAACGGAGCCTATGAGGATCCACGGATCGCGTGGCGACGTCTCGTAAAGAAAACTGGCCAACGCGCGTGAGGCGAGGATGGCAGCGCCGAGCCCGGCGGCTGAACCAAGCGCAGCGACGACGGCGTTTTCGCGGAAGACCAGCGCCACAACTCCGGCCCGCCGTGCGCCGAGCGCCATGCGGATGCCGATTTCGCTAGTGCGCCGTGCGGTCGTGTAGGCCAGCGTTCCGTAGAGTCCGATAGCTGTAACCAGCAGTGCACATGCTGCGAAGAAGACTGCGAGTACGGCCATCATGCGCTCGGCTCCAAGTGAGTTGTCCATCACCTCGTCCACCGTAGTAACCGTTGGTGCAGGAATCGCGGGAGCGAGCCGCGTGGCGATGGAGCGCGCGGCTGCGGCGAGAGGCGCAATTGGCCCATCGATGCGAACGACCGCGTGGAGCGACGGCTTTGGTTGCTCATCCTGCTGGATCGGAACGAAGCCCTGCGGCGGTGAGGGTGTCCGCATGTCACGATACTTGGTGTCGCCCACAACGGCGATTACTTCGAACGAAGTCTTATCATGCGTGTAGATGACTTGCTGCCCGACCGCATTCCGATCAGGAAAGAAGAGCTTGGCTGCGGATTGGTTGAGAATAATCTTCAATCCGGAAGCTTTGGTATCGCTCCAGCGAAAGTCGCGGCCCATATACAGAGGGATGCGCATGGTCTCGAAGTACTTCGGAGCAACGCTGTTTAACATGATCAGGCTGGGTTTCTGGCCTGGCGCAGCGTAGTTGCCATTCCAGCCGCGATGCGAGAGCGGTACGATGAACTCGAAGCTCGCGTCTTTCACTCCGGGCTGACGATTCAGCTCGTCGTCGATCTGGTGGTAGAGCTGCATCAGCGGATCGCCTTCGAGTTGCTGCTTATCCATACTGAAGGCGATATTTACAAGTCCCTTGGAATCGAAGCCCGCGCCCGACTTATAGAGTTTGACCAGACTCGTAGCGAGCAGGCCAGCGCCGGCGACCAGCACCAAAGCGAGCGCAACTTCCAGCGTCATCAGCACGCGGGGAAGCAGACTTCTGCTCTCCTCACGCCGGCCGGTTTGCTGACCCTCTTTGATGTGCTGGTTCAAGTCGCCACTGGTGGCGCGTAGCGCTGGAACAAGCCCGATGAGTATGGCTGCGGTGATGGCCATGATCGCTGCAAAAAGAAAGACACGCAGATCAAGTGAAGTATCCAGGTGCATGCCATGTTCGACGCCGCTGCTCATGAGCATGGCTCCGAGTGAATGACTTACAAGAGGAGCGGCCGCCAGCCCCAGCGCTGTTCCCATGATGGCAATGAGCAGGCTTTCAACCAGTAATTGATGGATCAATCGCTGGCGCGTCGCTCCCATCGCCAATCGTGTGGCCAGTTCCCGCTCGCGGGCTGCGCCGCGCGCCATCAGCAAGCTGGTGAGGTTGAGGCAAGCCAGCAGCAGAATTCCGCAGCACATTGTGAACATGGCCACCAGTGGCTTGCGGAAGAGGATGCGGGCATAGGTGAATCCGCCCGACCCTGACTCGGCTGCGAAGTGGAAGTGTCCTTTCTCTTCACCTCTGATGAACTCCGGGTCAGAGGTTGCTTCGTGAAGAATGGGATTCGACACGGTCATGAGCGCTGCGTTTGCCTGAGCGAGGTTCATCCCTGGTTGTAGCCGCGCTATGACCCTGATCCACCAGGCATGGACGCCTGCGTCGATGTGATTGCGGGGTGCATCGATGATGGGGTCAGCTGATAATGGTGCAAAGATTTGCGGCCGCTGCGTCGGGTCGGCTCCGATGAAGCTTATAGGCATTACGCCAACTACAGTAAAGGGCGTGTTGGCGATGATGAGTTTGCGTCCCACAACATCGGGCGCACGATTGAACCAGCGTTGCCAGAAGCTCTCACTGATGACGACTGCGAGCCCTTGCGGACTACCTCCCGGCTGGTCATCTTCGGGGAGGAGATAGCGACCGAGAAGCGGAGGCGTTTGCAGGGCCTGAAAGAACTCTCCGCTGACAAGCATGCCATCGACGCTCTCGTTGCTCGATTGCCCCTTTACCTGAAGGGTATCTGGATTGTAGGCAAAGACATTCGCGAAGATGTCATGCCTGCGCTCAAGGCTGCGAAAGAAGGGCGTGATAAAGCTGTAACTGGGGTCAGGGCCTCCTTCTTCCATGCGGAGGACTGCGAGTTGTTCGGCATGTGGTACCGGAAGCGGCCGCAACAGAAGCCCATTGATCAACGAAAAGACGGCAGTGTTTGCGCCTACGCCAAGGGCCAACGTAAGCAATGCTATAGCTGTAAACACTGGCGACTTTTTCAATAAGCGAAATGAAAATGAGATATCGCGCATCAAATTTTCAAGAACACGCAACTGCCACAGTTCGCGCAATCGCTCGTGCCAGCGTGCTGCGTTGCCAAAGGTCTGGCGAGCCTGCGCCGCGGCCTGTGCGTGAGTCACTCCTTGCCGTAGCAGTTTTTCGCGCAGCATGGCTTGGTGAAACTCCAGTTCCTGCGCCATCTCGCGATCGCTGCGGCGGCGATGGAATAAGAACTTCACACGCAGTAGAAATTCGTGCAGACGTTGACGCATAGGAAGTCTCCTCAAAAGACGGACTGTAAAGCGCCATAGACTGGCGCTTGCTATTCGCAGCGAATCGCGGTGATGGGTTCGATGCGTGATGCACGCAAGGCCGGTAAAAGAGAAGCTGCACTGGCGATAAGGCTCAACGAGAGAATCGAAATGACCATGACCCAGGGGTCATGCGGTGACGTTTCGTAAAGAAAGCTGGCCAACGCGCGCGAGGCAAGAATCGCAACAATAAGACCAACCGCCGTGCCGACAGCGGCAATGAAGGTATTGGCACGGAAGACCAGCGCTACGACTCCCGCGCGTTGTGCGCCGAGCGCCATGCGTATGCCAATCTCACTGGTGCGGCGTGCGGTGTTGTATGCCAGTGTGCCGTAGAGGCCGATCCCGGTGACCAGCAGAGCACAACCTGCAAAGAATCCCGACAACAGCGCCATGACGCGTTCTGCACTGAGCGAACCTTCAACGATGCTATCCATCGTCGCCATCACAGGCGCGGGAATCTCCGGAGCCAGTTGCGCGGCCAGGCTGCGAGCTGCTGCAGCCAAGGGCGCAGTGGGGCCGCTGGTGCGGATGACGGCGGTTAACGATGGCTTCTTGTCATCGAGCTGCATGATCGGTTCGTAACACGCTGGCGGCGCGGCGTTGCGTAGGTCTTCGTACTTGGCATCGCCAACGACACCGACGATTTCGAAGTCAGTCTTCTCCGAGCCGCGCAGAATGTGTTGACCCAATGGATCACGATCGGGAAAGAAAAGCTTCGCGGCAGATTGATTGAGGATTATCTTCAATCCGGAGGCGGTTGTATCAGTCCAGCGAAAGTCGCGCCCCTCGAAGAGAGGGATACTCATGCTTTTGAAATAGTCCGGCGCTACCGCATTCATATACAGGTCCTGCATCTGACCACCCTGCCGCGCGTAGCTTGATTCCAAAACCGTGTGCGTAAGCGGAACGACGCGCGCGAAACTCACACTCGCTACTCCTGGCTGATGGCTCATGGCTTCGCCGAATTGCCGGTAGAGGTGGAGAAGAGGATCGCCGTTCAGAGGCTGCTTGTCTATATCGAGGTCGATATTCACGACACCGTGAGGATTGAAGCCGGCGCCGGATGTGAAGAGGCGATAGAGACTGGTGGACAGCAGTCCTGCGCCGATGACCAGTATCAGTGCTAAGGCCACTTCAGAGGCCAGCATGATCGGCTGTAGAAGTTTCCGCTTGTGCGTTGTGTTGGCGTGTTGGCCCTCTTTCATGTGCTCATTGAGGTTGCCTGAGGTGGCCTGCAGAGCGGGTATCAATCCGATAAGCATCGTTGCGACGATTGCAACGCCAGCCGCAAAGAGCAACACGCGCAGATCAAGTGAGGTATCGAGATACGTTCCGTTGCGAGCGTTGCCGCTCATGAGCATGACGGCGAGAGATTGACTTGCGAGGGGTGCGACAGCTAATCCGAGGGTGGTGCCCACGATTGCGATCAGCAAACTTTCAACCAGCAGTTGCCGGACCAGGCGACGGCGCGTTGCGCCCATGGCCAGCCGCGTTGCTAACTCTCGTTCGCGTGCCGCACCTCGCGCCATGAGCAGGCTGGCAAGGTTAAGACAGGCCAACAGCAGGATTCCGCCGCACATGGCGAAAAGAGCTACCAACGGTTTGCGAAAGAAAAATCGGATGTAAGTAAAGCCGCGTGTGCCCGGTTCCGCGACGAAATGAAAATGCACTTTTCCCATGCGCGTAATCCAGTCGGTTTCGGAAACCGTATCGCGCACGATAGGCATGGACATCGGCTTCAATGCAGCATTGACCTGTTCCAAAGAGACTCCGGGCTGTAGGCGGCCGATGACCACCAGCCACTGCGCGTGGAATCCGGACTTGGTCAGGTTGTGGGGCGCGTCAATGATGGGTTCGGTGGACAGCGGCACGAAGACCTCTGGGTTCTCTGTCGGATTAGCTCCTATAAAGCGCTTAGGCATGACGCCGACAACTGTGAAAGTAGTATTGGCGATTTGCAGTTTGCCTCCAATGACATTCGGCGAACGGCTAAACCATGTGCTCCAGAAGCTCTCGCTGATTACCGCCGCAAGTCCCTCTGGGCTACCTCCGGGACGGTCGTCCTCGGGCGTGAGGTATCGTCCCATGAGGGGTGGGGTCTGTAGTGCGGTGAAATAATCGCCGCTGACCAGAATTCCAGGCACATTTTCGTTGACTGACCTACCCCGAATCAAAAGCTTGTTAACAAAGAAAGATGCGAAGGTCTGTTGGAATAACTCATGCTTCGATTCCAGCGCGCGGAAGAAAGGTTCTGGAAAACCGTAGTTCAAGCGTGGCCAGCCCTCCTCCATGCCGAGCACTACGAGCTGATCGTTGTGCGGCACAGGCAATGGCCGTAAGAGAAGACTATTAAGCAACGAAAAGACTGCGGTGTTTGCGCCTACGCCAAGCGTGATAGTGAGCAGCGCGATGATCGTGAATCCTGGTGATTTTTTGAGCAGGCGCAGAGAAAAGGTGATGTCGCGTGTCAGGTTTTCGATAGAACGGAATTGCCATAGTTCGCGGAGGCGCTCATGCCAGCGCTGTGGATTGCCGAAGGTCTTTCGTACCGCTGCGTTGGCTTGAGACTGCGGCACGCCTTGATGAAGAAGCTTTTCGCGCAGCAACATCTGATGGAACGCCAACTCTTCGGCCATCTCGCGGTCCATGCGCTTTTTGCGGAAGATGGATTTCAGTCGAAGAAGAAAGTCATTCAATGTCGGAATCATTCCAGTCTCCTGAAACGCAGATTTGTTTATGTTGCCTGCATGACAAACGCAACCGCTGCGGAAAGCCTTGCCCAGCGCTGGGATTCGGCATTCAGTCGTTTTTTGCCTTCGGTGGTGAGTTGATAAAATTTTGCCCGGCGGTTATTCTCGGAGGCTCCCCACCGGGCTTCGAGCAGGCCGCGTAGCTCCAGCCGGTGGAGGGCTGGGTAGAGCGCACCTTCCTCAACCTTGAGCAATTGCTGGGAGGTTTGGTGAATCCACTCAGCCACCGCGTAACCATGCAGTGGCCCGCGCGCCAAGGCCTTTAGTACCAGCATTTCCAGCGTGCCCTGAATGAGGTCTCCTGAGTCCGTGTTTTCTTCCCTAATCATCTTAGGGGTGAAGGTAGAGCAAAACCTCGGGAGCTGTCAACTAGCAATTCAGAAGGTGGGCAGAATTGCACCTATCTGCTTCAAATCATTGACCGAAGAGTTTCCTTGGGTAGAGTGTTCTTTGCCGGACGGGGCATACTAGGAATATGAAGCTGCTTCAATTTCCCCGATTGACGCTTGACTCTTATCGCAAGCTCGTAGTGCGTGCCTGTTTGCCGTTTGCCGTTTGTGGGATCATTGCTTTCGGATCGGCGACGGCCGCGGCACAGGCCAACTTGGAAGCCTTTCATTGGGTAGATTTTCACGACGCCAAGGATGCTCCGACTGTGACCTGGGTGACGCAGGCACTGAAGGCGGAGAAGTGGACCGTAATTCGTGAGATCGGGGTGCAGTGGGATTCGGCGGTGGTCTTCACGTCGGAGCGCAAGACGCCGCAGTCGACTCCGTCCAGCGATGCCTACACGGTGTGGAGCGTGTCGCTGGCCAAGCATGATGTGCAGCCGTTGCTGCACGGAGTCAATCCACACATTCTCAACTGGACGGCCTTTGGTGGCCCTTATCAACACGTTCCGGAGCTGGCGCTGGTCTACAGCGACTGCAATGCCTGCGATGCGCCTTCGATTTTCTTTACGACGCTGTATTACAACTCTGCCGACCATGCCTGGCGGGCACGTTGGATGCGCGGCGATCAAGGGGTAGCGCTGTGGAGCGCGGGCAACATCGACGGTGTGACACGTACCCAGGTGTTTGGCCTGTTAGCCGAGCCGACGGGACGCGATGTGCTGGCCACCTGGAGCCACTTCGACTACGGGAGCGCCAAGCCTGCTGAAGATTTTGTCTTTGAGTACAGCGTCGACCCAGCCAGCGGTCTGGAACAGACACAGGGACTGAGCGGTGTTCATGGCGAGGAGATGATTGCAAAGCTGTGCAAGGCTGACCCTGGCCAGATAGACCCGGCTCTCGCAGAGCTGGCGCGCGGGCAGGCTTCAGAGGCGTGTCAGGACCGGGGAAAGGTGAAGACCAAGGCCAGGCCCATACACAGGCCGGTGACCACGCCTCCGGCCAACAATCATGGGCAATCGTCGCCGCCAGGCGGTCGGCCAAAGGCCGCTTCGAGCCCGAAATAACCAAGCCGAGGGCTGTGCCGGCGCCTGTTCATAGATGGGAATCGGCTGAGAGGCCTGGGTCAGTGTACCGGAATTTTTCGGCCGCCTGTCGTATACTTTGGGCATGTCGATCGTGCGCAATATCGCGGGCATTGCCAAGGGTATGAGTATCACTTTCAAGGAGATGCTGGAGCCGACGCAGGTGGAAAACTACCCCGACGGCCCTGGGCCCCTGCGGGGAGCGAAGTTTGAGCAGCGCTTTCGCGGCGCGCATGAGTTGCAGCGAGACGAAAACGGGCTGGAGAAGTGTGTTGCCTGTTTTCTTTGTGCGGCGGCCTGCCCTTCGAACTGCATCTTTATCGAGGCTGCCGACAACACCAAGGAAGTGCGCATCTCTTCGAGCGAGCGCTATGCCAAGACCTATAACATCGACTACAACCGCTGTATCTTCTGCGGCTACTGCGTGGAAGCCTGCCCGACAGATGCAATTACGCATGGGCACGGGTTTGAGCTTGCTACACTGAACGCGACCAATCTGGTGATGCGCAAGGAAGATATGCTGGTGCCGGTGGCGGCGCTTACGGCTAAGTAGTCTTAGACCATCAATCAGTCTGAATCAGGCGAGGTCGCAGTCTATGGTGGCGATGAACAGACGCGCGTTCCTGCAGGCGTCCGGCGGAGCGGCTGCGTTTGGACTTTCGTCTGGACTTGCGCTGTCCTTGGTGAGGGCAACATCCGTTCAATCAGCTGCGGTTGGATCGGTTGTTGTGCCGTGGCAGCAAGGGTTTCTGGATATACACCACATCAATACGGGGCGTGGGAATTCGACGCTGGTGGTGATGCCGGATGGAACGTCGCTACTGGTGGATGCGGGGGCGTCGGGAACACAAGGACCGGCGATGAATGCGGTTAAGCCTGATGACACCAGGCGTCCTGGCGAATGGATTGCTCGCTACGTT
>Ga0206868_10259_pt1 | contig 12630 bp, 8 predicted proteins | sample Alteio_BWOrgCont_38_FD_152901 | JGI IMG/M metagenome (GOLD analysis project Ga0206868, IMG submission 152901) | Enriched cells from forest soil in Barre Woods Harvard Forest LTER site, Petersham, Massachusetts, United States -... | ecosystem: Environmental > Terrestrial > Soil > Temperate forest >... | reverse complement strand
CGGACCGGTCGAGATTTGGATTCCTCTCCTATCAGTTGCAGATCACTGACGACGCTGACGCTGCGGGAGAGATGGCCTGGTAGCAACCACGTCCCCGCAAAGTCACGTTTTCGGAGATTAGAGACCTGTTCCGATACAGCAACCCATTTCCTCGGATTCGGAGCGTATTACCGGCTACAGGGAAGTTAACATACGGCAAACACCAGACAAGACCAAACCACTGGCGACGGCCCAGAGATCAATGGTCAATTTGACGATATTAGGTCAATGCACTCATGGAACAGTCAACCGGCGAGGCGTTCCGTCGCCTTGCGTTTTTTTTGATTGGATGATCTGAGCACTCAATGCGCTCAGGAGAGCCATTCCAACGGAGATCCAGATCACATCCCGATATCCGGAGACGAACGCCTCATCGAACGCGTGCTTGACCGACACTTCGCTGATCTGAGCTCCGGCCAATTTTGAGCGTTGGCTGTCCGCGCTCTGGCGCACTGCAGGAGAGAGCTGCATCTGTGCAAGGCTGCGGTCAAGTGTGCGATTGAATCCCGCCGACAGCACGAGACCAAAGACCGCGATGGCCAGCAGCCCAGCAATCCGCGACACCGCGTTGTTCACTCCCGAAGCGACACCGGCTTCGCTCGAAGGAACCGACTCCATCACCGCCGTCGTCAGCGGAGCCACGCTGATCGCCATGCCGATGCCCAGCACAACCACCGCCGGGAAAAACGTGCTCCAGTACGAGCCTCCGATCCCCGGCCTCAGAAAGAGTGCAAAGCCCGAGGCCGCGACCAGCGGTCCAATCGTGAGCGGCAGCCTCGCGCCATAGCGAGCCACCAGGCCACCGGACCAGCGCGAGAGAATGAATATCAACAAAATTAACGGAAGCAGAGCCGCGCCGGCTTGTGTTGCCGGGTAGTGCTGGACTTGAATCAGATCCAGAGGAAAGAAAAACAGGATGCCGCCAAGCGGCGCGTAGAGCAGGAATGTAAGCAGGTTGGCTCCGGAAAACTCTCTGGACCGGAAGAGGCGCAAAGATACCATTGGAGCACCCGAACGCGTCTCTACGAAAAGAAAGCAAAGCAAAGCGCCGACGCCTGCGAGTCCAAATCCCCACACAACGGCTTCGTGTCCCCGTGTCGCGGCTGAACCACCTGAACCATTGATGAGAGCATACGTAATCGCGCCCAGACCAAAAGTAGCTAGCGCTGCCCCCGGCCAATCGAGACTCTTACTAGCAGCTTCATTGCGACTCTCCGGGACACGCCATAACGAAAGCAAAATCACCACGCCGGCGATTGGAAGATTGATAAAGAAGACCCAACGCCACGACGCGTTCTCCACCAGCCATCCGCCCAGCACCGGCCCGATAGCCGCGGTAATCGCCGTGAAGCCCGACCATGTCCCGATGGCCCGCCCGCGCTTGTCCTCCGGATACGAGGCGCTGATAATGGCGAGGCTTCCGGGCACCAGAAACGCCGCTCCTATCCCTTGCAGCCCGCGCGCAACGATAAGCGAAGCGATAGACGAAGCAAAACCGCACCATGACGATCCGATCGCAAACAGCAGCACTCCCGAGAGGAAGATTTTGCGCCGCCCATAGAGATCGCCAAGCGAGCCGCCTAACAGCAGCAACGATGCCAGCAGCAGGGCGTAAGACTCGACCACCCATTGAATATCCGTCACCGAAGCATGAAGAGCAGCCTGCAGAGCCGGCAATGCTACGTTGACAACAGTTCCATCGATAAACGCCATGCTGGAAGCAAGAATCGTCGCGATCAATACCCATGGCCCACTGCGTGGCTGCACAACACCGCGAGCAGCACGGGCGGCCGATTCCTCACTCGGAGCTTTGATAGGCATCGTCATTCGCGCATCGACATTCGAAGCTCAACCCTGACCTCCTATACTCACGCCAGGCCACGCCCACGGCCAGTGAAATTTCAAAAATAGACAGCCAAGCAATTGTCAGAGACAAGCCACCAGCGAAACCCACATCCGCGGGTTCCAGATCTACAACGTCAAATAAAGCCGTCGATGAGCGCATTGGCGATTTAGCGTCAATCCAGCGCGTACCTGACGAGAAGCACGTTTCCCGTTACTGATCTTGCAATCACTTCCGGATTGCCCGTGATCCGTTTCGAGTAAGGGCTATTCGGGAGCGATCTAGCAGGCTCCGCGCCGTTCGTGCTTCGGCGTTGCAATAAGGGTCCATTGTTGCATCTAGGCGACATCCTGTAGATTCGACGCATGGCGCTCAAACGGATGGATAACATCGGAATCGTCGTCGATGACCTCGAATTGACGATTGATTTCTTTCAAGAGCTCGGCCTTCACCTCGAAGGGCGGGCCACGATCGAAGGAGAATGGGCAGGACGTGTCACCGGACTTGCCGATCAGCGCGTCGAGATTGCCATGATGCGTACGCCGGATGGCCACAGTCGTCTCGAGCTCTCCCGCTTCCTCACACCGGCTGCCGTCGCAGATCACCGCACCGCTCCGGTAAACTCTCTAGGCTACCTCCGAGTTATGTTCGCCGTGGACGACATCGACGAGACGCTTGGAAGGCTTTTCAACCGGGGCGCGCAGCTCGTAGGCGAAGTTGTCCAGTATCAGGACTCGTATCGGCTCTGCTACATCCGCGGACCTGAAGGGCTTCTCATCGGGCTCGCCCAAGAACTTAGCTGAGTGCAATGCAGAGGCAATGACGAACAGCGTTCAGCCTTTTGCTAGCAGCGGGAATTAACCTAATCTTCTATTTCATTTAGGTTTGGGTTATTTGCGGAGTTTCTAGACGGATTCTTCTCAGGTTCTTCCAGTAGCACTTCGGACCATTGCGGCCGAATCACCGCCTAGCGAGACCTGTTCAGTCGCTCGACCGCTATTCCAGGGGAATGAGATTATTCTTGACGACGGGGAACTCGCGCTAGAATGACGTACCGCGTCTTCGATGCTTTTTGCGTGTCCTCGAAAAGGTAACCATTTGAATAGGGGGATTGCACAGTCATGAAATCGTCCATGCAAGCCTTGGCGTCCCGCCGTGAATTCATTAAAAATACGGGCAAATTCGCCGCGGTTTCGGCTTTGGCCAATGTTGCCATTCCCGCTGTCCACGCTGCCGGCAGCGACCTGATCCAAGTCGCCCTGATCGGCTGTGGTGGGCGCGGCGGCGGTGCAGCAGCCAACGCACTTGCCGTCAAGCGCGGCCCTGTCAAGCTGGTGGCCATGGCCGACGTCTTCCCGGATCGCCTGCAGAAAGATCTGACCAAGTTGCAGACGCAGTTTGCCAGTCAGGTAGACGTTCCGCAGGAACGCCAGTTCATCGGCTTCGACGCTTATCAGAAAGCAATGGATTGTTTGAAACCGGGCGACATCGCCATCTTCGCTACGCCGCCAGCGTTTCGCTGGGTGCATTTCGCCTACGCGATCCAGAAGCGTCTGAATGTTTTTATGGAGAAGCCGCTTACTGTTGACGGGCCCACCAGCAAACGCATGTTCAACCTGGGGCGCGAGGCCCAGGCCAAGAACCTGAAGGTCGGTGTGGGATTGATGTCGCGTCATAACCGGGCGATGCAGGAACTGGCCAAGCGCGTCCACGATGGCGAGATTGGCGAGATCATTCTGCAACGGGGCTACCGGATGCACGGGCCGGGCGGATATTTCAGCTCGCTTCCGAAACCGGCCGGTATCACTGACCTTCTCTACCAGGTGCAGCGCTTCCACAGTTTCATCTGGGCTAGCGGCGGCTGCTTCAACGACTTCTATATCCACTTGATCGATCAGTTGGGGTGGATGAAGAACGAGTGGCCCGTGAAGGCGCAGGCGCTAGGCGGCCGGCAGTACCGCTCCAGTCCTGAAGGAATCATGTATGTGGATCAGAATTTCGACACATACTCAGTGGAATATACGTATTCCGACGGCACCAAGTTCTTTTTCGACGGACGCACCATCCCCGGATGCGAACAGATCTATTCCAGTTATCTGCAAGGCACCAAAGGGTCGGGAATAGCCTCGAAGGCAGGCGATTGCGGGCAGCCGTCAAGCCTGTATGCAAGCCAGGACCTAACCGCCAAGATGTTTTGGGAATCCAAGGTGAAGCCGGAGGAGCAGGACCCTTATCAAAACGAATGGAATGATTTGGTGGACGCCATTCGAGACGATAAGCCCTACAACGAGGTGCAGCGTGGGGTGGAAGCCAGTTTGGTTTCAAGCATGGGCCGCATGGCCGCCCACACCGGGCGGGAAGTGACGTTTGACCAGATGCTCAACTGCGACTTCGAAATGTCGCCGAACACAGACAAGTTCACCATGAATTCCCCAGCGCCACTGGTTGCTGATGCCGACGGCCGATATCCTGTGCCGCAACCGGGGATCGTGACCTCACGCGAATATCGAGCTTAGACTTGTCGCTGTGGGGTCTCGCTACCGGCAGCAGCGCTTGGCAGACCCAGCTGGCGATTCCGGTTTCTGGCTTGACGCGCCGTGGTTCGCCTGAGGGTTTACTTTGCCCGAAATGGCGGGATGAACTGGAGAGCGGCGCAACCCCGGGAGGCGGCGGTAACGACCGCGAGTGTCCGAATTTCGGAAAAGCCGTGATTCCTCCTGAGCTGTCTTCCCCTAGCGATGATTGCTGCAATAGCCTTTTAACATCTTCGAAAAAGCTTGCGGGATCTCGCCCGGCTCAGGCACCACTGATTGTTGAGAATCAGTGGTGCCTGAGCCGGCGCCCCTCGTTTTTGAATGAGCGCCAAGTTTCTTTCGGGCGTCACGATTGGATCACGTACGGTTGTAGGTGCGGAAAGCGTGGTCTCTCGGAGTCTGCCGGACGGCGTGTTCGCGGTTGGGACTCCTTGCAGGGGCATTCGGTCGATCAGATAGCATCATGGAATTCAGCAGCGGTAGAGTCGTCCACAAAAGTACCCTTGTATCCGTCCATCGTGCGGAGCAATTCACCAAACTTCTGCGGGTCCGTGATTGCAGGAAAGTGCACCGTCTTTTTCTTCGGCGCGAGAGCTCTGCTTAGGCCGGCAGCCGGATTCCGCTTACAATGCACAGCGGCAATGGCGAAGGCAAAGATTTGATCACAGTCTTGCCGGGTACGGCGAACCGTTTCGCGGACTCCTCGCGATTCGATCCGACGAAGGACGACCAGCAACTCGGGCGTTTCAATCGCTGTAATTGGACGCCCGCCAAGGAACGGGAAAATATCACGCTCTAACCTACTCAGGATCCGCGCAGCGTGTTCTGAAACCCAAACTTCTGCTTGCTTCCCGTACCACTCACGGCCGATTCTCTCGAAGGTGTCCGCCGAACGTGCAGTGTGTGTCAGTTTATCTACTTGGCGTTGCTGGGATGGGTCGACTCCATCACCCAAGAGTTTGCGGGCCTCGTCGCAGCGATCTCGGGCCTCTTGCAAACTTGTCTCCGGGTAGACGCCAAGAGATAACCGTCTTTCCTTTCCTGCGTAGCGATACTTCAGCCGCCACCATCTTCCGCCGGTTTTTGAGACTTCTAGGTACAGGCCACGGCGTCGAACTGCCGTACAGAGACTTTCCAGGCTTGGGCTTGACGTTTTTGATTTGCAGTTCTGTGAAGGGTACCTTGGCCCTCTGCGATGAGCTGGGGGCAACTCTTCGGTAGCTGCTCCATAGTTGCCCCCAGATGCCCCTGGCTGTCAACAAACGCGCTCGGACCTTGACGGACCAAGGTTCGTTGAAAATAAATGGTTTAATGGATTTTCTGGATTGTCTCGGGCTTCTTGGGAAGGGATAATGGTAGCGCTAACGGCTACCGAATACTCGTCCGGCCCCGCTGATTCTACAAGGTTTACAGCTTATCGCATCGAATGCTCCCCCCAACGATCCCCCCGGCTCTATAAGGGTGCAGATGGTCTTCCTCATCCCTTTATGCCTCTTGCCGGTGCAGCCGTTGAACGGAGCGATCATATCGAAGTGATGCGACGTTTGCAAAGCAGGAATCGAAGTGACCGCATTCCTACAATCATCCTACGCCAGGTTTCAGAGCATGCGCATCTACAGTTCTCGGAAGCCTCACGAGTTGGTTTCCTAACGTAGGAAAAGGGCGGGCTATAGGGAGTGTCCGATACGGCCCGGCATGAGAGTGACCTACCCGCTGTAGTCATTCAACTCGGGCCGCTATCTTCCTTCGACCGACGTCTCGTGCAGCTTGTCAGCTCAAGAAGAATACCAAAGAATTTCCAGTCTTAAGCCAGTGTGCGAAAACATCCAGAAGCAAATAGTCTGCAAAGTCGCGCTACACTAACAATCTCATTGGTGCAAAGCATCGGGCATGCCACAGTCCAGCGACCGTACTGCAGCCTAGAGAATGAGGTTTATGAGACGGCTATCTTTGCCCTTGGTGTACGCCGGCATAGATTGCTTTATGCCTTACTGCTCGTCTGACGTCTATCGAGTAGACTGCGTTTCAAGAACATACCGCAGATGCAACGTCGTGTGTCCAGCTTGGACATGCATCGCTTGCGCACCTGACTCTGAGCAATTCGAGACACCAGTGCAGTCCGCTTTGTTTGCCAGGCTGAGGTTATGGAGCATCAACTCGGTTGGTTCGAGCGCATGAATCTCAAAGTTCATCTCGCCACTCTCACCACGCTCAAGTTCCAGATCGATCGGATGATTTGCGGAGAGACCCGCATGATACCGCCTGTCTTCATATTGCATTCCACACACCAGCGAGCTTCCCGTTCGCCACCATGCCAGAACCTGTTTGCAGCTCTTATTTTCTGACATGTATCGGTCGCCATCAATTTGCACCCCGGCATCCCCTATGCGCAAGATGGAAGTGTCATCATTCGCCGTCCAGGTTGGTTCGACCCGATGCACGTCCGAGTCGTCTCTGGGCCGAATGAGCGTCACAATCGTTTCACCATTGCTCGAACCCACATCTGAAATCTCAATCTGGATCGGTCGTTCAATAACTCCCTCCTCGGCCTTCTCATACTCAGCGAGGGGCATCGGAGATGGATGTGCCATTGTCGTGATCTTACCAACTGCATAGGCTCGCATATCAAGTGCAGCATGGCCATCGGAAAAACGAACGGCATTCTGCTCTGGATCAGACAAAGTCGCCGCTTGCTTGGGATGCCATATTTGAATGAATCGCTGCGGCATCCGCGTCTTGACATCATCGATCACAACGAGCGGCCCTCCTGTCACAAAGAAAAGAGAGCGCGTATATCTCTCGACCTTTTCTCCATAAGCAGTTTTCAAATCAGCCTGAACAAGCGATGCCTGCCGCCCGATCAGGCTATGCGTAAAGATAGGCGCCTTGCCAAAAACCGCGTTGCCCGGAATGACCTGGCTCTCTCCATCTCCGTTCAGCAAGAGAGTGTTATGCCCCGCCGCCTGGATGTTATAGGTTGAATACGAAGGATCTTTATAGTAGTCCGCGTAACCCGCCTCACCCAACCACAATTTGCCTCCACGAGCGTAGAAAAGGCTGCCTTCATCGGCATGGTTATGGTTGAAATTCTTGCCCGCGCGCATAGCAATCACCGTAGCGTCAGGGTCAAGGCTATCGCGCAGCACAACAATCCCACGTTGATCGAACAGAACTGACACAGGCTCCAGAGGAACAGCTGAAGCGGAAACCTGCGGCGCACTGATATCGGGCTCCCAGAGCACACGGCTGAGTATCTGCGCTGTGCTGTCGTCGCGGTACTTGAAGTAGAAGTCATGCAGGCTTTTCGACTGAGACTGCGCTGTCTGATACGCAAAGACGTTGGAAGGGGTAAGATCGACGTGGCTGTCGCCAAAGTCCATCAAGCCGTCGCCTCCATACGAGGCGTATCGCATGTAGCGTTCAGGTTGCATCAGAGGATCGTCGAGAGACGTTCCAAGAAGACGCTTCGCCACGGCAGCCACCAGAGTCGTCGTCTCCAAATCAAATCGCTGATACGTCACTCCCTCGCCATAACTTCCGTCAGAAGTGTATGCAGCGCTTACATGCTCTCGATCCTTTGCATAGAGCCCAAGCGCATATCCGGCGCTATCTGGATCATCGCTTTGTATCGCAGCCAGCAGCGCTCCGCCCACCGTATTGCCGATCCAGTTGCTGGTATTGAATTGGAGCCGATCCTCCAGAACATACTCTGCATAGATTGGCTTGACGGACAGTTCCATTAAACTGTGATCGAGCCTGCTCCTGTCTTCTGTAGATAGATCGTTTCCCAAAAACTGCTCTGCCATCACAACATACTTGGTCATAATGCCAACCGGATAATAGCTGTGATATCCGTGCGCAGGAAACCACGGATGCACCCACATTCTCCAGCGTGCAATGCTTTGCAGCAGCGCGCAAGCATGGTCGCGATCACTCGTGTCGCCCGTAGCACGAAACTCCATTGCGTCCAGCATGGCGAGTTCAGAAGCTTGCAGCGTGATTGCAAAGTACGACGGCAATCCAGGCAGCAGCCAATGAGGATCAAGACTATCGATGTTCATGCCGGCCTCGGGATGCGTCGTCTTCTCAAGCAAAGACCTGCGCTCTCGAATAGATGCCAGCAATGCGGCAGGTATCACCGGCCAGCGATCAAACAACAGGCCCTCCGGCTTAGGCGGTCTAACCAGCAACAGTGCTGATGTTTGAGCATCGCTGCTCAGGAAGTGAAGCGTCCATATACCAACCGGATCAGAGCTGGCAAAGCTGTACGAGACGGTAGCACCGGTTCCCTTTGCGGCTAACTTGTTATCCGGCGAAATAAGTTCCCAGTGTAGATTCTCCCGTCCTCCGGCATCCGCGAGGACCGCAAGACTTTCACCCGGATGGAGAGCCCGCTTAAAGTAAGCTAGTTCCCGGCTGGGATCCCAAAACGATTCCGGCATAGCCAGATCGATTCTTCGCACCCCGAGTGCTTTGAGCCGGATATCCTCAATCAGAAATCGCTCTGTGCGGCCCTGGCTTGCACGCGGAAACTCCGCTGTGATCGCCACCGTTGTGATGAATACCGGATCCGTTGAGATAGCGCATGCTATCTCCTGCCAGGTACTACCCATTACGGTGACGGTGTGCCTCTCCTCACTTTCGCCGCGAAAGATAGAAAGGACGACCTTCGTCCGGCCAACAGCATAAGGAGCGCGAACCTTTGCCCGAATCCATGCGCCTTCGCCCGCCACCAGATGAAGCCGCCGCACGAACCCAAGTTGAAACGGCCCATCTTTCGTCGGCGCGGCTTCGCGAACGAGCGCGCTCTCGCCGCCGGACGTTTGGGGATTGATCGTCGGATCATACCCCGCCTCCTGTGAAACCGGAAAGCTCTCCCAGCCATCCCGCGATCCTGAGTCGGGATAAGCTCCTGGGTTTGGCTGGAAATGACTGCGATAGAGCACGGGACCGAGTCGAGATCGATCGACATCTTGCGCTCGCATCGGCATGACACACAAAGTGGCCACCGATAGCAGCGCAAAGCACGATCGCAACCTCATTGCCGGCAAACCCTGTTGCGCAGCACACCGATTCCGCTCACCTCGCATTCGATCACGTCGCCGTCCTGGAGCAGGCGTCCTCGTGCCGCTCCCACTCCAGCGGGAGTGCCCATCGCGATTACATCGCCCGGCTCCAGCGTCAATACTCTCGAGATATAAACAATGGCTTCGGAAACAGTGTGAATCATCGCCGTCGTCGGCGCCTCCTGTACCGTCTCGCCATTGAGGCGCGCACGAATCATAGTGTCGCTCCCCATCTCGTCCGCAGTCACCACAAGCGGTCCCATGGGCGCTGAGCCGTCAAACCACTTGCCAACCAGCCAATCGTAGAAGTCGTCGTTCGACCGCTTCCTGCGGTTATGCATGCCATCGTTCAGCTTTCGCTCGGAGACATCGTTGACCACGGTATATCCCCACACCGCATCCATTGCCGCCTCGCTCGTCGCATTGCGCACGCGCATGCCGATTACGACAGCCAGTTCCGCCTCGTAGTCCAGCGCATGGTTGGCGGAAGTCAACGGGATATCGTCGGTAGGACCGATAATAGCTGTTGATGGCTTCATAAAGAACTGGGGCGTGAGATCCTTCTCTGGCGCCGCTTCGAATCCAGATTCAACTACGTGAGCACGAAAATTTCCGGCCAGCAGAAGGAACTTCGACGGATTCGGCAGAGGACACGACCACCTCGCGTCGAGCACGAAATTCCCCGCTCTGGTAACCGCCTGGTCAACAATCGGCCTCCAGTGATTCCAATCGCGGATCACTGCTATCAGGTTCTCATCATGCACCACATCAGAAAGATCACAAATTTTGCCGTCAACCGAAGCCGCGACAAACCTACGATCGCCGACAACCGCAATTCCAAGCTTCATGCAAGCACCGCCTTGGCCACTAGTTCTCCAAACACGGCATCAACCGCACCGAGCGTTGCATCAATGTCTGCATCAGTATGAACTGAAGATAGGAACCAATTGCCCCTGGGAATGATTCGGATGCCGCGATCCACCATGGCCGACACAAACTGCGTATAGAGAACCTGGTTCATCTGAAGCGAGGACCGATAGTCAAACACTGCCTGACGGTCGTCTCCTAAATCAGTCGACGGAAATCCGAGATAGAAGATAGAGCCATATCCCTGTATTGCAACCGGTACAGCCCACTTTTTTCCCAATTCTCGAATGCCCGCCATCAATCGTCGTCCGACAGCCTCAATCGTTTTGTAGACTGCGGCTCCATCGCGCTCTAAGATGTCGAGTGTTGCAATAGCCCCGGCCACTGCCGGAGGAACGCTGTTGTATGTGCCTCCATGCCCAACCTTGCCGGCAGCGATGAGGCCCATATATTGCCCCTTGCCCGCGAGGCAACTGATCGACATGCCATTGGCGATCGCTTTGCCAAAGATGGTCAGATCGGGCGCGATGCCAAAGTAGCCCTGGGCACCTGCAAGCGACAGGCGAAAGCCAGTAATCACCTCATCAAAAATCAGCACGACGCCATGTCTTGTGCATAGCTCGCGCATCGCCTCAAGGTATCCAGGGAGCGGTGGAATCACTGCGGTATTGCACATCACCGGCTCAGTGATCACTGCTGCCACCGTGGTTCCGTGTTGCGATAAATATTCTTCCAGTATCGCGATATTGTTCCACGGAAGCACCACAACATGGCTCTCTGCACCGCTAAACTGACCAGCTGATTCAGACAGTACCACCGGATGCAGTTCATCTCCAGCTATCAACGGATCCGGAGACAAGCTGTAGAGGATATTGTCGAGCCAGCCGTGGTACTGGCCCTCGAATTTGACAATCGTCTGCCGGCCCGTAGCAGCGCGTGCCAGCCGCAGTGCTCCGTGCACAGCCTCTGAGCCGGAGATGCCAAAACGCACCAGTTCAGCGCAGGGAATAATGCGAGCAACGCGCTCAGACAACTCGAACTCAAGCTCATGTTGCGCCGCATAAATCTGGCCGCGCTGCAGTTGCAAGCACGTTGCGTCAATGACCTCCTGCTGGGTATGGCCAAGAAAGAGCGGCCCCCTGCCGAGGACATAGTCGATATATTCGTTTCCATCCACATCCCAGAGATGCGATCCCACACCACGGTCGAAAAACAACGGTACAGGCTTGTCCCCAGAGCGCACGTTACTGCTTACGCCTCCCGCAAGTGTCTTCTTCGAGCGTTCGAGGTTTGCAATTGACTTTGCGTAACGATCATCCATCTAAATGCTCTCTCCTGCCGCGGTAACGCCTTCACCGTACGCGGCGACCGGGACGTTAACGCCTGTGCGCAGCGACTCGTGAATTGCGATGAGGACTGCGGTTACCTTGCGGCCATCGCGCACGCCTACTGCAGGCGGTTGATCTGTTCGGATGCAGCGAACAAAGTCCTGCAGGCAGGATGGAAATGCCCCACGCAATGTTCCGAAGATGTCGTTGGAAAGAAATGTCTTGGGATATGTGAAGCTGGCCTGCGTGCTTATCTCCATGCTCTCGCGCTTGCGGTCGAACTGCAGATGTCCGTGCTCTCCAATAACGTTAATAAGCGAATCGACCATCGTCGGAAACGTATTGGGGTTAACCCACCCAGATTCGAAGGTTGCGATCGAGCCGTTCGCATAGCGAACCTGCGCCTGGATCATGTCGTAGGTGTCGATGCCGCGCGCAGCCAGTACGCGCTTGATGCCCCATGCGCGTGCCTCCAACGGCTCGCTGTCGAAGAACCAGTTAACCAAATCGATGTCATGACAACTGAGGAACCATGCGGGAGTGGTTTTATGCGCCCAATTGATGTACTCCGTCGGAACAAAAATCGTATCGTTCTTTCTCGCGTAAGCACAGATTGGTCCACCAATCTCACCCGATGCGATGGCAACCTTTCCCTGATGATAAGGAGCCAGCCAACGATGGTTGAACGCAACCTGTACTTTGAGTTTGCTCGCTTCTGCGACGCGAACCAACTCATCGGCTTCAGCCATGTTCGTGGTCATAGGCTTCTCGATGAGTAAGTGCTTGCCATGCTTCAACGCGCTTATGGAAGCCGCATAGTGATCGTCGTCAGGGAGCGCGACACATACCGCGTCGATTGCATCGGATTCTGTAATCCGCTTCCAGTCATCCGTCGCAAGTGCCACGTTGAAGTCACTCGCGGCTTTCTGCGCGTTTTCCAATCGGCGCGCAGC
>Ga0206868_10258_pt1 | contig 12689 bp, 13 predicted proteins | sample Alteio_BWOrgCont_38_FD_152901 | JGI IMG/M metagenome (GOLD analysis project Ga0206868, IMG submission 152901) | Enriched cells from forest soil in Barre Woods Harvard Forest LTER site, Petersham, Massachusetts, United States -... | ecosystem: Environmental > Terrestrial > Soil > Temperate forest >... | reverse complement strand
TGATCATAAAACGCCTTCAAAAAAGGCAAATTTGGCAAAGTTCGATAGAGTTCACTAATCGCTTTAATGCGATTATCCATAGGCTTTAATTGCTTACCAATTTGATGAAAAGCCATGTCATGCACCCAGACGTATTCTGAAGACTCATCGTAGCTACAAAATTGCACCTCCATGAGCCCTCGAAGCCCCTTCAAAGCCTCTTTTTTTGAAATGCCGATTTCATGTGCAATGAAGTTGACGGGCAAGTAATAAATGCCAATCATATTGGCATGGGGATTGGTTAATAAATAAAGGGCTGTCAATTGGGCTTGCCACCCTAATTTTTTTCGCCCATTCTCATTGATCCAGAATTGAGGCGGGACTTTCGCAAATTCACGCATAATGCGATTTCTCCTATTGAGTTTTAAGAATTAAAATAATCAAACTCTTAAATGCTACATTATGTATACATAATGTCAACAGTTAAAAGATACATATTGTATTATTGCAAATAGCTGGTACAATAAGTAACATTGCGTTATCCACTATTAAAAATTAAAGGGAAGAGCAAATGCACAATTGGTCTAACAGATTAAAAGAACGTATGAAGGCGTTACACTTAACTCAAGAAGTGTTAGCCAATAAAATGGGCATTACCCGCGGTGCGATTACGCATTACTTAAGCGGGCGGAGAACACCTTCACTACAACAATTTAAAAAATTATCGGCTGTCCTTAAAGCAGATCCTGCGTGGCTGCAGTTTGGCTTAACGACCAGCAAAGAACCTTCTCACACCACCACAAAAAAAGAGAAACCACAAATCGTACGGCATCCTCTACCTATTATTGCGTGGAATGTAGTTGCTGATTACATCGATATACGTAAACGAAAACATGAAGTAACAGAATGGGTACCGCATTTTTATACTGATCAGCCGAATTGGTATGCATTGCGCGTTACGGGTGACGCTATGCAAGCACCTTCTGGTAATAGTATGAGTTTTCACGCCGGTGATGTGATTATCGTTGATCCTGACAAGGCAGCAGCGCATGGGAGTTATGTCATTGCTATGTTACCACGTGCTAAGGAAGCGACTTTTAAGCAATATGTGATTGATGGCGGGGTCAAATATTTAAAACCCTTGAATCCACAATACCCAATGACACCTATCAATGATGCAACGCATATTTGTGGGGTGGTGGTGGAGTGTTTGAGAGGGGTGTAATGTAAGTACAATAAATTTTAATGCCAGAATGGGTGCTCATCCCACCCTTCAGCGAAACCCATTTTTTTGATATCCATTTGTGGATACTCCTTAATTAAATCACGTAGATGCTTTGACCATTCGCTAGCGGGTGAAATTACATCAAGGAGGACTTTTAAAATAGCAGCTTGAGCAGAAAAGTGAGTATTCTTTTCTAGCTGTGAGCGATAATTATTTGCTATTAATGGCTTTAAAGTGAAATGCCGATTCCACAGCTTACTATGGTGTGCACATAAATTTCGAAGGTAGGTTAATGTATGCAGCCATGAAGTCATCACCACATAATTAATACCAAAATGTTTACAAATAATTTTTTGGTTTTCGCGATCAATAAGATTAGCAAAAATGATCGACCATGTTCCGAGTGACAACACCTCTGCTATCATCCAGACAGCAGGTAACTCAGGCGTTGGGTATTTGTCAAAATAATGTTGTATGAACTTCTCACGCTTTTTATGCTGAATAGTGCCATCTTGTGCTTTGTAATGAGTTTCTTTTTTAATGGCCTGTATTAATTCATTATGCTGAAATTTAGGAAGAAAAAGATTTTTATTAAGATACCAATGCGCATCATTATATTTGAGCGCCAATTCGTTAACCATGACGGTACGTATGGCTATCTCAATGCGTTCAATCGCATTGATAACTAACAAGCGCAATTTGCAATCGAAAACATAGCAGTCTAGCACTTGTTCAAACGTTGTTCCTTGCCGATAACATTTTTCACCATTAACCGCTGGCTCCTCAAATTCAATAGCGTAACCACAAAAACGGTAGTAGCTAATAAATCTCAAATAATGCTGAGCAGCTTTTTGATCTTGGATAATCATGCCGCGAGAGCTTAATCGCTCAAGCTGTGCTTCAATTGAAAGAGGAGGTTTTTCAAATGTAGTATTTTGATTGTTTATAGGCATAAAAAAACCCGCTGGGGTGCGCATTGTTAAGAGGCGTAGCGGGTGTTGTTATAACTAGTATAGCAACAACGCCTATTCTCCACAACATCCTTATTTTCATCCCCGCTCGTTAATAGTATGTTGATTAATAAGTATTTTAACAGGTCTATATCCTAATTAACATCTAAATCTACAAAAACCAGGAGCCACCTATTTTGTAACCGCAGCAGCGTAAACAAAACGTCTGTTTATCCTCGCCGCTGCCTTAACACATAATCCGTATTCTCCTGCAGCGCATCGAGCGCTTCCGTCAAATTCATCATAGCCCCGAAAAATATCCACGCAGAGCTTAACTTCGGCAACATTTTTCCGCTTTCTTGCGCGAGTAAACCAAAAAAATGAAATAGCTCTTCCAATCCTTGTGAAAGAATTGCCTTAGCATTATTGAGATGCTGGTTCATTACTTTAAGCTCACTGGTATTATACGCCAACGTCACAGCGCCTTTTCCTGCGATCTCATATCGCGTCAATAAACTGAATAATTCTGAAAAAGGGCTATTGATATTTTTAGCTTGCATTGTTTTATTATTAACCTTTGCCATGTATTTCTCCTTAATGAATATACTCTTAAAATACTTAATATAGTATTTTTATAGTATTTAAATAAATTTGTTGCACTATGTCAATACCTAATTTATACTCTCTCCCATATTTTTAGTCCATTGATAGGAATGAACTATGCTAAATAGCATGGCAATTGAGAAGCCGACGATTAGCGACATCTTACAGAGGTTGCTACAAGAGAAAGGTATTCAGGTGACTGAATTGGCTCGGCGCATTAATCTTAACCAGCCTACGTTACAAAGAATTGTATCCGGTGTTTATCAACGACCTCGCCTGACCAGTTTAAAACCCATCGCTGATTTTTTTGGTATTACGATAGAGCAGCTGACTGGCGCAGAATCTATTTCTTGGTTACCGTCTAAGAGTGAAACCATACGACGTATTCCTATTCTGTCACCGACTGAAGCAAATCATTGGCCGAACGTACAAGGAGAATCTCAGTTTCTACGCACTGTCATTGACATCGAAGCAGGAAAGCAAACTTATGCAATAAAGATGCCAGATTCTTCTATGGAACCTCTTTTTCCAAAAAATACTTTACTCATTATTGATCCTGACAAAGTACCTAAAGATCGCGGCTATGTGGTTGTTAAACCAAGCAATTACATAGAACCTATTTTTCGCCAGTTGCTAATTGATGGAAAAGACCGTTATATTAAGCCACTCAGTCCAGACTTCGAACGTTTTAAAATGGTATTGCTTGATCCAGAAGATACAATTTTAGGCACATTGGTGCAAGCGCGATTGGATTATAAGGATTAAGTAAATAAAAAATAATAATGGAAAAATGATAAGGAAGCGGTCACATGAGCAAACGTACGTTGCCAATAGTTGAATATGTTAATTGGCTATTGAAAAAATATCAGGAAATTCAAAAGGAATTACAAGCGAGGGAAGCTTATCGCATTGTCAGTATTAATAATGACGGCGATGAATGCCTTATCAAATTTCACATTGTCGGTGCAGGAAAAGAAGTGACATACACTGCACACACAATCGCAGCGGATGATACTTTATTAGAAGGCTTTTCAAAGAAAGATATTCGCACCATTACTTTCTATGCTTGCCAAGATCTCAAAAAACCCGCGATCAAAATTACTGAAGCCCGTTTTTCTGAAAAGCTAAAAAAAGTCCTATTCCGTCTTAAAAAGAAAAATTCTGAAGAAATCTTAGAAAAATCAGCAGCTGAGCTTTCATCCAACCCAGAAACGATTTCTAGCATGAGCCCGCATGACGCGCATAGCGTGGGTTATGCTTATGGCACTGAGCACGTTGTGACAGAAAATGAGGAGAAAAGAAAGTTAAAGGAGATGCAAGAGGAAAGCAAAAAATAACCCTGCATCATTTATCAATTCTCTATAGGAGAAGCAACTATGTTAGTCTATCGCTCTAAGAAAAAGACAACTGGTTTTAGCTATTGCGGTTAACGTTAACGTTTTTGTAACTGTATCATAACTATAAGAGATCGGGATGGAAACACGAACTATTGATTATCAGCAGGCTTTGCTAGAATGCCAACGAATCTATAGAAAAGCAGCCATTTATGAAACGTTTCTAACGCTTAATTTAAGAAATAGTTTACAGAAAGCGCTTACCGTAGAAGAAATAGCAGACCCATTGAATCTCAATCATGACGCTCTATCCCGCTTTTTACATGCAGCCGCGAGTTTAGGGTTAGTTGAAAAACACGATAACACCTTTGTTGCACGAAAAAATCATCCACACTATTCCAATCAAAGCTCGCTTGTTTTGTTCTGGCTATTTAACATTCAATTGCCTGATCTTTTAAAAGCAAAACCTGCTTCTTTAGCGGAAATTAAAGAAGCGCTGCCTAATTGTGACAAAACAATGCTAGCACTTGCTGTGCAATTTCATTTATTGATTCAAGATGAGGAAGGAGCCTATGCCATTCCTCGTGAAACCAGGAAATACCTCCTTTCTGATTCACCGGCTTATATCGGTCCCCGCATCAAGCATTTTGAAAAAATTATGTTCCCCATGTTTAGCGTTAAAGGATTACTAGGCGCTCTTCGATCGGGAAAAAGCCAATGGGGTGCATTTTTTAATAATGATGTCAGCCATCCCTTTGATCTTTATAAAAATGATCCCGTTTTACTGGAAACATTCACGCATGGTTTACATCAATTGAATGCCGAAGATGACAAAACCATAGCAGAAAAAATACCGATATCTTCACCCCAAAAAGTATTAGACGTCGGTGGCGGTAGCGGCGCTTTTGTGTTAAAGCTGCTTAAACAATTTCCTACGGTAAAAGAGGTGGATATCTACGAATTACCGGATGCGATCCCTTTAATGCAAAAAATCTTTAAAAGCTACGCGCCAGAAGAAACACGCGTTCGCTTCGTCGGTGGCTCTTTCCTTAAAGAAACACATGATCACCATTTAAACGGTTTAGAACCCAAAGATCAATACGATTTAATTATCCTAGGCTGGATACTACACGATTGGACGGATGCGACTAATCTCGACATATTAAAACGTATCATGACACACTTAAAGCCCGGCAAAACATTGCTTATTTTAGAATCTATTTTGCCTGAAAATAAAATAGGCCCTGCTTGTCTGGGTGATATGGCAATGCTGCTACAAACGGAAGGCAGAGAAAGAACATTGTCAGAATATAAAAACTTATTATTTTCTGCAGGCTACGACAATATCTCCACTATAAAAACAGACACGCAAAGACAACCCATTATGGCAACACGCCCCTTATCTTTACGCAGCCGCTTATAGGATAACTTATGTATCACTACCCCTCCATTAGCCCTGGTTATATTGGTGAATACCATGCTAATGCAACCGTCACTTCTGCTTATTTTTATGAAATCTTAACTGACCCTACCTTGCTTGACCATGCGCTTTCTTTTCCGCAAAGGATACCTAAAACAGGTTATTTTTTGGAATTATTAAAATTAGAGCAACCTCATTATGAAGAGAAATTCCATGCCACTATCAATAAACTCAAACAAAGACTCGCGGACGCTATAGCAAATAAGCAGAGCAGGACTATTATTAATCTTTTTCGCTTTATGCTGCGTTACAGTTTATTCTCTTTCATTATATCAACATCTGTACCAGATACGCTGAGCCCAGAAACGCTCTTTGAAATTCAATTCATCAAAGAAATTGCAAGATTAGAAGAGCAATTGTCGCGTGATGAGCCTTTATTAATGTTAGATAATTTAGCGAAGATGGCACATGACTATTTAAAAAATCCTATTTTATCATCTGATTTTTCCATTGCTTTGTTTAACCGCATCATTGTATTTGCCTATAGACATAAAGCCAATATTGATTCGCATTCATTGCAAAAATTTTTAACTATACATATTGAAGAAGTTAATCGCCACCCCTCAACCGATTTTCGTGATAGCATCTCAAAATCCATCGCCTATCGTGGTATTGCCATGGCACATGAATTAGGTAGAGAAAAACAGGAAGAGTTTTTATCACTGGCAGAACGCTATGCGAGAAGCGCACAAGATCAAAATACTATAGATCACTTGATCAAAGTGGATAACTTATATACTTGCTTACAAAGCCTAGCCAAATGGCATATGCATGCCAAAGACTTTACTTTAGCCGAAACGTATTTACGAGAAATGTGTGATTTAGACCCTTATGATTGTGTAGGCTATTGTGAATTAGGTTTGTTTTTAAATAAACGGGAACGTTATGCAGAAGCGGCGGATTGTTTTATTAAGGGAGCGAAATTGGGCCCACCTGGGGTAGGTATGAATACTTATTTTTATGCCAAATGCTTTGAGGCATTATCACAGCACCAAAAAGCTTTGGCTGCGTTGGAGCAGGCTTGCCTATTGGACGATGAAGCCGTCAGTCCATTGCTTGATTTATTTTTTTACTATAAAGATACGGACGCTGAAAAAGCCAATGCCATTGCAAAAAAGATAGTTGCTTCATCGAGTTTAATGGAACAGTTAGATGAAACTGAAGCCACTCAATTACAACAACATCTCACCAATCAACTCAACAAGGTTTTTTATGAATAATACAGCACCCCACAACTATCCCAGCGCTCTCCTCTTTTTGATTATGCTTTATATCACATTGATGCTAGCTGCCAATGTGGTAGTTTATAAACTCACCACGATGTGGGGCATTATCGTATCCGTAGGATCTTTCGTTATTCCGTTCGTGCATGTTTTGTTAGATATTATTTCGGAACGATATGGGTATCCCACGGCTAAAAAAATCATCTTATATAGCCTCACTTGCCAATTTATTTTTGCGATAGTGTGTGCTTCGCTTATTTTGCTTCCTTCACCCGCTTTTTGGCACCTGCAAGCAAGCTATGACCAAGTATTAGGCAAATTATTACGTGTATTTACCGGTAGTTTTTTAGGAACGCTGGTTGGATTGTCAGTGAATGCTTTTATCATCGAAAAATACCGTATCGCCGTAAAAGGTAAATACTTTTGGGCACGCAGCATAAGCGCAAGTGCTGCAGGACAATTGATCTTTTCCGTCATCACATTAACCTATGATATGTATGGCATTCAGCCCGCTAAAACAATTATCAGTGTTATCCTCGCATCCTATGTGATCAAACTCATTTTTACTGTTATCGCTTCTCTACCAGCTGCTACGGTTGTTGTTTTGTTAAAAATATACGAAAAAACGCCGAACTACCAGCTTAACCTTAATCCATTGAAATTTCCCTTATCCATTAACCCTCCATCTTCTGACCCAATAGAAGCAGAAAGAAATGCGTGATTTCTTATATAGCAACCAAACAAGACTATTCACTTTTTTCTTCACAACCGCATTTGGCTCTGCATTAAGCAGCATCGCAATCTTATTATCAGTTGAACAAGGCTTCAAAAAACTGACTTTCCTGGGCGCAGCGCTCGCTGCCAAAACATTAGCTTGCGCTATCTTTAGCACTTTTGTGCCGAAAGCTATTACTCATTTAGGATTGAGGAATTCGTTCATTGCATCACAACTTTCTGGTTTTTTAGCACTCACTATCACTGGATTCGGGTTTCATTGCCATTCATTTTCCTTATTTATTTTAGGTGTTATGTTGACTGGCTTACCTAGCTCATTCTTAGCTGTGCTCATGACAATGACACTGCGATTAATTAATCAAAACGAAGCAAATTTTAGAAAAACCTCAGGACATCGTGAACTACTCAATAATACAGCCTTATTACTCTCTGCCATCGCTGCGCCTCTTTTACTATGGAAGTACGATCTTTATATTGTATTAATTATCGACGCTGGTAGTTTTGTGCTAGGGCTCATTCTATTTAAGTATATTACTTTGCCTATCTATCAAGAAAATACGAAGACTGATAGTAAAATCCGTGATAATCTCTTACTAAAAAAAGAAACGTGCATTTTCTTACTTAAAACCAGCAGCAGCTTATTGCTCGCAGGCCTCATCCCACTTTTAGCTTGTTCAAACAGTATTACACTGACACACCATCTACCAACACTGTTACGCCAATGGTTATGGGTAATGGAAACGCTTGTTTGGATTTTTTCAAGTTTGCTCTATCTTTACGTTGTCTGCTCAAGTAAAAAACCCTGGTTATCTAATCTACTCATGTGCAACGCGATTTGGGCAATAGGATTTTTATTTTTTAAAAATCCTATTGCCATTATCATAATAGCAAGCTCCGTTAGCTTACTGATGTCACTCTCGTTCCAGAAATTCCGTGATGATTATATTTTACATGCAGAACAAAAACATGAAAAAATCAAAAGCTATTCTGCACTTGCGAATTTTCAGCGTAATTTTGTGTTTTTTATCTCGCCTCTTTTATTGAGTTTTCTGTTTCAGCATGTTAGTTATCTAATCATGTTTAGCGTGCTTATTTTAATTCAATTGATATTATGGGCGGGGCTTTTTGTGGTAGAACAAGATTTTTTTAAGATGCAGCAACTAGCAAAATTAGAAAATAGCTAAAGGTAGATGTCTTTTTATCAACCGCTAGAGTGGGAGGCACTTACTCCTTCTCGTTCAGAAGGATTATTTAAGGATACTGAATTTGCGACACATTATTTTATTAACCAGTCTGTGTTCTGTAATACTGGATAAAAATTTTACCAAGCCAAATTACACATTCATTAATTTGATGTACACCCCAAAATTAAAATGATAATATTCATGGCACAAAAAATGCAAAAAAACCGATCCATCGAATAAACGCATACGAGAATATCCATTCACCCTCAGTGATAAAAGGAGATGTATGTATGCTATTCGAACTTCAAGAAACGCAAAACATCACACATGTTACAGCAGCTCCTTTTTTTACTTCTAAATCGAACAAAAGAGTTTTATTTTATTCATAAACTGACATAAAAAAAGGAGCAACCCATGATTAGCAGACAAGAATATGAGAAACAATTACCTTTAGCGGAAAAAGGAGATAATCAAGCGCAATATATTGTTGGAATGTATTGTAAAGCAAATAGAGATACGCAAGCGGCCAAAAATTGGCTGCAAAAATCGGCAGATCAGAAAAACCCAGCAGCGCAATATGAATTAGCTAATCTTTTAGTGAATGACAATTATTACAATGGGAGCCGTTCTGAAACTTTGGTTAAAGCGCTCAATCTAGCGAAGGCAGCAGCTAAACAAGAATATAAAGAATCTGTTGCCGCTCTCCAGCCTGGTGCGTCTCTGTATGAAGCGTTTAACAAAGAAATCAGAAGTTACTCAAGCGAGAGAGCAAAAGGCGAGTTAGCTTATTTGCTTGGCAGAATGCATATAGAAGGCGATACACTACCAAAAAATGAAAGACTAGGGATGGAGCTATACGAAATAGCTTCAAGGAACAATTATGATCTAGCGTCTAACGCATTGGGTTGTTTATATTTCCATGGAAGAATTGTTTCGGTCGATAGAAGAAGGGCGCTCGATTATTTTGAAACAGCTTATAGGGAAAATAGACGAGAGGGGCTATACGCTGCCAACATCGGTCTCTGTTACAAGGAAGAAAAAAATATCGATCGAGCTGAACAGTATTACAAAGAATCAGACGGATTAGGCCACAAGGAGGCGAGTTATTCTCTTGCTATCATTTATCAAGAAAAATACCGAGCAGAACAAAATGCATATACTAAAAATGATTATAAAGATAAAGCTATCCGTTATCTTCAAAAAGCGCATGAAAATGGGAATAGCGCTGCATCAAAAGCGCTATGTGACTTTTATCAAGAAATAAAAGAGATAAACAATGGTATACATTATTTTGATACGCAATGGCAAAGAGATCAGAGTAAACCAGAGCCTCTTCTATTTCTGGCAGAGTTACGAGGCAAAACCGATGACATCCAACAAGTTGCTGCATGTTATGCTGCAGCCGCCCGCCTAGGCAATATAGAAGCAACTTATCAATTAGGTTGTCTCTACGAAGCTGGAAAGGGCATTGCTAAAGACGTTAGCCTTGCTTTTAAACACATCTACACTGCTTTTGAGAAAGGCCATGCAGAAGCAAAGAAAAAACTGGAAGATGCCAATACAGAAGTAGGCAAATATTATTTGCTTTATCAAGCAACGAAAGCGGAAGGAGAATCATGGGAAGCCACATTTGGCAAAATGCAGCCTTATTTCTTGCTAGAGAAGACGCTTGGCTATTCCTTCAAAAAAATAGATCCTTTGCTTTCCGCACTTAACCGGACTATAGGAGAAGAATCAAAAGAAGCTCCTTTTCAAGCACTGGAATTTGTAGGAGATGGTATTTTGAGCGCGGCCATCCGTCGTTATTTGTTTGATAAGAAACTAGCAGGATGGACTGTAAACGATCTACATCAAGCAACAAAAGCAATGATAGGTAATCAATTAATTCTACCCGCTATTGCAAAAAAACTAGGATTACAGCATTTATTACGTTTAGATAAATCAGAGGCAGCTCATGCCATTACGGATAACATGTTGGCCGATGCAATGGAGGCGTTAATCGGTGCTATTGCTACAGAAAGCGGATTAGAGGTGGCAGAAAAAGTCGTGATAAGCTTATGGAGGCCTTATCTGGAAGATGTCTTACGTCCCGCACCTCAGCAGCGAGCTGCATCTGCAGCACGTGTCGTGGAAGAAAGAAAAGAAGCAAGGGCTCCTGGCGCGGCGAATGCTTTTGCCCCTCCTCCTGCCGCTGCACAAAAGCCATTGACTCCTCGCACACAACGTGTTTTCTCAGTGCTTGGTGGCAATAATCATACAGCGGATCAATTAGAAGACTTTTTGAAAAAAGCCCCTCATGCTGTTAATAGCCATAATGTAGGCAAAAAAGGAGACACACCCTTAATGACTATCTTACGTTCTCGTATGAAAAATAATAAAGGGAAGTCTCTTCGGGCAGATCAAGAGATTCCTAAAATAAAAATGTTGTTAAAATACGGTGCTCTTTGGGAAAAAGAAAACCACAAAAAGGAAACAGCACAAAGTTTACTGCAAAAATTCCCTGAAGCAGATAGACAACGTGTTTTGCGCTGACCCCCGCAGCGCCGACAACGGATTTAGGATAATAGCAATCTTGTTTTAAGGTTGCCCACTTAATCAAAGCAGCGCTGAAAGAGCGCTGCAACTTTAATGATTTTATTAAGGCAATGATCTATAGCCTTCAGTCATCCAGTAAACATAATACCAAGGAAGAAAAACAGATAAAAAACCACGCAAATGCTATTCGAAGCGCACGGCTATTAACATCAAGCCTCCCGGTAGGTGCCACACTAGCAAGTTTAAACATTTTTAACCCGCTGTCTAAAAACGAATTTATCCTATTGCATCACGAGAAAGCCCTTCGGGTATTAGAATTCTTTGATGATGATGGAAACGTTGGAATAGGTATGGCTTTTTCTCGTTCTTTTGACCAATAGTCAAAAAAATATTTAATATATTGAGGTAATCTTTCTTGCTCTTGTCTGTACTGCATTCTCATTTCTTTTGAGAAGTTTTTTCTATTGAAAAGGAGATGCCCTTTCCATTTTTTTTCCAGCCTTTTATCCCTTGCAAGCAAGAAGAGAGGGATGAGATTTTTTTCTGCTTTTGCATCAGAGTGCCATAGAGGATCATATGTTGCACCGGTTAAGTAGCCTCTACACCACGCAGAAACAGCTTTCGAGTCTGCTTCGTCTAAAGAAACTGCCCTGCCCTCTGAAAATAATAACGGTTCTAATCTTGCACCATGATAAAGCTTCTGACTGATCTCTTCGTCTAAGCGCATTAATAAACTAACAATATGAGCTGCGTGGCGAGAAGAAAAAAAAGCGGTCTCTTTTAATAGCATCGACTGCCAAACGCTTGGCATAATAAGATGAGGCGCTGACACCATTGCTGTTAAAAACCCATGCGTATAGGTAAGTTGCACTTCTAAGGGATCGTGATACGCGATTGATAAAAACCAATTTAATTCTTTTAACTCTTGCCGATTTAAAGAATCAGATGAAATTGCTGTCATAGTCGCACCTCGTCTCAAGATTGGTTTATTTTTTTCTCCTTAGGGGGTTTTTCCTGTTGTATTAAAACTCAATACTTACATAAGCGAGCGTTGAAATTTCTCGAAGGTGGGTCAAGAACAAGAATAAAATAAAAACATTTCCTTCTGTTTTTTTCAGCCATTACCTCGAAAAACGCACGTATCATAGTCTTTTAACGTTGGAGAGTAAAGATCAAAATGACAGATCAAAATGACAGTCTCAATACCTGCACTTTCATTAATTTGATTACGTCAAATGACAAATAAAGAGCCAATTTACATTCTTTCTTCTTCGTAATAGCGATTGGTAAGAAACCTAAAGCCAACCAGAGCCAATAAAGATAATAAGATGAAAGTACTACAGCTTAAAAATTCGCAATTAACAAAAACGTGCGCTAAAATAACCGTAGCTCAACCGACGGGCTTGGATGCTAAGAGAATGACCTTTCTCACTTTTAAAAG
>Ga0206868_10257_pt1 | contig 12769 bp, 15 predicted proteins | sample Alteio_BWOrgCont_38_FD_152901 | JGI IMG/M metagenome (GOLD analysis project Ga0206868, IMG submission 152901) | Enriched cells from forest soil in Barre Woods Harvard Forest LTER site, Petersham, Massachusetts, United States -... | ecosystem: Environmental > Terrestrial > Soil > Temperate forest >... | reverse complement strand
CGGATTGAGCGCTTCGAAGTTTCGCATCGTCGCTCTGAGCCGTCGGAGATGCTCGCTGACTTCCTTGCGAGTTGCCGGCCTTCCGACAAAGGCCCTCCGAAGCTTTTCGTCGTTGACGATCGTAACACTTAGGTGTGAGAAGTGATTGTGGACGGCATCATGGATGCGCGGCACGCCAGGAAGCGCGCGTCGCATATATCCTTTGACAAGCTTTTCGCCGGCCATCTGGATATGCATGATGACTTGGCAAACATCGCCGCCTTGGCCATCGATTAATTTAGCGGCCTCTAAGTCACTGCGAGCTTGAAGAAACCAAGCACGTTCCGGCCTCAAGCCGCCTTACCGCGCGCCAACCTCTCGATCTTGGTGGCATCCTCCCAAGAGCCCCATCCGGCGGGAGGTTCGATACGGCTCTCGGCGCCCTCGTCAACGACGGCTATAAACATCGGATGGTTGAGCCCGTACTGACGGTCAGGGCCAAACATGACTGGCATGACCGATTCCTCGGGGAACATCTTGCGGTCGATATGCACTACCCTGATCGTCTTTTCCTCAGGATCGGGAAAAACGTAGCTGCGTACGATGCTGCGAACCTCGCTCTGATTCATTTTCACGAGCTTTCGCGCCTCCCCATCCAACACGTCCCGCAATGACGATTGCATCTCTCTAATTATGACGTCGAACGATGGCAAGAGAACTCGGTGAGCCGTCCCGGGTTTGAAAAGTGTCCAAGACGGGTCTTCAAAGTTAGCCTTGAATTCTTAAGCTATTTTCCCGCCTGCGCTCACGATGGCCGACGCCAGCCTCGTGTCTATGGTGGCAAGGGGCAACCCCTCGCGGAGGCACAACTCCAAGTACGCGGCGTCGTAGACTGTAAGCGCGTAGGATCGGGCAATCGACAGAGTCGAATCCGGAGCCACTTCACCAGTCCGGTGATCGATCTCGATTGGTAGCGCCCCAAGCAGAGCAACCGCACGGGCCGTGTCCGCTGGCGTGGTTCGACCTCTACGCTCCGCCATAAGTAGGGCGTTCGACACTTCAAGCGCCCAGTGCGACGGAACGAGAACTGATGAGCCGGACAGCGAAGAGAGGATCGAATCGGCGTAAGTGTCGGTCTCGTCGTCGAGCAGCCATGCGAGCGCTACCGATGCGTCTACCACGATTCGCCTCAGAAGCGTCTTCCCTCGTCGATGAGCGACCGGATCACCTCGGGCCCGATGTTCCGACCGCGACGGAATTCCCGGATTGCGTTGATGACTTCACTAACATCAGGGAGAGACGATTCAGGGTCGTCAGGCACAATCCGGGCAATCGGCTTCCCGTGTCGTGTGATTCGAATAGATTCCCCTTGCGCGACTCGCTCCAAAAGTGCCGAAAGGTTCGTCTTCGCCTCGAAAGCCCCAACGGTGATCATTTCAACTAGTATAGACTAGAAATCGTCTCATGAAACCGAGTCGCAGTCAAGCCCAAGACGGCCAGTTCTACGGCTAAAGTTGCTTTGGACAGCCTTGGATTGAGGCCAGGGTTAAATTAGCTGCTCTGAACAACCGGCGTTCCACGAGTTTGGAACGCGGGCTCTTTGGAACATGCAACCCGCGAACGAACCTGCGCCGGCCGATGCTTTGGCTATCCGTAGTGCGCTCCGTGCCCATGCGAGGAAGGATGGCCGTCGCCTTGCCGAGCGGAGGGCGCAGCCAAGGTTTTCGGCAGACCGACCAAACTCGCGCGGACGAAACCGGCCTACAATCCTCGGTCTTCGTCCAGATTCACGAACAACTCGGAGATCGAAACCCGGATCGGGGTCCCCGGCACTTCGAACGCACCGGAATCGACCTCGATAAAGCCCGCACGACCAGCCACGTATGCATGTCGGGTCGACGGATCGATGACCCAAATGTGCGCGACCCCGAAGGCGACGTAGTCGTCTACGCGCGCCTGGAGCCGGCTCAGAGTGTCCTCGGGCGACAGGATCTCAATGCATATGAGAGGGGCAGTCCGGACGACTTGGTCCCGGGGATCATCCTTCCGAACGATGCACAAGTCGGGAACTCGAAATCGAGTGTCCGAAACTTGGACACGTTGTTCCGGCAGCGGAAGGACATTCCAAGCATTTCGGTTCTGGTGGAAAACAACGACGAGCGCCGCTTGGAGGGTCGAATGATTCCGCTCACCCAAATTTCTCTCCTGCACCTCGCCATCGACAAAATCGCGATCCGGTCGGAAGCTCGTGCGCAGATATTCGTCCACGGAAATGAGCAGAGCCTGAGGCATGTCCCTATTCTATACGCCTTCTCGAGCGATCGCCCTTGCGGAATCGCGTTCAAAAATGTTGTTTGAAGTAAAGAGAGGGTCGCGTTACACCACGTGGTCGGCTGTAATAGCGTGGCTCGCCTGGATTTGAAGACTGTCCAAGACGGCCAGCTCACTGCAATGAGTGGCTAGACGTCTTGGCAGCAGCCCTTAAGCGATGCCCGGGTTTATTCCAAAGGATCGTTACGCCTTGTCTGGAAGCACCTCTTGGGCGGGCTTTCCAAGCGGCAGAGCGCCGAAGTGTGGGTCACGATGGACCAGAATTGCTCCATGTTGAGCAGCCGTGGCGGCGATTAGGCAATCGACCGTAGCGATTCGGGAGGTAGCAGCTTGCCGCAGGTCCATCGCAAGTTCAACTACCACCTCGTTCACAGGGGCAAGTTCGCTTATTGCTGCTCTAAGGGTCGTAACAGCTTGCCTCGCGAGAGCCTCGGAGCCAGCGTGGTGCAAGACGCTCGTGTATGTTTCGAACAGCGTAATGACTGAGACGCCAACAGTGACATTCGGGTCATTAATGAGGTCGTTCACGCGGTTCGCGCCTGGTTCGCCGAAGATGTCGGCCAGAATCGCCGAACTGTCCATTAGGTGGGTCACGCCTGCTCTTCCAAGATCGCCTCTTGCTCGCGCTCAAGGCTTAAGTCGGCTACCGCGCTTTCACCTGGCTTGAGCGTGTTTGCCAGCATCCCGTGAAGTTGCCGGGCTGCTTCTTGGCGCGTTAAGGCCGGGCGAAGCGTATAGCCGCCGTCCCGCGTGCGCTCCCACTGTATGGGGCTCCCTGGATGCAGCCCTAACCTTTCGGCCATCTCTTCGGAAATGGGCACTGATAAATCTTCACGGACAACAAGCGTCATAACTCCATTCTACGTCGCGTGCCCCAGCACCGAACTGCACAACTGGGTTTCATTGATAGACCCGACTTCAAGCCCGTGGTTGGGTCAGTTGTTTTCTGTTACCGATCAAGAATGCAGCTTCCAAGTTGGGTACCGACGGGTAGGCCGCTTTCATCGAGAGCGCCCGATGCGAATTGGTTCAGGAAATCGGGAGGGCAGGGCAGCACGTTTTGCTGATGTGCGATGCGAACTCGGTCGCGTTTCCTTCCGAATAAGCCAGTGATAAGCCCGATCTCGGAGTTTAGCGACCACCGGCCGGGCGGCTCAAATGTTTCGAGTTGAGCCGCCACGAAAGCTCCTCGTCTCTCCGTCTCGACGATCCTGTAGAAAGGCGTCAGAAGCGACATTACGCATGCAATCGTTTGCTCTGCCGAGTCCTCATGGGTGTGCCAGCGAAGGGCGGATATCGTCAGTTCGTGTCCTTCGTCGACGACAAGAATGGGAAACGTAATCGGGCCAATCGGCTCAACGGAGAGTTGCGGGCCCATCTGTCTGAGCGTGACAAGGTCGCTATACCGCGCGAGATTGGACGTCAGTTCGAAGAAGGCTTCCAGGCCCATCGGGCTGATCGGCCCGTGGTTTTCCATCATCGAGTGATACCTTAGGCAGAACCCTCACTAGGAAAGCAGGCGGGATTGCCAGCGATAAGCCTAGAAAGACCGTAGACCGTCCGAGCGAAAGACCGGTAGAAGAGCATCATTAAAAGCGTCCAGCGCAGCCGACCGTCTTTGAACACGATCAGCGGAGTCTAAAAACTGTCCAGGACGGGCATTGCATTCCGGATGGTTGCGTCGAGCGCGAAATTAGTCTTCGGCTGCAGTTACGACTTGACGGAGCATGTCGGCCAACTCCGATTGGCGGTCCCCGAGGGGGCCGAAGAAGGATTCGCTAAGGGGCAACAGCCGCTCACGTGCGGCTATGACAAGGGTTTCTCCCGGCAGAGTTAGCGTCAAATTGTGAGCCCGCCGATCCGTTGAGTTTGCAGACCTCTTCAGAAGGCCTTTTTTTTCCAGCGTCCTTGCCACAGTGGAAGTCATGTTGGGGTCTGTGCCGCAAAACCGGCAAACCTGTGCCTGGCTTACCTCCTCGTGCTCAACCGAAAGTCGGGATACCGCCGCAAGTACGAAATACTGAACAAAGGTGAGGTGAAACGGCTCCAGTCCTTTGCGAAGGGCGCGTTGCAGCGAATTTGCTGCCAGCCAAAGCTGGTAGCCCGGGTTCGAATCCAGGTTTACCGAACTCACCGCCGAAGACTGTTTAACCGTCATACGCTAACTTCGCCCCGCGGCAGATTTTCCGTCGGTGCCTACTTTGGCAGATATTGGCGGTAGCGTGCAATCTCAAGGCGCCTTTGATCCGAGTTGCATCGCTACCGGCCCGAGTGTACATCATACGTGTGCGTATGATCAACGGTTTTCAAATCTTATCTCGCCATCGAATATCCCGAAATCATGCCAATTATCAGTAATACGTGCGCGTATAATACTGCGTAGATGTGGAGCAGCGTTAACGGAGGTAAAGGTGTTTGAGCGAATGATGGTTGCAATCGATGGAAGCGAGCGATCGCGGCGTGCTTTGAAAGCCGGCATCGGATTGGCGTCGAGATTAAATAACAAATTGCATACGATTACGGTTATCGAAGGCTCGCCAGACTATGTCGTCGCCGGGGCGTACACCCCTATCGACCCCGCGCTCGTCGGGGAAATGGTCGTCGAGCGAGAGTCCCAACACCAGGGACTTGTCAACGAGGCAAGGTTGCTAGCCTTTAATGCCGGCGTGGCAATCCAGACGGAGATCGTGGTTGGAACTGCCGTCGAATCGATTGTCCAAGCGGTCAAGCAACACGGTTGCGACCTGCTCATTATCGGTTTGAACCAACATCCTGGTCTAATAGCGGCGCTTACGTCCCACACCGGCTACGACGTAACCGAACGCGCTCCCTGCTCTGTTCTCGGCATCCGCTGAACAAGCGCAGCCACCAAGCGACTTCAACACAAGAACCATGCCCACAGATAATAACGATACTGAAAGTGAATCCGAGAGGGGCGATACCGCCTCCGCTCCGTCGGCAAGATTTGGACGAAAGACTGCGACTCGTGCGATCGGCGTGATTGTGCTGGTTGTGGCAAGCTTTTACGGGTATCGCATGTGGTCCTTCGGTTCCACGCACGTGTCCACCGATGACGCTTACCTGACTTCCGATGTCGTCATCGCCTCTCCTGAAGTCTCAGGGAAAGTAACGAAGGTTCTCGTCCGCGAGAATCAGCAAGTAAAGAAAGGCGAGCTAATCGCGGAGCTCGACGGAACCGACTACCAAGCGGCCGTCTCCCGCGCAGAGGCGGCCCTGGCTGAGGCTCGCCGCTCAGTGGAAGCTGCCGACGCGAACATCGCTTACACGCAAGCTACAGGCAATGGACAGATTCAGCAAGCGAAAGGAGGTATTCAGCAGGCAGTCGGAAACGAAGCATCGCTACGATCTCAATACAATAAAACGAAAGCCGGCATTCGCTCCGCCGTTGCCGGTCGTGCCGCCGCTACCGCCAACCTGGCCAGTGCCGCATCAGGCATCAGGCAAGCGGTTTCTGCCTTGGCCAGAGCCAGAACTATGTCGGCGGCGGCTTCGGCCCAGGTGGCTGCAGCCCAAGCTTCGCTGAGGCAGACGCAAAGCGCATTGGTCGCGGCCCAAGCTGTCGCAGAGCGAGCTACTAAGAACGAGACCCGCTATCGTTCACTCTTCGACCAGGGGGTAGTGACGCAATCTCAGTTCGAGCAGGTGTCTGCCGATGCCGCAAGTGCGCGAGCCGAGGTTAGCGGCGCCGAGGCACGTATTCAGCAGGCGGTGGCGACCGTCGATGCCCGAAAAAGCGAGGCGGAATCCGCGCTGGAGCAAGTTAAGCAGGCTCAACTGCAAATCGAAACCGCAAAGGCCCAGCAAACCGCCTCGCTCCAGGCGGTGAATGCCGCCGAGGCTGAAATCTCGTCAAGCGAAGCGGCCGCAAGCGCAGCAGGCGAAGACATCGCATCCGCCCAGGGAAAGCAAACCGAAGCGGCAGGCAAGCTCCTTCAGGCACTAACCGTTTCTGGTCAGGTTAAGGTCTTGCAGGCTCAGCGGAATTCGGCTGACGCGCGCATTCGGGAAGCCGAAGTGGCTCTTGGAGTAGCGCGTAAGAACCTTGAGCGAACTCGGATTCTTGCTCCGGTCGACGGGTTGGTCGGTAAACGCAACGTCGAGCCGGGCGAGCGAGTGGAGGTCGGAACGCCGCTGATGGCAATCGTCGAGGCCGGAGACCTTTGGGTTCAAGCGAATTTTAAGGAGACCCAACTTCAATCGATGCTCGTGGGTCAACGCGTCGACATCGATGTAGACGCCTTGTCTGGCAGTTTCAAAGGACATATTGCCAGTCTTTCTCCCGGCACGGGCGCAATCTTCTCCCTGCTCCCGCCTGACAATGCCACCGGAAATTTTACGAAAGTCATCCAGAGGGTTCCGGTGCGGATCGATCTGGAGGCCAACCAACCGAATCTTGATCGCTTGCGAAGCGGCCTGTCTGTGAAAGTCACGGTGAGGATCAAGGAGTGAAAACGATGAGAGCAATCCGATATGCGTTTCTTATTTCTGCGATCCTGACACTGCCTGTCGTGTCTGACGCGCAGGAGAAACGGGCGACTCAAAATGATGTTGCGGCTTGGCTGGTAGGCCGCACCCTCACCATCGACGATGCCGTGATTGTCGCTTTGCGGACAAGCAGAACGTACTCCCTCGCGATTAGCGATCTTGAATTGGCCAGGGGGCGAACCGACGAATCCAGAGTCGGACTTAAGCCCCAAGCAGGGCTGAGCGGAGCGTTTTCCTACTTGGATAGGGAGTTCGACGCCTCTTTTGGCGGCACTTCGATTCCAATCGACAACCAGTCAAACGCGATTTACCAAGCGATGATATCGCTGCCGATCGACATTAGCGGGGCGGCCCGCGCGGCGGTCAGCCAATCTCAGTTTAACGAGGTTGCCGCGCGGATCGACGTGAATCGAATCCGAAATCAAGTCATCTACGAGATACGATACGATTTCTTTCAAGGCCTCCGAGCGCAGGGCCACTTGGCGGTGGCTCAAGACAGCCTAAAGAATCGCCAGCAGCAGCTTTCCGATACGGAAAAAAACCTTGCTGCGGGCCTTGCATCCAACTTCGACGTGATTACGGCAAAGCGCGACGTCGCAGACGCACAACAAAGCGTCGTCGATGCACAAGCGCAGATCACGCTTTCCCTATCCACGTTGAAATACGCGATGGGCGTCGATGTCTCCACGCCCCTAAGTATTTCTGAAAAGGGCGCGGTCATCGATTCTAACGACGCCGCTCCCGTAGTGGCGTCCAACGATCAACTGGGATTTGGGCCGTCCTATCAAAGCATTCTCCAAGAGGCCCTAGGATCGAGGCCGGAAATTCTTGAGGCAGACGCATTGATTTCTGCCGCTAAACGCGGAATCGTGTACGCGCAAAAAAGCGAGTTGCCAGACGTCTCAATCTACACGTCCTACATGCTGGATCCGAATGCCACGGCCCTAGCTCCGGGCCGCCAAGGCGCCGTCGGGATGATGGTCAATATCCCAATATTCGACGGCGGACGAGCAAGCGCGCTGAGACGCCAAGCGACGGCCAACCTCGAAAAAGCCGGCACAAACCGGCGCGGCGCGGTAGACCTCGTGACACTCGAGGTGCAACATGCGCTCGTAAACCTTGCTCAAGCGAAGACGAAAATGTCGGTTGCCGCAGTAGGACTGACCCAAGCAAAAGAAGCCTATCGGATGGCGAGGGTTCGATTTAACAACGGAGTCGCCCAAACGGGGGTGTCGCCGCAACTTGAGTTAACGAGCGCCCAGACAAGTTTGGCGCTTGCCGAGGAAAACGATCTCAACTCGCGCTATGACTATTCGCTAGCGCAGTCGCAGCTTGACCGGGCCACAGGTCGCTATTCGTACGGCGTGGGCCCTGGTTACACGGCAAAGCCGGACCGGAAAGTGACCGGAAAAGCTCCCGAGAAAGGTAACAAGTGAGCGCCATTGCCGCTGCCCCGGTTGCGATCTCCTACCCGGCCAAGGCCGTGCGAATCATGATCGCGGTTTCGGTTTCGCTTTCCGCGCTACTGCAGGTCATCGATACGAGCATCGTCAATGTAGCCCTGACGAATATGCAAGCCACGCTTGGGGCTACCCTGACCGAAATCGGTTGGGTAATCACGGCGTATGGGATCGCGAGCGTCATCATGATTCCGCTCACCGCGTGGTGCGGCGGGGTTTTCGGAAAGAAGCGGTATTTCATTTTCTCGGTCATCGGATTCACGGTTGCATCCATGCTCTGCGGGATGGCCACGAGCCTTCCCATGTTGATCGTGGCGAGGATTCTGCAAGGTCTGGCCGGAGGTGGATTGCTTGCCAATGCTCAAGCCTTTCTCTTTGAGAACTTTCCCCCTGAGGAACAAGGCGGAGCACAGGCAATCTTCGGGATCTGCGTGATTGCCGGCCCGGCTATTGGACCAACGCTCGGAGGCTGGTTGGTCGATACGTACTCGTGGCCCTGGATCTTCTTTGTCAATCTGCCCGTCGGCATCTTGGCGACATTCTTGTGCTTTACGTTTCTTCCCAAGGATGAAGCACGCCCATCTGCCGTCAAAGTCGACTACTTCGGAATCGGGCTTTTGATCGCATGGGTTGGCTCCCTTCAAACATTCTTGGAGCAGGGTAACGACGAGGGATGGTTCGAATCCAGTTACATCTGTTGGCTGGCCGCTCTTTTTGGCGTCTCATTTCTTGTCTGGATCTGGCACGAACTTCGGATTAAGATTCCAGCCGTCGACATCCGGGTTCTGCGGCACAAGACTCTGGCTGCCGGCAGCATTTTTTCCTTCGTACTCGGTATCGGACTCTATGGAGCCCTGTTTGCCGTTCCCGTTTTTGCGCAGCAGATTCTGGGATACACGGCATTCCAAACCGGCATGTTGTTGCTGCCCGGGGCAATCGCCTCGGCGATTATGATGCCCGTCACCGGATGGCTCATCAAACGGTTCGATGCCCGTTTGCTTATTGCCGCCGGCTCCGCGGTGATTATCCTTTCCCTACTTCTCCTCTCGAAGATCTCGACCGCGACCGGGCCAGACGACCTCTACTGGCCGCTCGTGCTGCGTGGCGTGGGGTCTGTGGGGATCTTTCTACCCCTATCGGTTGCAGTCTTTAGCGGCGTGCCGCGGTCCGACATATCGTCCGCCTCAGGATTCTTTAACCTCACCCGAACGCTCGGGGGCAGTGTCGGAATTGCAATCCTGACGACGATGCTTGCCCAGCGCCATGTCTTTCACCGGGAAATTCTCGCGGAAAGCGTTTCGCACTTTGTCAGACCTGCCCAATCCCAGCTTCAGGGGTTGACTCGGTTCTTCGCGGGCCATGGCGCCGACCCTGCCCATGCGTACCAGCAAGCCCTGAGCGCGATAAATCGTAAAGTCGACGTCCAAGCCTCCGTGCTTTCGTTTGCGGACTCGTTCTACTTCGTTGCCGTTCTTTTCGGCCTGTGCTTGCTGCTGCTTCGGTTTCTCGGCGGCAGCAGGAGCTCCGATGGCGCTGCTCCCGTGCACATGGATTGAGCGCCCTCCCTTCTCGAACTGGCGCGGCGATTCGGAAAGCAGCGCCCTTGGATTGGCAGGCCGGTTTTAATCGAGGGCTCGCATTCCTTCTTGTAAACTCGGTGGACTGTGCTCTCCCTCTTTTACTGCGCGCTTATCGGATTTCAGCCCAATATGCAAACGCCTCCAAATGCCGGCGTAGAGGCACTGATCTACTCGACCATGCCGTCGACGTACGACCATCGTCCGGAGTTCGCGATGGACGGCGATCCTGGGACTTCGTATCTCACGTATGGCGGAATGGGCGACGGCGACGACTTCAGAGTCATCCTTTCCACCCCGGTTTCGGTTAAGTCGATCCGGGTTTCGACCGGGGCCAATGGGGAGAACCTGTTGACCGACGCGCTCTTAGAGACGAGTCAAGATGGTTCGATTTACAAAGTCGCGGCCCGCTTCGGACCTGATGGAGCTGCCTTTGCCCAGAAGTTAAGCCAACCGGTGAAGTCGATACGAATTCGACTCATGCCGCACGCGGGGGCTTCGCATCTTCAAATCAACGAGATCACCATCGATTCTGGGGTCCCGATTACCCACGTTCAAGCAGGACCGCCCAGAGGCTTCGTCGACATCTCCCAAGCCCCGGATCTTGCCAAGTGGGCGGCTAAGGCCGAGGCGCAGATGGAGTCGTTCTGGCCCGACATCGACGCCTTGCTATACACCTACAAATTTATTCCGCCCAATGCGGTGAACGTGATCTATACCACCGGTCCCGGGGTCACTCCGGTCGCGGCAACCGGAGGCGGAGTCATGACCGTCAACTCCGCGTATGCGCGAAGGTTCCCGAACGACACCGGCCTTACCGTCCACGAGACCGCCCATGTCGTCCAATCGGGAGGCAATCCGGGTTGGCTTATCGAGGCGATTGCCGACTACGTTCGATGGATTCGATTCGAGCCGCAGAACTTCACATTCTCGATCAACCCGAGAACAGCCACTCCTCACGATCCCTACCGCACGGGAGCGGCATTTCTTGGCTGGTGTGAGCTGCATTACGATCGCCGGCTCGTCGCGAAGCTCAATCAAGCCACTCGTTTCGGCGACTACGAGGATGGGCTCTTCGAGCAGTACTGTGGCAAACCGATCGGCACGCTGTGGAAGGAGTTCATGACAGCGTATCAAACCAATCGGGCACATCTCTTCGATAAGCCGTTGCCACCGGCGATGCAGCCTCGGGAGCTGCCGTCCGTCGTGAATTCGAGCGCATCCGTCGAGCTACCGTTCAACGAAGTCGGCATCGTCGCCGACGGCTCCACGTTCGGAAACGGTTCCGGATTCGACGGCGGAGGCGCCGCCTATTCGGCCAGCACCCTAAAGAGTCCTGTTACCGTGCGCGGAGTCTCCTTCACTTTGAATTCCGCCGGTCAGAAAAACATCTTGGTTGCCAGGGGGCAAGAGATTCCGCTCAGCGGATCTCACAAGTCGATCTGGTTTCTCGGCGCGTCGGTAGACGGGCCCTATCGTAACCAGACCCTGACCGTGAACTACGATGACGGAACAAGCGCCAAGTTCTATCAGAACTTTAGCGACTGGTTTCAGCCCATGGGCTTTCCCGGCGAAGTCGTCGCGGTCAAAACGTCGTATCGAGATATGAGCGACGGGAGCAAAGACACCCGTCCGTTCAATGTGTACGCCTACGGATTCGCCCTCGATCCCGCCAAGAAGCTGAAGTCGATCTCTCTCCCATCCGAGGGCGGAATTCGCATCCTCTCGATGAAACTCGCCGACTAGCAAAGGCGTCGCGCAGGCGGTTCGGATTCGCGTCAAAATCGCACGTCAGACGTCTTCGCATAGCCGGCGGCCGCCAGAGACGTCTAGTGGGCGAACTCGGCTAGGAGGCGGACGTACAATGCTTGATAGTAGATGGCGGGCTCACTGAGTTCCCATGAGCTTTCCGGCCAGCCTTTGCCTGTGTCCATGTATGCCTTGCCCCGCGGCTGCTGGCGTACCCAATCGATGGAGGGAGCTCCGCTGGCCGCTTTGCCGGCGAACTGCTGATTCGGCCCGCCCACCAAGTAGCCGGGGGGTGGATTGCTGTCGAAGGGTGTGTTGGCGCCGTAGCGCTCATGGTAGAAGTGGGCGATGGATCGCTCGGCGCCGTACTTGCCCATGTTGGAGAGGTAGACGAGGCTGAGCGGATTCACGCCGTGGAAGGAGTGCAGCATATCCGCCGCGCGGATACGCAGGCGCGCCGCCGTAGCCGCGTCGGTTTGGCGGGCCGCCAACAAGGCGACTACGCCCCAACTCGCACGGACGATATTGCTGCCCCAGTGGTAGTTGGTGGGCTCCATCCATGCACGATAAAGGTCAGCTTCCGCAGGGGGCGCAAAGTGGTCGCTGGCGGCAGAACGGATCAGCTGATCCCGAATCCGTTTCACCAATCCGGGGTCCGCGTTCGGCACAGTCAGATAGTCGACGAGCGCCTCCGAGGCGCCTGCCTCGTATGGGCTCCACAGGCCCTCGGAAAGCTGACGCGATGTGCCCGCCTTTGCGAGAACCGCCTGCCCGTACTTGGCGTCGCCGGTGAGGGCGAAAAGGTGGATGGCGGCGTAGGCCTCCATTCGATCCTGCTCTTCCGCGGATCGGTTGGCGATGCCGCTCTTGATCTCCCCGGTGTCCGATTTATACGTGCGCGGGTTGGATTTGTACCAGGTCCAAGCACGCTCGGCCCGGGCGCGCAGGTCGGCGGCGTAGCTCTTCCACGGTGCGAAAGTTCCGTAAACGCGCGCCGCGTGGGCGAAGATCGCGCAGGTATAGATGGTGGCGCCGGAATCTTTGGGGCCATAGTAGCGGGTCCGCGAATCCGCGCTAAGGGGGTATTTGCCGTTGAAGTCGATTTGGCCCATCTTGACCGGGACGGAGCCATCGTCGAACTGCATGCGCTCCAGCCAGTCCACCTGA
>Ga0206868_10256_pt1 | contig 12841 bp, 9 predicted proteins | sample Alteio_BWOrgCont_38_FD_152901 | JGI IMG/M metagenome (GOLD analysis project Ga0206868, IMG submission 152901) | Enriched cells from forest soil in Barre Woods Harvard Forest LTER site, Petersham, Massachusetts, United States -... | ecosystem: Environmental > Terrestrial > Soil > Temperate forest >... | reverse complement strand
TCACTTTTTCCAATGCAGGTCACATTGCGCCCTACCTCGATGGCGTGGAGGTGACCAGTGAAAATGGTCTTCCGCTGGGCTTGGATGCCGATGCGGAGTACATCGAATCTTCTCTTCCGCTTCCGCAAGGCGCGCGGATCACGCTCTTGACCGATGGCGTTGTGGAGGCGCGCGGGAAGAGCGGGGAGCTTTTCGGATTCGAGCGCACGGCGGCGATCTCTATGCAATCGGCCGAGCAGATAGCCAGCTCTGCACAGCAGTTCGGCCAGGACGACGATATTACTGTGCTGACGCTGGCCCGGGCTGTTTGACGACGGGCGCGTAGGCGAGTGTATTGTCAGAAAGTTAACCAGAATGTTACCCGGGAGACCCGACCCACTTATGAATTCTGCCACTCGTCTTGTTGCTCTTTTTGCGGCATTCACACCGATTTCTCTGGCTGCCCAAACCGTCAACTCGATCGACCTCGCACTCGCCCAGCGCATCGATCGAATTGCCGCGCAGGTGCTGGAGCAGCGCGGTGTTCCGTCGGCTTCGGTGGCTGTCGTCAAGGGCGGCAAGATCGTTTACACCCATGCGTATGGCAAGGCTCATCTCACGCCGGATGTGACAGCGACGCCGGCGATGCGCTACTCCATTGGCTCGGTATCGAAGCAGTTCACGGCGGCGGCGATTTTGATTCTTCAGGAACAGGGCAAGCTTTCGCTCGACGATGCTGTGGGCAAGTATGTGCCGGGGCTGACGCGCGGCGATGAGGTGACCATCCGGCAGATTCTCAGCCATACGTCGGGTTATCAGGATTACTGGCCGGAAGACTACCTGATGACGCCGATGATGAAGCCGGAGACGGCGCAGCAGATTCTGGATACGTGGGCCAAGAAGCCGCTGGACTTTGAGCCTGGAACGAAATGGCAATACTCGAATACCAACTTCGTCATCGCCGGAGAGATCGTTGAAAAGATCAGCGGGCAAAAGCTGATGGAGTTCCTCGGGGAGCATATCTTTCATCCGCTGGGGATGAAGTCGGTGTGGAACTCCGATGAGGCGAAGCTGACTTCGACGGACGCGACGCCTTACATTCGCGCCGCGCTGGGGCCGCTGCGGCTGGCGCCTAAGGAGGGCCGCGGGTGGATGTTTGCTGCGGGCGAACTGGCCATGACGGCGCACGATCTGGCGCTGTGGGACGAGAGCCTGATCGCGCAATCAGTGCTGAAGCCGGAGAGCTATAAAGAGATGTTTACCGAGATCAAACTCAAAGACGGGAAGGGAACGCATTACGGCCTGGGTGTGGACGTCACGCAGCATGACGGGCATCGATCCATCGACCATAGCGGCGAGGTGACCGGCTTTGTATCGGCAAATGAAGTGCTGGTCGATGACAGCGTGGCGGTAGCCGTACTGACTAACCACATGGCTGGCGGCGCTGGAGAGATCGCGCAACTGGTCGCGACAACGGTAGTCGGAGGCGGTGCTCAAACCGAAGCGGAAAAGCTGACACTGGCAATCTATCGCGACTTGCAAAAGGGGCATATCGATCGCAACTTGCTGGCCCCCAATTTGAACGACTACTTTTCGGAGCAGACGGTCGTCGATTTTCGAGACAGCCTTGCGCCTCTTGGAGAGCCGCTAACCTTCAAGCAGGCGCACGAAGAGTTGCGTGGCGGAATGACGTTTCGGGTTTTTCGGATCGTATACCCTGGCAAGCACCTGACGCTTTCTACGTACACCTATCCCGACGGTAAGCTGGAACAATTTTTGGTCGATCCTGCGGACTGACAGATTTTCAATTGGGGAATAACACTTGGCAGATATCATGAATTGCCCGGGCTGTAGTTCATGGATTCCGAACGATGCGGATTCCTGTCTGCATTGCGGATTTGCACTTCCGCGAGACGGGTCCTTCGGAGCACCTTTGCAGACCGCTCTTGCTGCGGCTCCAGCCGAGGAGGCATCGGCTCTGCCGCCGTTCTTTGCAGTTCCGGTGTGGAAGCTGGCGCTCATGTCCTTTTTCACATTCGGGTTATATGAGTTTTATTGGTTTTACCGCAACTGGCAGCGAATCCGTGTGCGTGAGCAGGTGAACATCAGCCCCTTCTGGCGAGCATTTTTTGGAGTTTTCTTTTGCCATTCCTGCTTTGAGCGGATTGAGACTTATGGGCTTGCGAGAGACATTACTCCTGGTCCACCAATCTTGCTTCTCACCATCTTGTGGATCGTTACGACGATTGCCTGGAGACTTCCCGACCCGTTCTGGCTGATTTGCATGTTCAGCTTTGTTTTCCTTCTGCCAGTACAGGCATATGCAAACCGGATTAACGCGCAGGAGATGCCGGCGCATGATCGCAACGCGCGGTTGACGGCGTGGAATTGGGGCGGGATCGTAATCGGCGGCTGCCTGTTTGCGCTTGACTTAATCGGCTTGTTTGCGTCGTCGAATTGAAAGGTGGACGGCTGGCTCTGACCACTTATACCTATCCTGATGGCAAGCTGGAACAGTTTCTCGTTCTGACAACGAAGCGTGCCAATCTGCTGGATAGATGAAAGGAAATGCTCAGAGGAAGGAGAGAAGCGCAGACATCGTCTCTTCGCGGTTCTCTTCCATCAACCAGTGGCCCGTGTTCTTGAGAATGATTGCCTGGCCGTCGACGGCGATCAGTTTTGTCTGCGGAGCCAGCGTGCCTGCGCTGGCTTTTTCTCCGCTGATGGAGAGTACCGGCATGGTGAGCTTGGTCTGAGCCAGTTCGGCAAACTCTTTGGCGGTCTGCGGGAAGACAACGAAGTAGGCCCAACCGGCGCGCATCCGCCCGGGCCGCGCATACGCCGTGGTATAGGCAGCGCGATCGGCCTCGGGAATCGAGTGAGTCTTGTCGGCGGCAAAATCATTCCAAAAGTGTTCGAAGTAAATGCGCTCCCGGCCACTCACCAGAGCTTCCGGAGTCGGGCCATTGAAGCGGAAGTGCCATATCTGAGGATTGTTGTAGTAAGGCTCCCATCCGTCCACGCCGGGAAGAAAGGCATCCATCAGAACCAGCTTTTCTGTTTCCGATGGAAACTGGGCTGCATAGGCATAGGCAACCATCAGTCCGATGTCATGCCCGACGACGCGCGCTTTCTCAATGCCCAGCGAGCGGATGAGGGAATGGATACGCACCGCTGAGGTCTTCATGTTCAGGCCATCCGAAGGAATGCCGGAGTCGCCGATGCCGGGCAGGTCGGGTGCGATCACGGTGAATTTTTGGGCCAGTACGGGAATAGCGGGAATCCACATCCGCGATGTCTCCGCATACCCATGCAGCAGGAGCACAGCCGGGCCGCTCCCGGCTTGCATGTAATGCAATTTGACTCCGTCGATCGTGGCGTCTTGCGATGCAATTGGGGTGTCTGCGGCATATGCCGAAGAGATAATCAGAGCAGGGGCTGCCATCGTTGTCAAAAATGTTGCGCTAAGGATGAGACGACAAAGATCCATAAGCCCTCCGATGTAGCTGATATTGAGATCTGAACGCAAACCAGGCCATCGGCTATGAATCCTGCATGGGTCTGTATTCGATGTTGAGAAATCAGGCTCCCAGCTTACAGGGATTCGAGCAGGTCTGCACCTTCCAGCACAAAATGCCGCCACTACTCCTCTCAGCGGTCCGCCTAATCATGCAGACAAGCCGGCGTCCCCGTTCAATAGGGGAAAACGATAGACTTAACGGAGATGCGACTTCATAGGTTGACGTTTGCCCTGGCCATTGGCGCGGCTAGTGGCGTTACCACTCTGTATGCTCTGCTGACGAGAGCCAGGCGGCGTATGAGTCAGCCCGATACGCCCGCCGTGAAAATCTCCCGGCACACGATTGTCAGCGGAGGCAGCGTGCTTGATGCGGTGTATGCGGAGCCCACGTCTGTGCCCATTCGATGTGTGCTGCTGATTTGCCACGGCATCGGAGAGATCGTCGACAGATGGCTGCCGGTGCAGCGGCTGTTGGCTGCGAATGGGGCTGCTTCTCTGGTGTTCGATTATTCCGGCTATGGGCGGAGCCGGGGACGGGTTACGGCTGCGCAGTTCGAAGACGATGCGGTGGCGGCTTTCCAGCATCTGCAGACGCTGGCTCCCAACGCTCCCACTGCTCTGCTGGGGTTTTCGCTGGGCACCGGCGTAGCAGCGGCCGCGATTTGCCGTACCGATGCGCAACGGCTGGTGTTGTGCGCGGGCTTTCCGTCGTTTGAGGCAGCAGCGTGGAGTTTTGGTATTCCGCGATGGTGGACGCGGCTGGTGCCGCCGATCTGGCGCATCGAAGAATCGCTGCGCGGATGCTCAATTCCAATCCTGGTGGTACATGGAGAAAACGACCGGATGTTTCCCTTAAAGCTGGGGAAAGAACTGCACGCCTTGTGCGGCACGGGGGCGAAGCTGCATATCGCGTCAATGTACGGACACAACGAGCCGTTTCGAGATCCGCGGTTGGACTACTGGGGGCCGATCGTGGACTGGCTTGCGGGTGACCGCACGGCTGACACGATGGAGTTGCAAACACTGCTATCCGGCGCGCAACGAGCACGCGATACACTCTAAGAGAGACGACTATGTTTGAGAATTTGACAGAAAAACTGCAGCGCGCCTTCAAACACCTGCGTGGACAGGGCGTGCTGACCGAAGAAAATATTGGCGAGGCGCTGCGGGAGATTCGCGTGGCCCTGCTTGAGGCCGATGTAAACCTGAACGTGGTCAAGGATCTGATCGAACAGATCCGCGCCAAGGCTATCGGGACCGAGGTGCTGACGGCGCTTTCGCCGACCGAGCAGGTGATCAAGATCGTTCGCGACGAACTGGTCGCGTTGCTGGGCAAGGATACGGCGCGGTTCAAGTTTGCCTCTAAGCCCCCGACGGTCATTTTGATGGCTGGCTTGCAGGGTTCGGGTAAGACGACCACCAGCGGCAAGCTGGCTGTGTGGCTCAAGAAGGGCGGCCATCGCCCGCTGCTGGTTTCGGTCGACGTGTACCGTCCGGCGGCGCGTGAGCAGCTCAAGGTCGTGGCCAAGTCCACAGAGACGCGCATCTACGAGGGCGATCTGAAGGGCGAGCAGCCCGGTTCGGCTCTGGTTGAACGGCTGGCCAAGGAAGCTCGCCGTGAAGCCATGATCATGGGCTGCGACACGCTGATCGTCGATACCGCCGGCCGTCTGGGCATTGACGAAGAGCTGATGCAGGAGATGGAGAAGCTTAAAAAACTTCTCGATCCGCAGGAGATTCTCTTCGTCGCCGACGCTATGACCGGCCAGGATGCGGTCAACTCTGCGCAGGATTTTCACCGTCGACTCGGGTTGACCGGCGTGGTGCTGACCAAGATGGATGGCGATGCCCGCGGAGGCGCTGCGCTGTCCATTCGTCATGTCACAGGCCAGCCCATCAAGTTCATCGGTACGGGTGAAAAGCCGGATGCCTTCGAGCCTTTCCATCCCGATCGCATCACCGGGCGCATTCTTGGCATGGGCGACATGATGAGCCTGCTTGAGAAAGCCGAAGGCGTGCTCGACCGCAAGAAGGGCGAGGAGTTTGCCAAGAAAGCTCTGATGGGCGACGGCTTCTCGCTTGAAGACTTCCGCGATCAGTTGCAGCAGATCAAGAAGATGGGCTCGATGCAGTCCATCTTGAAGATGCTGCCCTCGGTCGGGCCATTTGCCGGCCTTCAGCAGGCTTCGAAGAATGTGGACGAGAGCCAGTTTACGCGTCTTGAAGTCATTATCAATTCGATGACCAAGAAAGAACGCCTCAATGCGGACATCATCTCCGGCTCACGCCGCAAGCGCATCGCCGCGGGCTCCGGCACCACAGTGCAGGATGTGAACCAACTGCTGCGTCAGTACGCGCAGATGAGCAAGATGTTCAAGCAGATGGGCAAAGGCGGCATGGCCAAACAGATGATGCGCGGCGGCATGGCAGGCATGATGGGCGGCAAGCAGAAGTTCGGGCGGTAGCAAAAAGGCGAATGGACAAACAACACATTGTCGACGAGATTCGCCGCACTGCCGTTGATGGAAAGCCTATCGGGCGAATTCAGTTTTTGGCACAGACAGGAATTAAAGAAAGTGACTGGTCTGGCAAGTACTGGGCTAGATGGAGTGATGCTCAGAAAGAGGCAGGATTCGAACCTCGAAGCTTCAATCCTGCATTTGAAGACGAGCATATTTTCAAATGTGTTCTCGATCTCACCCGCAAGCTGGGTAGGTATCCAACGCAACCTGAAATGCGTCTGGAACGACAAACCAACCGCTCTTATCCTGACGATAAGGCGATCAGGACGCGCGGAAAACGAAGCCTTCTAATCGCAAAGCTGATCGAATTCTGCCGCGATCATATTGAGTATGGGGATGTCCTCCAAATTCTGAAATCTACTCCGACCATTGAAGTTGCAACGGAAGCTGTTAATGAAATAACTACCGTAAAACAGGATGGTTCTGTTTACCTGATCCGTGCTCAAGGCGCATATAAGATCGGCTGTACACGCGCACTTTATCGGAGGGCAGCAGAAATTACGAGTCAATCTGCGAATGGCGCTGAACTCTTACACCACATCGTGACTGACGATCCTGAAGGTATAGAAAAATACTGGCATGATCGCTTCTCGGCAAAGCGTCTCGCCGGAGTGAACAAGCAGAGTGGAGAATGGTTCGCGCTTACTGCGGATGACATAAAGGCATTCAAACGCAGAAAATTTATGTAGCAACAATCGCTTCCACCGACGGATGCTCGCCAAAGGCGAAATGGAAAATGATATGACGGCCCTTCAGGATCAGCTCGATGAAATTACCGCGCGTACCCGCAAGCTGGTGCAGGCGGAGCGGCTGGCAATTGGCGAGCGCGCAGTCGAAGAGCTCTTTGCTACCGGCATTGAGGAGCGCATTCTACCTGTGGGAGCGATGGCGCCGGAATTTGCTCTGAACGACTCACATGGAAAGCTGGTGCGCAGCCGCGATCTGCTCGCCGTGGGGCCGCTGGTGTTGAAGTTCTTTCGCGGGCGGTGGTGTTCGTACTGTGTAACCGAGCTGGAAACATGGCGCGATCTATATGGGCAACTGCGTGAGCGCGGCGCGTTGCTGGTGGCCATCAGCCCAGAGACGCAGCGACAATCCGACTTCGCCGTGCAGCAGCATGGGCTCCAATTTCCCTTGCTGCACGACCCTGGTGCGGCGGTCGCCGAGCAGTTCGGTTTGGTCTACACTGTGCCGGAATATCACCAGAAATATCTGAAGTCGATTCTGGTGAATTTGCCCTTCCTCAATGGGGAAGCAAGCTGGCGACTGCCGATTCCAGCTACCTACATGCTGGGCCGTGATGGGCGCGTTGTTTTCGCGGAAGCGCACGCCGATTTCCGCGTTCGTCCAGAGCCTGCGGATGTTCTCGCCGCGCTTTTTGCATAGGCCGATCGCTGGCGTTATCAGGATTAGTGCAGTGCGGAAATGGTATCTGAGCCTGCGCCGCTGTTGCGGTATTGCTGATAAATTACGTTCATTTGATATACGCTCAGATCGGGATATTTGAGGGTATCCAGATTCGCGGGCAGATTTTTGGGAGCAAGCAACCGCCAAGCTTCGGGTGCCTGGTTCAGATCGTATCCTGCATCATTCAGCTCTGCGAGAGCTATGCGTGCGCGCTGCTTTTGCATGGCGACGAGCAGCTTATGTTCGGCTATGCCTGAACCAACCAAAACCGGAATGTTGAGACCTGGTACAAGTGCTCCGGCAACGTCGCCAGCCGCCTCAGCCCCGAGAAGTGCGCGATTGGCGTTCGTGAGCCGAACGGCCTGGCGTTGCAGGTCAAAAGCGACGCCATCTGCAAGCACGGCGGCAAGTCGATCGTCGGTCTTGAGGCGATCGATTACCAGTTTGGGCAGTAGAATCATGCCGTCTTTCGTGCATGTCTCGCCGCGCAGCGATTCGTTATCGACGACATAAAACTTGAATTGAATCTTGGAGGGGTGATTGTCAGGAAGAGCCTTCTGATAGGCGGGAACAACACTCATGCCGATACGCTGGATATGTTCCTGCAATGCCGGGTCGTCGATTACCCGGAATCTGCTTTCGGACTGGCTGTAACGCAGCTTCTCCTTGTGACGGCCGTTTGGCGGGTGAGGGAACTCGACTTGGACTTCATTGACTTCGAGGACTGAGATGGCGATGAATTTGGTTGGCTTGGCTGGAAGGAAGGTGGCCTTGGAAACGAGCAAAGCGCCGGACTTGTCGCGTTCGCCTTCGTAATGGACCCAGACGTTGGTGCCGACATCGGCTAGCGAGTTGAGTTCGTCCGCGAAGGTGAGATCGGTTGCTGCGGTGATATGAAGCAGGTAGCCGTCTGCGCGAAAGATCGGCTCAGGTCCGGCTGAAACTACCTTGTCGATAACGCCGAATCCAGAAAGTTTGCGATCTAGATCATTGCGCAAATAGACCGCGGTGGCGTCGATAGTTTTCGCTTGCGGGTTTGTAGGGCCAACGATCTGCACGTAGGCCCCCAGCCGCACGGCGTCATGAAGCGAGCCATCGCCCACTTGGAGCGGGCTCCCGCCAATGAACCCATAGTTGGTTTGTGCCGAGAGAGAAATTTCCTTACCACGCACCTCAAAGCTGGTTGGGGAGTGCACAGCCGTGATGTAACCATCGACCGCGATCTCCGGTTTTTGCTGGGCAGCGATTGGAAGGCAAAAGAGGATGGTTCCCTGAGCCAGGAGAATGAAATGGAGCAAAATCCGGGAGCGAATCTGTTCTAGGAAAATCAGTGCGAACCGAAACATCCGCAACCCCCGGTAGAAATGCGAAAAAGTGAGTTGAGTATAGCGTAGAGCAGGAGGGAAATGCGCTTATTTGCTTGATTTTCAAGGGGAAGTGGAGAAGCCAGCCAGGTTTGACCCTGCCCGCCAAGCCTTGTTACAATCAGATTGCGGGGTGGAGCAGCCCGGTAGCTCGTTGGGCTCATAACCCAAAGGTCGCTGGTTCAAATCCAGCCCCCGCAACCAAAAAATCAACAACTTAGAGGAATCGGGTGCTATCGACCGGCTCCCAATATCTCCCAATAAGAAAATCGACGTTTCAGGCGCTCGCCAAAACCGGCTTGAGCACCATCTCGACGACCTTCCCGTTCGCTTCCCGCTTCGATGACGACATAGCCTGTCCATAGATGTTCATCGTCGTTTGGATGGAGGCATGCCGCATCAGTTCCTGTTGCACTTTCATCGGAGTCCCGGTCTCGTCCAGCCACGAACGGTACGTGTGCCAACCGATCTCTCCGAGCTTCCCTGCCGCGACCTTGCGCGTGTCGTGGATCAGAACTCGCTTGCCGTTTGCCGTGGGCTCGCCTTGCCAGCAACGTTTTCTACACGGTCAGTGCTGTCGATTAAACCATGGAGTCAATGTCCTTGCCGGAGAAGATTCAACAGCCTATAAAGAGAAGGTCTCAGGCAAGGAATAGAGAAGTCCGAGAACGTCACCTAACGCTCCTCTCTAAATGCTGGCTTGTGCCATCTAAATTTGCAAAAGTAATTATGCAAACTGGCCAAATTTACTCTTACAACAATAAGGCCAAGCTTTCATAATGATTGTCATTCAATCTCGGAGATTGCAGCTTGGCGTGTTCAAAATGAAAGATGCACAGGAAGTTTTCGGATGCATGCAAAACACTGCCAGCAGGCGTATCGCTGAGCATCTTGGCGGCGAGATCATAGGTAGCCGGGCGAACCGCAAAAATCACCCCGTCGTTTATAGGATCTCCTCCCACGAGTCGACACCCTCTTCGTAGAACGAGACCCCCGCCTCTCAAATAATTATCCGGCGCACGAGCATGGCTGATCCCGGCAATCAGCAGGCGCAAAATTCGCCGATTTGCTCATCGACCGACCAGTACCGCGAAGCCGGCTTGTGGAGAGTGATAGGAGTCAGCTTTCATCCAACGAGGCGTAGCGGCGCCATTAATCATTGTTTCTTGAGGTTGGTGTATATCCTTAGATCTCAGAGGACATGATGAGAATCTCCACAATCTCCAGCAGTGCAGCAAAAGCAGCTTCGCTCTCCTTTCTCGCCTACTCTCTCCTGATGTCCGCACAGACCTCGCGCCCGCAATCCGGCACTAGTTCCGATTTCAATGTTGGCGCCCCGAAGGACGACATCCTCGACAACACCAAGAGCAGCAAAGGTGCATCTGGCATTCAGTCGCAGGTCAACAGCTCCAATCGCACCGTTGGCCCGCAACGGGACGGCTCCATCGTAGTCTCCGACAATCAAGTACTGACGCCAGCCGGTCGCCTCATTGAACTTGGCGCCCCGGTTCGTGCCAAGGCTATCGCGCTCAACCCCGGCAAGACGGCGCACACGGCAGCTGTCCTCCTCATGGGATCGCCGCAGCCCATCATCGTCTTCGATACGCAGAGCGGAAAAGTCCTGCAGCATTACCTTCCCGAGGGCGCGCAAAACGACTCAGAAAAAGACCGCAGCACTGGTTCCTTCGCCGGCATCACCTACTCGCCGGATGGCGCCAGACTGCTCTTCAGTCAAGACAACAATTACGTCTCCGTCGCAAACGTCGACAAGAACACCGGCCTGCTTAGCCATGAGCAGCGAGTTGTCTTGCCTTCGCCGCCGGCAGACGGGCGCCAGTACCACAACACAAAATCGATCAATCCCGGCGGCATCGCATTCTCCGGCGATGGAAAGCACGCCTACGTCGCACTCAACGCGGCCAACACACTCGGTGTCATCGACCTCACGGCCTCACCCGCAAAACTCTCTGCGCAGATCCCCGTCGGCAACGTGCCCAACAGCGTCGTCATCCACGGTAACTTCGCCTATATCAGCAATGAGGGCGGCCGCCCCGCTACCACAGGCGATTTCACTAACGACTCTGACGGCACACCCATCGTGGTCGACCGCACCGATGCCTACACCCTCACCGGCACTGTCTCTGTCGTCGATCTCATTACGGGCAAACTGAAAACCACAATCAATGTTGGCCTCCACCCCGCAGGTATGACAATCGTCGGCTCGCGTCTCTTCGTCGCTAACGCCTACAGCGATAGCCTCTCCATCATTGATATCGATGCCGATAAGGTCACCCGCACCATTAACCTCAGCGTGCCCATCGCGGGGGGCACCTTCGGCTCTGGCCCGAACGGCGTCGCCGTTACAGAAAACGGCACAGCCTATGTCACACTTGGTCAGGCAAACGCCGTAGCTGTCATCGACCTCCAGGGGCGCGATGCGAAGCCTGTCATCGGCTACATCCCCACAGGCTATTTCCCCACCTCCATCGCCTACGACAAGGCCCACAAACAACTGGTCATCGCTGACGACAAAGGCCTCGGCTCACGTGGCACCACCACAACCACCAAGAGCGGGATCATCGCTTACAACACCCACGCCGACATGGGGGTTGTGAATCTCATCACCGAACCCAACGCAACCAGCCTTGCCGCCTTCAGCAAGCAGGTGTTTCAGAACAATGATTGGAACCTGACCACCAATATTGAAGTCGGCAAGCAGTTCATCGATCCGAACGCAAAGCCGGTCGCCATTCCCAAACATATCGGCGAGCCATCACTCATCAAGCACGTCTTCCTCATCATCAAAGAGAACCGGACCTACGACCAGATGCTCGGCGACGTAGCCTGGGGCAACGGCGCAAAGGAACTCGCAGTCTTCGCCTCCGCCGTGCCTAATCAGCACGCCTTCGTAAAGCGATTTCCGCTGCTAGACAATGTCTACGCGCCCAGCCGCCAGTCGGCGGACGGACACCCGTGGATCGGCATGTCCGGATCCTTCTACTCCAATGACATTCTCTCGCCCGATTGGATCCGCTCGTACCCTGGCGGTCAGGCAGAAGACGCGCTTACCAACACGCCCAAAGGCTTTCTCTGGACCGAAATTGCAGCTATGGGCATGACCGCACGTCTATACGGAGAATGGAGCAGCGGCAGCACCGTTGCACTCAAGCAGGACGGGGCCGCCTATACATGGACAGACTTCTACAAAACATCGCTCTGCAAAGAGGGTAAGGCTGCAATCGCCGACTGCATCGTTCCCGACGACGCTATCCATGTCACATCCGCTATTCCATCCGCGGCAAAGATCATGGATCCGCACTTTCCGCCGTTCAACCTCGACATCCCTGATCAATATCGCGCCGACTACTGGATCAAGGAATTCAAGCAAATGGATGCGGCTGGCACGGTGCCTAACCTCACCGTCCTCTGGTTGCCAGACGATCACACCGCAGGCACATCCAAAGGCCATCCTTACCCCATCAACTATCAGGCCGACAACGACCTCGCACTGGGCCGTATGATCGAAGCCATCAGCCACAGTAAAATCTGGGACAAGTCCACCATTTTCGTTGAAGAGGACGACTCACAGGCAGGTACAGACCACGTAGACGGCCATCGCCAACCCATCTACATCATCAGCCCTTACACTGTCGCACCGCAGGAGCCCGGTCAGGGCAAGGCCATCCACACCACCTACACTGCCGAGAACATCAACCGAACAATCGAAAACATCCTCGGCGCGCAGCCACTGACGCAGTTCGACCTCGTCGCTTCACCTATGTTCGACGCTTTTCAGAACCAGCCAGACCTCACACCCTACGACTGCATCCCCGCCACAATCGCTCTCGATGAGGGGCCTGATCTGCCCCCGGGTAAAGCCATGTCCTACACGCCAACCGAGAAAGAATGGCTGAAGGCAACCGCCAAAGTTATGAAGGGTAAGTACGATAAGGCCGACGCAGTTGATCCCAACTTCCTTAATCACGTTACCTGGTACGTCACCACCGGCTGGAATCGCCCCTACCCTGGCGAAGACAAGGTTCTGACAC